>ENA-UEYD01001736-UEYD01001736.1-human-gut-metagenome-genome-assembly--contig:-NODE-1736-length-14373-cov-4.078064_pt1 | contig 14373 bp, 10 predicted proteins | sample MGYA00242907_ERZ507875 | MGnify/ENA primary metagenome ERZ507875 (study PRJEB26167, sample SAMN06115506) | human gut metagenome | host: Homo sapiens | place: China:Shandong | collected 2015-08-07...
GTCTGGTTTTACATTTCATATTTCTCTTGTCTTTCCGCAACCTGTAAACTTTCCGTGACTTTAGTACCCTTTGTTGCACAAGTTTGCGCGTGTTTTATACTTTACTTGCGCTCATTATAGCATGATTCCCACCTTCTGTGTATAAAGGAAGCAAGAATATCATTAAAAAAATATAAACAAAATTTTTTCATTTTTCTGTTGACATTATTCTCGCATCATGTATAATAAGCTTATAAGAAACAGTAATCATTACTATTATTGAGGAAGGAGCTTATCATGGCACTGAAACGAAGCAGACAACGGGAAATGATCAAATCCTTTCTCATGGGACGCAAGGATCATCCTACCGCTGATGTGATCTATTCTAATCTGAAGCAGCAGGATCCGAACTTAAGTCTCGGTACCGTCTACCGTAATCTGACTCTGTTGTCGGACATGGGAGAGATTTTACGACTCCGGGTCGGTGACGGTGTTGACCATTTTGATGCCGATACTTCCGAACATTATCATTTCGTGTGTACGGAATGCGGAAGCGTCATTGATCTGGACATGGATAGTATTGATTCCATCATGGAGGCCGCCGGAGAGAGATTTGACGGTCGGATCCGGGGACATGTCACTTATTTCTATGGCACTTGTCCCGCCTGCACCAGAAGTATGGCAAGCAATCAATCCGTTCTTCGTAATTGCGCTGACACCTGTCATCATGGCCATTTTCGGAGGATTAGCAAAACGCGGTAAAGAAATTTCAACTCCCCGCAAAATTGCAATCGGTATGTTCATTGCAGGAACGGCATTCTTGTTCCTTGCCGTTTTTTCTCTGATAAAGGGTTATCCCTCCGCAAACGACTTCAAATTATTACCCATTGCAGAACAAATGGCAAACAAAGCTCATTGGTGGGTTTTGATTGCAACCTATTTCTTCCTGACGGTTGCTGAATTGTTTATCTCTCCGCTGGGACTGTCTTTCGTATCGAAAGTAGCACCTAAAAGTATGCTAGGTCTGTGTCAGGGTCTGTGGTTGGCGGCTACGGCTCTTGGTAACCTGTTGCTTTGGATTGGCCCGCTCATGTATAATGCATGGCCGATCTGGCAATGCTGGACAGTATTCTTTATTGTATGTCTCGTGTCCATGGGAGTTATGTTGGGTATGGTTAAATGGCTTGAAAGAGTCACAAAATAATAACAACGCTCTAAAACAACAAAGTCCTCTAAGCATTCATTGCCCCGGGGACTTTTGTTTTTAACCTACTAATTTAATTTATAATATTATGTTTCAAAACCAACCTAAAGGATTGTATGCCCTGGCTCTTGCAAACACAGGAGAACGTTTCGGGTATTACACGATGCTTGCAATCTTTACACTTTTCCTGCAAGCAAAATTTGGCTTCAGTTCAGCAGCTACATCAAACATTTTTGCGGGTTTCTTAGCCTTAGTTTATTTTTTACCCATCTTAGGGGGTATCCTGGCCGATAAATTCGGTTATGGTAAAATGGTAACAGCAGGTATCATCGTCATGTTTGCCGGTTATACCTGTCTTGCTATTCCTACCGGAGGGGATGCTTTTGGAGTTGCCGCTATGTTCGGGGCTCTTTTCCTGATCGCATTAGGTACCGGATTATTCAAAGGTAATCTCCAGGTAATGGTAGGAAACCTTTACGACGATCCTAAATATTCAGACAAACGGGACACAGCATTCAGTTTATTTTATATGGCGATCAATATCGGTGCTCTTTTTGCTCCGACAGCCGCTTCAAAAATCACAGAAAATTTCATGGCGAAAGCAGGCCTTAAATACCAAGGTGATATACCTGCACTTTGCCACGAATATCTGGAAAAAGGCCAGCAAATGGCAGCTAATTCCCTGGACACCCTGACTCATTTCGCACAGTCACAAGCTTCCGCATTCAACGGAGATCTGGCAACATTCGCTCATAAATACATCGACGAATTATCACTTTCTTACCACTATGGTTTCGCAGTGGCTTGTATATCTCTGATTGTATCTATGTTGATCTATCAGGTATTCAAGAGTACCTTCAAACATGCAGATATCAATACCAAACAAGCTGCAGCAAGCGGAAAACAAGAAAATATTGTCGAATTAACTCCGGAACAAACCAGATCCCGCATTACCGCTCTCGTACTGGTATTCGCCGTAGTGATCTTCTTCTGGATGGCTTTCCACCAAAACGGCCTTACCCTTACTTTCTTTGCCCGTGATTATACAGCCAGAACCGCCGATGGCGCTATAGGTATGAGCTTTAATGTTTTCAACCTGGTATTCGTGATTACTTTGATTTATAGTTTGTTCTCTCTGTTCCAGTCCAAAGAAGCTAAATCCAAACTGATATCGGCAGTTGTCGCAGTTATTTCTGTCAGCATATTAGTCTACAAATATCTGTCGTTAGCACCGGGTTCTTTCATTGAAGTTCTTCCTCAGATGTTCCAGCACTTCAATCCGTTCTTCGTTGTTGCTCTGACCCCTGTATCTCTTGCTGTATTCGGAGCTTTGGCCAAGCGAGGCAGCGAACCTTCGGCACCCCGTAAAATCGGTATCGGTATGTTTATCGCAGCTTTAGGATTTACCGTGATGGCTCTGTCTTCTATGGGACTTCCCACTCCCAATCCTGACGGAGCGATTGTTGTAGCTAATGATTTACTCGTATCTCCTTCTGTTTTGATCAATACCTACCTGGTATTAACCTTTGCCGAATTGTTTCTTTCACCTATGGGTATTTCATTCGTATCGAAAGTAGCCCCTCCAAAATACAAAGGTTTGATGATGGGTTTATGGTTCGGAGCAACTGCAGTCGGTAACTATCTGGTTTCTATCATCGGTATGCTTTGGGGTCACATGCCATTATGGGCATTATGGTCTATCCTCATCGTTTTGTGTCTGATCTCTGCATTATTCATCTTTATGATGATGAAACGTTTGGAGAATGCCACGAAATAATAAAATTTCTTTTAGCATTAAAAGAAGTCTAAAAAACAATAATTAAATAACAAAAGCTGCTCTGTTCCGGGCAGCTTTTGTTATGATTATAATTATATTTGCAGGCAAAAGAAAGGTAAATATGTTTAAACAGATCAACCATTCCTTTGCAGCGAAACTCAATATATACCTTATTTCGTCGGCATTTCTATTATGGGGAATCGGTTTTTGCTTGTTCTATCACTATTCCTCCAGGGCGATCGAGCACCAAGCTTACCTGAAAATCGACGAATCGGCGGAAAAAATCAATCTTAAAGTGACTCGTTTATTGAGGACGATAGAAAAGATCCCTGAAAATCTCAGCTGGATTATCCCTTCCTATGTTACTCATGCCGATTCGATTTATGCGATTACCCGGCAGGTCGTTTTGAACAATTATGAGATCTTCGGATGTGCTATAGCTTTCGAACCCTATTATTTTCCGGATAAAGGGTATTATTTCGCTCCTTATTCATACATGAGTGGCGATAGTGTCGTCACCACACAAATCGACCCGAAATACGATTACTATCAAAAAAATTGGTACCGGATCTCAAAAGAAAGGAATGTCTCCCGCTGGAGTCGTCCTTACCACGAGCTTTCGTCCAACGATATCCTGACCTCCACCTATTCGGTACCGCTCCGGGACCCCAAAATAATGTAATCGGTATTTTTTCGGTCGACCTCTCTTTGAATTGGCTGACCGAGCTGATCGACTCGGTCAAACCCTATGAAGACAGTTATAGCATTATAGTCAATCGGGAAGGAAGGTATATACTTCATCCGGGAAACGACTTTTTCACGGATCTGGATAAAGATATCCTTCATGAAGCGGAAATCCTTCAGGACACCAATGCTTCAAAGTTGGCGCATCTCATGATGCAGGGGCAAAAAGGGAAAGGAGTATTTGTCAACAATCATGTAAAATATTACATCTATTTTACACCCATCCTCGGCACAGAGTGGAATATGGCTACCTTGTTTCCTTATTCTCATATTTTCGACAAATTACACCGATTCACTTGGATCATCATTCTTTCTTCGGTATTATTTCTGGCTCTCCTGGTGATTATCTGTACTACAACCGTTCGTAAAATTACGAGACCTTTAAAAATATTCGCAGCTTCCACGCATTCCATTGCGGAGGGAAATTTCAACATAACTCTACCGGTCATCCACACCCAAGATGAAATGCTGGATCTTTATAATGCTTTCAGTGAAATGCAGGAAAAGCTTTCAAAATATATGAAAAACCTGGAAACGACTATAGCAGCTAAAGAGAAAATAGAAAGTGAGCTACGCATAGCACATGATATTCAAATGAGTATGCTTCCCAAAAATTTTCCTCCTTTTCCCGGTCATGAAATAGGCCTTTATGCAGTACTCTATCCGGCCCGTCAAGTCGGTGGTGATTTATACGACTTCTTTATCCATGAGAACACCCTCTTTTTTGCTATCGGCGATGTATCGGGAAAAGGGATTCCTGCTTCGCTTCTGATGGCCTCTACCATCAGTCTGCTACGTACGCTTTCCTCAGGCAGCAATTCTCCGTCACAGATTGCTTATTCGTTAAATAATAGTATTGCTGAAAGGAATGAAGCCGATATGTTTGTGACCTTCTTCATCGGAATGCTGGATCTCCGAACCGGAGTAATGAAATATTGCAATGCAGGTCACACTCCTCCGGTACTGACAAGTCCGGATCGGACAGTAGCTTTCTTTGAAATGCAATCCGATCTTCCTTTAGGTATCCTAAAAAATCATGATTATCAGGAGTACACCTACCGATTCGTGAGCGGCTCGGGTATATTACTATATACCGACGGCGTTACGGATGCAGAAAATGAAAAGAACGAATTTTATACCCGGGAACGTCTTTTGGAGATAGTGACTCAAAATCAGGAACTACACCCCCGCGAATTTATCCGTTCGATAATCAATGATATTCAGTCACATATCAAATCACACGAACTATCCGACGATCTCAGTATGCTCACAAAAAATCATAAAATATACCGGTTTTTCTTTGTGATATTTAAATAAAGTATTACTTTTGTGCCGTCATAAAAAACAACACTGTCCAATGGTGTAATGGCAGCACAACAGATTCTGGTCCTGTTTGTCCAAGTTCGAATCTTGGTTGGACAACTTCGAAAACCTGATTTCACATCAGGTTTTTTATTTATATGAATCAATCCTAAATTCTTGTTGTTTCACACCCAAATATCACCTAAAAAAGAGGGCTTTCCGGTTCATGAAAAGTGGAAAGCCCCAGGTACTTGATAAGTACAGATATTATTCAAACACAAGTATGTCCATAAGGGTTCCCTGCGTTTTCACAACCGGAGCAGAACTACATTGATCTGTTTTACGATTATAGGTGAAAATTCCCGTTCCATTTTGCTCCGTTGCCAAACCAAAAAGGATGTCATCCCCGTATTTATTTATAGCACAACTATATCCATTCGTGCGAGGAAGATTCAACGCTTTCATCGTACAATGATATAAATCGGCTTTCAAACAGTAGTTCGTTTTCTCGTTGATGTAATCAGGACTGGCACTGGCAAATGCCGGACAATAAGCCAGGACGTACAATTCTCCATTTCCGGCATAAAAGTTAGAAATAGAATACTGCAATTTGCCCCCTTGAACTCCTTCCACGTTCATGTCAGTCATGTTAAAACAGTAGTCCGGATCAAATTCCGTCGCCCCCTTTTTAATCCGTAATAATCCGAATTTCTGATCCGGAACATAACCATAAGATCCCCAACAAGTCACGTAAAGATCCCCTTTCTCATCTATAAACATACCACAATCAAAAATAGATGCCGCGGAAAGTCTCGTGTCATGAATAATCTTTTCCGGTGTATCGGTAGCCTCATCAATAATCAGGACATGCGCACCACTTTTACAAATAGGCATCTGATCAAATTCTCCACACCCGACATAGAGTTTCCCATCCCGCAGGATCAACCCCAGCGGATTCGGAGTACTACTTCCGTCAAGCCCGTATTCAGGCCTGGCAACATTAATTTCCCCTGTTTTTACCATGGTCGTCGGGTTAAATATAATGATCTTGTTATCGTTCGGAGCGGATGCATAAGCTTTCGTGGCCGAAACGAAAGCGATAGAAGCACACATAGGAGCAGCCGTCGCCACTTCCAAACGTCCTTCCACTTTCAAAGTTCCATCATCTTGCCGGGAGTATTTTACAATCGTACCCTCCGAAGTTCCAGGCACGTAGAATACCCAATCACGATAAGACATCAGATAAGGAGTAATTTTGGTTTCAACCGCATTTGCGAAAGACATCGTTCCGGCCTTCATATCCTGTATAGGAACGATATATCCCATATCCGCCTGCGGTTGCATGTTAATACCTACGATAATCGATGCTTTACCCTCATTTTCATCATCATCTTTGTTGTCATCCGTACATGACGTTACAAACAAGGCTGTACATAGAAAAGCCCCCAGAATAAAGAGATTGTTTTTCATTGTGATTTACTTTATTTATATACTTCAAATTAAAATTCTCAGGCACATTACCATTTTAAGGTTGTAAACCGAATTTTAGCCATGATCGTCCGGCCCGCCAGCGGGTAATTGAAATTAGTCATCTCATCCGTATCAAACAGATTATGGCATTCCACGCCAAACAAAACTTTCCGGTTCATGATTCCGTACTCCAGCCCCACCGTGTGCAGGCAAGCAGAAGGTATCTTATAATCCTGATGGCGGCTAAGCTCATATCCATAATAATATTTATCCGTGTAACCACCCTCGTAATACGCCCTGGCATACTGCCCTTTACCACCAAAGGGATTATCCTTCCGGTAATCCAGCATCCAGTTGAAAAAGAGAATCGGGATATGAGGCAATTGCATTTTATAGGTCTCACTCTCGGTGTTTGTTCCCGCTATATATTTCGAATAATCCAAAGATTTCTGCCAGGTAGCATTAAATGATACAAACCAGTTACGGTCAATATCCCATTTGATTTCACCGTCCACTCCGTACAACAGAGCCTCGCCCAGATTCTGGTATTTGGAATACCCCACAACAGAGGTCAGATACATCATGTTCTTCACTTGCATGATATACCCGTTCGACTCGAATTGTAAACGGGAATTTGCATTATAGTAACGGTCGAACATGATACCCAGATTATAATTATTAGCTTGTTCGGCTTTCAGCTCCGTACTTGTCAGCGTCGTTACACGATCCCCCAAAGCCTCCTCGTAACGGGGAAGGCGGAAATTATGTTCCAAGGCAAATTTCATCAGCCAATGAGAAGATAAATCGTATTTCAAAGCAAGACTATACCCCCAATACTGATCGGATTTATGCGTCTCTGCCGGAACGGCATCTCCCGGATAAGCCAGGTTCACTGTTTTTCCTCCTAAACGATAATAATAATGCCGTCCCGTCAGCACCGATGTCAAACGTCCTTGAAACCACTTGTTCTGTAAAGCGACGGAACTGATCATTCCCGATATATTCGATTTCAAACCGCTATAATCCTTTTTCAGAAACCGGTCGGCAACGGTGTCCCGGGTTTCATTGCTCACGTAACGGAAATCATTATTCATATTGACCAGCATTCTGTCCGGGATCAAATGATATTGCAAGTTCAGGTTATAACGATAATCCATCATCCCGTCATCCGACAAATTCGGGACATATCCCACTTCTCCGCCATATGTGTTGGGAACACGGCCACCATAAAAATCATAAAGGAAAGACGAGGTGTCGATCAAAGCAGTATGCGTATAAGTAACCATCCCATTGAATTTCAAATCCAGCTTCCCGAACAAAAAATGTTTTTTCTCCAGCTTGGGGTTTACACCGGCTGTCCAGATTTTTGTCCGGGCATGACGGATATTCGTTTGTATACCCTGGGTTTCTTTATAACTGTAATACCCGACAAATTCCAACTCGGCCTTGTCGAAGTAATGATCCGGAAACTTAAGCGTCGCCCCGAATTCCCCCATTTTCAAGCGGTCATGATCCCGTTTGATTTTCAAATCATTGACATAGGGAGAAGTGATCGTGTAATCATTTCTGGCAAAGGTCCCTCCCGCGAAAAGAGTAAAAGCCATATTTGCTTTATCAAAATAATGAGAAATACAAGCCGTAGGATTATGCACGCCGTAAGACTGGTAGCTATACGACAAATCATAATACCCGTGTTCGGCATCTATCGTCACCACATTAACCGCACTTCCTAACCCATCTCCCCCGAATTCAGGCGGAACAATCCCCTTGTATATCTCGATACGGTCGATGAATTGCAAAGGAATATCATTAATGGAAAAACTACCATCCGGGGTATTCAGGGCATAGCCGTCCATGTAGATCTGAACCCGGTTTCCTTCCAATCCCCGGATATTAACTTTTGTTTGGTTACCGACACCACCTGTTTGCCGTAGTTTTACCCCTGTCTGATGATTCAACACCTCCGTGATCGTAGTCCCGCGTCCTGCCAATTGTTTCCCATCAATAACGGCAACCGGGGTTCCCTGGCGTTTCACGTCATGGATCTCTTTCCTCTCCCCTTTAGCTGCAACGACCACCTGGTCAAGGGATTTCATATCCATCTGCATATAAACCTCCAGCTTCAGATCTTTGTTTGCCTCAACCTTCACTTTCCTGATGACATCTTTCATACCCACAAACGAAAAATGAAGTTCGTATTCCCCGGCAGGAACATTTTTAAAAAAGAATTCGCCCCGGGCATTTGTCCCCGTCCCTTTTTTTAGAGAAGGCATTACGATATTTACTCCCGCGACAGGCGTATCATCAGAAGAATCTTTCACAATCCCGGAAATTGTCTGCCCGTTAGAGAAAAGAATATTGCCAACCATAAAATAGACCCCAATATAAAAACACTTCATAACCCACATAAATTAATTAATAATTAGCACCCTAAAGCAAGTTTTAACAAATAAACACTAAAAACATCAAATAATTGTGCAAACATAGACGGAAAATCCATTTGCAACAATCCCTATTAATAGGGATTATTATTGCAAACTACCTACTAATGGTATTTCGGATGGCTATTTGATCGATTTCACCGGGCCGCCTCTTCTATTATACCGATATAGTGATTTGTATGACTCACCCTCAGAAAGCCAGTCTTTCGGCACTATTTTTTTCAGATTTATTTGGGAGAAGACAAAAAAAGACGTAGTTTTGTGCCGTCAAAATACTGTCCAATGGTGTAATGGCAGCACAACAGATTCTGGTCCTGTTTGTCCAAGTTCGAATCTTGGTTGGACAACTTTGAAAACCTGACGTAAAGTCAGGTTTTATTTTTATTCGTCTCCCGATTATTTCAATATTCGGGTATCAATCCGAAATACTTATCGGTCAAGTATTCTCTAATAATTCAAAAGATAAATTTTCCGCTATTTGTGATCTTTATTCGAAGAAGTATAAAAAAGAAAAGAACAAAAGGAAGATTACTGTTCGACAATCATGTTGTTGTGTATGTACAAATAAGGGATGTATGAGTGTATGAATTATCTCCTATTGCGACGCTCCTTGCGGATTCTAAAGGAAAGATATCAAACCAGTAATCTTATCCTCTGTTCTCCCTTTCCGATGTTACAAATATAAGAGATCAGTCCCATTTCTAACTTATATAAAAAATATTATCTTTTACACATTCAATTTCAACGCAGATTTTTTTTCAGAATAAAGGTTTGTCTAACTTCAGAAGGAGTCATTCCGAACCAAATTTTACAAAACTTATTCAAATGTACGGATGAGGCAAAGTTAAGTTCGTCAGCCAATTCCTTTAGGTTTACCTCACTGGTCATCAGACGGTGTTTAATATATTCGGCTTTCTGTCGCTGCATCCACTGATAAACCGTCTCGCCGAAAACATCTTTAAATTTCTTTTGAAACACTCCCTGGCTATATCCACATAGTTCTGCAAATTCACCGGCACTCTTTACATGTAGATAATAGTCGACGACCAGTTTTTTGAACTCCATATTTTTCCCCAATAGAGGATAAAAAAGCATAGCCAATTCATCCGAAGTATAGTAAGCATGCAAAATAATAAACAATTCCTGAATTTTTCTTGAAGCCAAATCAGCCATAGGAACCTGATTTTGTTCATAATTCTGCATTAATTGCAGAAAACGGTCGAGTGATTCACGAATCTCCAATTCCCGGAATTCATATTTTATCAAAGAGAAAAAAGGAGTCAGATTTTGAAAGATATATTTATCACAACTATGATTCAAAGTGCCGAACCCCAAAATAATGAGTTCGACCGTCGATACGGCTTTACATACACATCGGGAAAGGGGAGTCAGCAAGATCATGTTTCCACCGGAAATAAGCCTGGGATACAAATCTCCATAGATCACTTCCATTTCTCCATGAAGAATAAAAACCAGATTATTATTTTTATCTGCCTTATTTCTTTGAAAAACAGTATCTTTTTCAAACTTAAAATAAGAGAATTTATTCTTTAAATCAGATTTGATATAACAAACAGTATCACTTCCCATTTTCAACTTATAGATCAATGTGTTCTCCCGTCATTTTTTGTTCTTCTATAAATTTTGTCGGGGTCATTCCCAACCATTTTTTACAGAATTTTGTAAAGTGAGCCGGTGAAGAAAAACCAAATTCATAAATAATCTCTTTGAGGTTTACCTCCTCTCCACTCAAACGTTCTTTAAGCCGATCGGCCTTTTTGCCCAATATCCATTGGTATATCGGTTCATCGAAGATTTCTTTGAATGCCCGTTTGAAACTACTGACCGAATAACCACAGATCTGAGCCAATTCTGCCACAGACTTCACATGTAAACAATTATCTTCGATCAATTTTTTCAAATCTCCCTCTTTGTGCAAAGAAAGGGTATAAAAAAAATAAGACAATTGTTCTTTAGAGTAACAAGACTTCATCAAAACAAATAGTTCTTCCTGTTTTTCTTCGAACAAATACCTGCAATCCACCCCATCTTCCAGGTACACGGTCAACATTTCCACAAATCCTTTCAGCAGCTGGTTTAAAGGTAAGATTTCCAATAATTCCCCTCTCCCCTCCAAACATCCAAGCTCCGAAACTGTTTTCAAGCAATATTCAGTGGGACGGTCAGAAATAAAGTACAAAAATTCAAGTGGAGTAAAAGCTTTCAATTTACCTTTCAAAGCAGGCAACAAAAACATCTCTCCGGCTTCAACGAATACTACCTCGTCTTCAATAGACACACCAGCTTCACCACTTAATAAAAATATCCAGCAAATGCCCGAAGTTTTCCATTTTTCCCATACAAAACCTTTCTCAAATTTCACCTGTTCAAAAAAGACCAACTCACTCCGTTCATAATTATTACAGGTTGCCTCTTTATTACAACAGTAAACACGATCGTTACTCATAATTTAACTATATACATGAATACTAAGAGCTAACAAACATAAAATAAAACTTTCAGTCAAGTTAAATTTAATTATAAGTTACAAACAAGAGGCATGAAACATTCACGTATTCTGTGTTTTACATAACTTCACTCACTCCTTTTCAACAAAGGTAAGATTAAAAAAAACAAATCAAAAGATGTTCTGATTTAATTTCATTCTTTTTCCGGCAAATAAATCTTTCCATGAAAGTGTGCAGAAAAGTCACTGAAACGTGTTCAGACTTATAATTAGTTCTTAAAGTTGCTCCTTCGTCGCTCAAAGTCCATAAAATCGACGGACTTTATAAACCAATTAATTCGGCTTATAAACAACAAAGCATCCGAACTGCGATAAAATGACAAAAAAAGGCAAAGAAAACCGTTTTATTTTTGGTTTAAAGAAAAATCTGTCTATCTTTGCACCACCAAAAACGGAGATTCAGTAGCTCAGCTGGTAGAGCACAACACTTTTAATGTTGGGGTCCCGGGTTCGAGCCCCGGCTGGATCACAGAAACGCTGGACAGAAATGGACAGTAAATGTACAACTCCTACAATATCAAGGTATTGTAGGAGTTTTTCTTTGTATAATGTCTGTGACCTAAGACACGAAAAGGTCACAAAAAGACACACTTTCGTGACCAATTCGTGACCTGTCCACCCTCTAAGATTTTAGGTCACGGAATGTCCAAAATTGACGGTTTGTTGTCTTGATTTGTCCGTACTGCAAATATCTCATTTTCAGTTTATCAATTTAAGTTTGTAACTAAAAAAAGAGATTATGAGAAGTACTTTTAAGCTACTCTATTTCGTCAAACGAAATGCAGTAAAGAAAAATGGTAACGCACCGATTGTCGCACGTATCACTATTGACCAAGTTGTAGCCCAGTTTAACACCAAACTGGAAATAAATCCGGCTCACTGGAGCGTGGAATTAGGCAAGGCTTCCGGCAGAACCGCAGAAGCTGTACACATCAATTCTATGCTGGAAAGTATTCGTAGCACAGTTCATCAACATTACCATGCGTTAATGGCGCAAAACGGATATGTAACCGCAGAACTGGTAAAGAACGCTTTTTTAGGCAAGATAGCAAGAGAACGGACTTTGATAGAGTTCTTCAAACAGCACAACGAGCAGTATTTGCAAAAGGTCAAAATGAATACCACAGACAAAACCTATTCACGTTATGAACTGACAAAGAAACGGCTTATCGAGTTTATGAAGTTCAAGTACTCCGTTTCCGACATGCTCATAAAAGATATAAATGTGGTATTCATTGAAGATTTCCTGCTGTATATCAAGAACAACTACGGATGCAGCCATAATACGGCTATGAAGTTCGTACAACGCTTTCGCACAGTGGTAAACTTTGCCAAGAATACGGGTTTGGTGACTGCCGACCCTTTCGGGTCTTATCGGGTAAAATTTGAACGTACCGATAGGGATTATCTGACTATGGAAGAAATTACCGCTATTTACAATCACAAGTTCTGCACCAAGCGACTGGAACAAGTACGTGATTTGTTCATTTTTAGCTGCTATACGGCACTTTCCTACATTGATGTATGCGAACTAAGACAAGAGGACATTCGTACCGGATTTGACGGTAATTTGTGGATTATACGGAAAAGACACAAAACAAATGTTACATCTACCGTCCGATTGCTGGATATACCAAAAGCCATATTGGAAAAGTACAAAGACAAATTGCCAAACGGTAAGATTTTACCAGTTATCAGCAATCAGAAAATGAATGATTACTTAAAAGAAATCGCAGCCATTTGCGGAATTGAAAAGACCTTGACCTACCACGTTGCAAGACATTCGTGTGCGACTTCGGTGCTGCTTGCCAATGGTGTTCCCATTGAAACGGTATCTAAGATTTTAGGTCATACCAACATCAGAACCACTCAAATTTATGCGAGGATTACCGATTTGAAGGTAAGTAGCGACATGGAAATATTGGCTCAAAAGTTGGATGTTCCACACAGGACTGCCAGCCGATGAAACTATGTTATCGTCAGATAACAGCAAGGTGTGATTTGTGGCACACAAATCTGTTTTCCGTGCCGCAAAACACCTTGGGCAAATTCACTCCGAAGTCGTGTTGCCAATGAAAGAAAGACATTCCCTAACTAAAGATTTTTTCGCTCGTCGGGACGGGTGGTCCCGCCCCTTGCCGCTGGGCGTTCCCCGACCGATGAGTTTATTTTTGTAATTCTGCAATCTTGTTTTATTGAAATATTGATAGCTTGATTGAAAGCAAGATTTCAGTATGGCAGGATTGAATGAAAACAATAAACCATTCAATATTGATTGAAATACTGAATGGTTTATTTATTACAAGAATATAATTACTTGCGAAAAGAATAAAACTCGCATCATGTATCGTTTTCATCCATTCTTCGGAGCAGACTTTTTTGCAATGTTTCCAAATACCGAGTTCTATTTATTTTACGGCTTCGCATTTCCAAATAAGAATGATATAAATCACCAATATCTATACTGAACACATTTTCAAAATATCCTGCAATCTCTTTTAAAGTAGCCGTCCCTTTATTAAAATCCCCATTCGCTTCTAAAGCATAAATCAGTTCTACCAACGCCCTTTTAGAGCCAGTCCAACGCAAAATAGTTTCTACAACCTGTCCGTTATCCGCTTTGCGCTGTACAATACGCTCCAATTCTTGCAATCTGTTAGTCAAATAGATTTTCAACAGTTCGTTGGTAATAATTTTAGCCACTTTAAAATCATATCCGGTTGAATATAGAGGGTCTTTATCAATATGGGAACTGTCTGTACATATTCGTAAATCGTTTTGGTTTCGGGTAAAATAATACCTATCCAAATAAGTAGATTTAGAACGGTAATACTGATAAAAATCCAAGTTCCGGTAGTGTAAACTGAACTGTGTCACGGCTCTGTTTTTTATTCTTTCCCTCTTATTTGTGTGCAGATTTCACATCTGC
>ENA-UEYD01001740-UEYD01001740.1-human-gut-metagenome-genome-assembly--contig:-NODE-1740-length-14345-cov-5.251682_pt1 | contig 14345 bp, 9 predicted proteins | sample MGYA00242907_ERZ507875 | MGnify/ENA primary metagenome ERZ507875 (study PRJEB26167, sample SAMN06115506) | human gut metagenome | host: Homo sapiens | place: China:Shandong | collected 2015-08-07...
GGTCGGCCGGATTCCAGAATCGCCGCATCCGACAATCGCAGAACAGCGTTCAACTTTTCGAACGACAACGGAAAAACCATCCAACGTTTCAACAGACGCGCTCCCATCGGGCTGATAGTTCTGTCGATCACATTGATTAGACTACTGCCTCCATCATTCATATTGCCAATCAGCTCAAGGCTACGCACCGTGAACTTATCCAGACGGACGTATTTATCTTCTTCAATACGTGCCAATGAAGTGATGTGACCAATCTGCGTATGCTGCGTCATTGTCAGATACTGCAGGATAGCACCGGAAGCAATGATACCGTTCTTCAAGTGCTCTACTCCGAAACCTTTCAGATTCTTCGTTTCAAAATGTTTCAGCAGTTTCTCACGGGCAGTCGTTTCTGTAAATACCCAGTCGTCCAGCTCGAATGTGAAGAACTTGTTACCGAAATTACCTTCAAACATCAGGCGTTTGCCACGTTCAAAAAGAATTTCCTTAGGGGCAAAGTTATTCAACAGCTTGTCTATATAATCAAAAGGCCCTTCTGCAGTAAGGAATTCACCGGTAGAAATATCGAGAAAAGCAACTCCACAGGAAGCCTTTCCGAAATGAACGGCAGCCAGGAAGTTATTTTCTTTATAGTTCAGAACATTATCATTGATAGAAACACCGGGAGTAACCAATTCGGTAATGCCACGCTTCACCAGCTTCTTCGTCATTTTGGGGTCTTCGAGCTGGTCGCAGATAGCGACACGTTTTCCAGCGCGAACCAATTTCGGAAGGTAGGTATCAAGGGCATGATGAGGAAAACCTGCCATCTCGATAGTTTTTCCTTTCCCATTGGCACGTTTTGTTAGTGTGATCCCTAAAATTTCGGCTGCAACGATGGCATCCGTAGAATATGTTTCATAAAAGTCACCGCAACGAAACAGCATCACTGCATCCGGATGTTTTGCCTTCAAATCCAGAAACTGTTTCATCATCGGGGTGAGGACGATCTCTTCTTCGTTCACGGGTGTCTCCTTTTCTTTTTTATTGAGTGCATAATGTGATTATCCTTGCAAAGATAACGGTTTTTCGGCAGAGAATCAACGGTATGCTCCGATTCAATTTTCAAAATAAATGTTGCATACCTTGAAAAAAGGAGAGTTTATTTCTTAATAAGTAGGGGAAAACTATTAAAACGTGTTATAAAACATGCTATTTTTCTTGGATAATTTGCTAATTTCCCAAGAGTCCGTATCTTTGCAATGTGTTTTTCATAGTATTAGATTTAAGGTTAACAAAGGTTGGAGCAAGGCGTTGCTCCTTTTTTTATGCCTATACGCTTCGTCCCTATTTGATATAAACCAGCAGAACTCTCTCTTTTTCAATCATCAGATTCTTTTGGCCAACCTGAAATCCTAGAGATTCGGTTCAGAGCAGCCCCACCTTTAAAAATAGATTCATTCCGGTGCTCTAATGAACTAAACTAAACAGTAGCTTCCAATAGCCAGTAAGAGATAACCTGTTTTAATACTGTATTTAGTTTTTCATAATACTTAATTATTAAATTAAAAAATACAGTATTGATTAATGCATTAAAGATGAACCAAAGATATTTTATGGTGATTAATATTCTCTTAATGGCGAAACTTTACAAAAAAAAATATTTGTAGAAGATAGATTTTAAGGTTACATTAAGTTTTCATTAATCAAAATACTATATATTTACAGCAAATCTAATTAAAAACATCGAAAAATACAAAAATCTGTTTATGTACAAGAGAAAATTCATTCCGTTAGTACTGTTAATGATTTTAATCGTCAATGGATGCAGCAACAAGCAAGAGGTAGTGTTAACTCCGGTTGACTATGTAAATCCCTATATGGGGAATATCAGTCATTTGTTAGTTCCTACTTACCCAACTGTCCATCTTCCCAATAGTATGCTCCGCATCTATCCGGAAAGAGCAGATTACACCTCTGATAAAATAAAAGGCTTACCGGTCATTGTCACCTCGCATCGGGGAAAGTCTGCATTCAGCCTGTCTTTCTATCAGGGAGCAGAGAGCGGATTACAACCGGTATATTACTATTGTTATGATAATGAAGTGATAAAACCCTATTCCTATTCTTCCTATTTTGAAGAAGAAGAGGTTTCCACTAAATTCGCTCCTTCCCACCAGGCAGGAATCTATGAACTAAGTTTCCGGAAAAACGATGCTCCATATTTAATACTTAGTACCACCAATGGTGAGCTTAAAACTACGGAGAATACCATTTCCGGTTATCAGAACATAGATCATCAAACCAAAGTATATGTTTATATGGAGACTTCCGCACTGCCGGAAAAAACGATGACTGTCAGCAAAGAAGAAATAAATCACAGCCACACTGCCATAAAAGGCAAGAACGTGGGTATCGCTCTCTTATATTCAACAGATATAAAAACAATCAAAGTTCGCTACGGTATTTCCTTCATTGATGAAAAGCAAGCAAAAGCCAACCTACAGCGGGAAATAAAAGATTATGATGTGGAAAACCAGATGAACATTGCCAAAAACATCTGGAATCAAACATTAAATAAAATCAAAGTGGAAGGAATAGACGAAAATGCAAAAGCAATATTCTATACTTCCCTCTACCGGACTTACGAACGGATGATTTGCCTTTCGGAAGACAACCGCTATTACAGTGCTTTCGACAATAGTATCCACAAAGATTCTGTCCCATTTTATACCGACGATTGGATTTGGGACACGTATAGAGCAGTCCACCCCTTACGTGTTATCATCGAACCACAAATGGAAGCTGACATGATTCAGTCTTTTATCAGAATGGCACAGCAAATGGAACATAACTGGATGCCTACATTTCCTGAAGTTACGGGAGACAGCCGTAGAATGAATTCCAATCACGGTGTAGCCACTGTTATTGATTCATATATAAAAGGAATCCGTAACTTTGATTTATCAGCTGCTTACGAAGCCTGCAAACTTGGTATTACAGAAAAAACGTTAGCCCCGTGGTCAGGCATAAAGGGAGGTGAAATCACAAAATTCTATTGGGAAAACGGATATTTACCGGCATTGGCACCGGGAGAACAAGAAACAGCTGACGAAGTACACCCATTTGAAAAACGCCAACCGGTAGCCGTCACTCTAGGTACGTCTTACGATGAATGGTGTCTGGCACAAATAGCCAAACAACTTGGGTATGAGAAAGACTATAACTACTTTCTACAAGGGAGTAAAAACTATCGGAATATTTTCAATCCTGAAACAAAATTCTTCCATCCCAAAAATGCAAAAGGCGAATTCATAGAACCCTTTGATTATGCCACTGCCGGCGGATTAGGTGCTCGTGAAGCATACGGCGAGAATAACGGTTGGATATACCGATGGGATGTTCCCCATAATATTGCTGATTTAATTGAACTGATGGGAGGGAAAGAAGCATTCAGAAATAATCTTGAAACGATGTATAACACTCCATTGGGCGAAGCCAAATATGTATTTTATGCGCAATTACCGGATCATACGGGTAATGTAGGCCAATTTTCAATGGCTAATGAACCCAGTATGCACATTCCTTATCTGTACAACTATATAGGAGAGCCCTGGAGAACTCAAAAAAGAGTAAGGACATTGCTCGATGAATGGTTTAGAAATGACCTGATGGGACTCCCGGGCGACGAAGATGGCGGAGGAATGTCAGCATTTGTAGTCTTCTCCATGCTAGGTTTCTATCCTATTACTCCTGGTTTGCCTATTTATGTCATCGGAACTCCTATGTTCGAAAGAGCAGTTATTGAAACAGGAGCCGGCAAATCATTCGAAGTCATTGCGCACAACTATTCGCCGACAAATAAATATATCCAATCAGCCAAATTAAATGGCAAAGATTGGAACCAGTCCTGGTTCGAACATAAAGAACTGATGAATGGCGGCAAACTGGAATTTACAATGGGAAACACTCCCAATAAGAATTGGGCGGCAGACAGTGTGCCCCCTTCTTTTGAAATGAATAAATAACAGAATATGAATAAAATATTATTTGTCCTTTTATCGCTTTTGATTTCTCTGCAATCATACTCCCAAGAGCAAAATGAAAAAGAAGTTTCATTTCTCTTGTTGGGAGATATACACTATGATTTATTGGAAGATCACGATATGGAATGGTTATCCACCAAACCGGATGATCTGCGCCAAGTTACCAAAGAATATTCAATATTCACGAAAAATACATGGCCGGAATTTTCCCGGATAATCAGCGGGAAAGTTCAAAAACACCAGCCGTCAATAAAAGCCGTTCTGCAAATGGGGGACTTGTCAGAAGGATTGGCCGGTTCTCCACAAAAAGCAATACAGATGGCTAACAGTGCTTTTAAAGCTGTCAACAAAATGAATATGAAAGTACCTTTCATTATGACTAAAGGTAATCATGATATCACAGGGCCAGGGGCTAAAGAAGCTTTTGAAAAAGTATACTTACCCAATATGGCAAGGTTGGCAGGACATCCATCCTTACAGTCAGCCAATTACACTACTACTCTTGATGATGTATTATTTGTGTGTTATGATCCATGGGATCGGAATCCGGAAGGGCTACAACAATTAAAAAAGTCACTAGCCGGTTCGAAGGCTACTTACAAGTTTGTCATGTTACACGAGCCTGTGATTCCGGTAAACGAAAGATGCTGGCATGTATTCCGACAAGATAATGCCAAGAGGGAACAATTGCTGCAAATCATTGCCAGTCAACAAGCAATCGTGCTCTGTGCACATCTGCATCTATACTCCGTTGTCTGTCGGGACACTCCTTGGGGACCTATCGTCCAGATTCTCGTCAACAGTGTCATCAAAGATAAAAATATGCTGGTTCCGAAAAATGTAGTTACAGACTATGGTCCTGAATTTGTAACGGCACACCCACAATGGCAACCTTCTACTCTACAACAGCGTATGGAATGGATTGATAAAGAAACTCCCCATATCCGTTTTTTCAAACAAATGGATTTACCGGGCTACGGCATCCTTTCTATTGACAAAGAAAACAACCAGATGCAATTAGAATATTATACCGCATTTGGAGAAAAGCCATACGATACAGTCAACATATCCGAATTACTTACTTCTAATTAAAAAACATATTAGCCATGAATGTAAAATTTAAAGCTCATTTATTTATTTTCTCCTTATTCTTTTGCTATAATCTATCAGCACAAGAAATCGTCAAAGGAGATTTTAAGAACGAAAATCCACAAAGTTCGTATGTTCCTTCATTTGACATGGATGCTACCGATAAACCGGTGAAGAATGTCATCTTAATGATAGGAGACGGCATGGGACTGGCACATATCTGTTCAGGAATGTATGCCAATCAAGGACAGCTTACTATCACTAATTTAAAAACATGCGGTTTCGTCAGAACGCAATCTGCCAACAAGTTTACAACAGATTCAGCTGCTTCCGGAACTGCTTACTCAACCGGAAAAAAAACTAAAAACGGAGCGCTCGGAATGGATGAAAATAACCAAGTTATTCCAAACTTACCGGAGAAGTTATCCGGCTATGGCTACATTTCAGGAATCGTAACCACTGACAATCTCGACGGAGCCACTCCTGCTGCTTTCTTTGCTCACCAACCGGAACGTGGAATGTCTAAAGAAATTTGGGCAGATCTTCCTAACAGTAAGCTGACATTCTTTTCTGCCGGTAGTTATGAACTATTTGAAAAACAAGCACCAAACGTTCAAAAGGAAATCAAAAAAGAGTTTACCATCATAGAAGAGCCGAATGACAAAGCTATCAAGAAATCTAAAAAACTGGGATATTTACCCACAAAGAGCAAAACGGCTTCTGTAAACGAAAACCGGGGAGATTTCCTTCCGTCTACCACCCAAATGGCTATTGACTATCTTTCGAGCAGGAGTACTAACGGTTTCTTCTTAATGGTAGAAGGTGCCCGAATAGATAAAAGTGCGCACAGCAATGATTATTCGGCAGTTGTCCGTGAAGTATTGGACTTTGACAAGGCGGTAGAAGCTGCTATCAGATTTGCAGAAAAAGATGGAAATACATTAGTGATTATTTCAGCTGATCATGAAACCGGAGCATTAGCTTTACGTGACGGAAACATAAAAGAAGGCAAAATGAAAGCAATGTTTGTATCTAAAGGACATACACCAATCATGGTTCCACTGTTTGCATACGGTCCACAATCCAAGCTTTTTGGCGGTATTCAGGAAAACAGCGATGTTAGTAATAAAATTCTCCAATTACTCGCTAAATAAGATATAAAACAGATCTGTCATTCAAACTGAAATAAGAAAGAATTTTTTCTATATGCAAATAAGAAATTCTTTCTTATTTCTTTTCTGCCTGATAGACTCCAAAAATAATGCAACCTGCTCCCAATAATGTAATCCATGTGATTTGTTCGTGAAGAATGATTATGGATGCCACCATTGTTACCAACGGATTGAGATAGATATAATTGGAGGCTCTAATGGTTCCCAACTGTTTCAATACCACATTCCAAAGGACATAACAAACCAAGGATGCCAGGACGGCCAAAAATAAGAGATTAGATAATACAACCGGTTTTAAAAGTACATCGAAATCAGGTTGCAGCGGATGAAGAAGAAAGGCGGGAAGTATGGTCAATACTCCATAAAAGAATATTTTGCGGGTGATAAATACAGTGGGGTAACGCCCTGTCATTTTCTTTATCACCAAACTATAAAATGCCCACGACAGGGCAGCAAGTAAAGTGAGCAAATCCCCTACTGGAGATAATTTGAGTACAAAACTACCGTTGAAGACCACCAGTCCCACCCCGATTAAAGCTAATATGGAACCATAAATCAAACCTTTGGTGGCTTTTTCACTCTTATAAAAGAGAAGGGAAAGAATGGTAGTAAGCAAGGGAGCTGTGCAAATGATGAAAGCGACATTGGATGCTTGCGTAATTCCCAAAGCTGTATTCTCTGTAAAGAAATAGAGTGAACCACCGAAAAAACCTCCTGCCATCAACCAAAGTTCGTCTTTCCAATTACTCGTAAACAGACGTTTGGGAGAAATCACCCAAATGCCCAGATAAGCAATAAGAAAACGATAGAAGAATATCTCCTGAGGGGTCAGTCCGTGATTAATCAATACTTTGGTTGATATGAAAGTCAATCCCCAGATAGCAACTACAAGTATCGCAATCAGATGGTAATATCCATGCTTCAATTCCATAATGGTGGTGATGTTTGTTTAATAGAGTGCAAAGATAGCGAGAAGTTATGGAATGTTTGTTTGGAGAAGTAACAAAAAGCCCGTACCTTTGTTTATGTTCAAAGAAAGTTCCTAAAATAAGGTATAAGTTATGGAAAAATATATAGCACCGGACAGGAAACGTATCCCATACGGCATGATGAACTTTGCAGTAATCCGCCGCGACGACTGTTATTATGTGGACAAAACCCGGTTTATACCCATGATAGAAGAGGCGGACAAGTTTTTCTTCTTTATTCGTCCGCGCCGTTTCGGCAAAAGCCTCACAGTAAATATGTTGCAGCACTATTATGATATACTTGCCAAGGATAAGTTCGATGCCCTGTTTGGCGACCTTTACATCGGAAAGCACCCTACGCGCGATCGGAACAGCTATCTGGTACTATACCTCAACTTCTCCGGAATAGTAGGCGAACTACACAACTACCGCAAAGGACTGGACGCGCATTGCCAAACAATGTTCGACTATTTCTGTGATATTTACGCCGACTATCTCCCCAAAGGCATCAAGGAAGAACTCGACAAAAAAGAAGGAGCTGTCGAACAATTTGAATACCTGTTCACAGAATGTAATAAGACCAACCAACGTATTTACCTTTTTATTGACGAATACGACCATTTCACCAATGCCATCCTCTCGGATATAGAAAGCCTGCACCGCTATACGGACGAAACACATGGCGAAGGTTATCTGCGCGCCTTCTTCAATAAAATTAAAGCTGGAACTTATTCCAGTATCGAGCGTTGTTTCATTACCGGTGTAAGCCCCGTGACAATGGACGACCTCACAAGCGGTTTCAACATCGGAACCAACTACTCGCTCACACCGGAATTCAACGAGATGATAGGTTTCACGGAAGAAGAAGTGCGCCAAATGCTCACTTACTATTCTACCACCAGTCCATTCAACCACAGTGTGGACGAATTGATAGAAATAATGAAACGGTAATGTACAGAAACGTTTCGTAGTATTTCCTTCAATTGTCCCGTTTCCATTCCCAACAGATTGGCACACCAGACAACAGCCGATTCATCATACTTTTGAACATACTGTGCTCTTGAAACTGTCGCTCCCAAAGCATGCCTAAGCCAGGCTCCATGCTCCCATTTTACTTTAGTAGTCTTTTCTTCCTTACTACCGTCTGTCGCTTTCCATCTTTTATACCCCTCTTGTTTTCTGCTTGAGGAAATCATCTTATAAATCAGAAAACCTGTGACAATAAGTATCGTTATTAGAATTCCGTCCATTTTGTATTATGTATATAAACAAAGAGAAGAGAGGATGAGTTATTTACTAAAATAAATTTAGGTATTTATACCTTAGAATTTATTTTCTAGGAAAAATACCTGTGCTTACGAGGCGACTACACCTCTTTGATGCTAAATTCGGCCCTCATCCTCTCTTATACAAAGATAAGTATAATCTTTCGATAAAACAACCGGAACGGAGAAAAACTATCGGTTGAACAACTCAAACGTGAACTTACAGCCTATTCCTCCGAATTTCCAGTTTTCGCTGCTTACGAAGACTCCCACGTCGAAAATATGCGTACCGATGCCATATCCTACTTCCAGATAAGGCTGAAGGTGCGGCATAGAGAGCGCACTGATATAAATACGTTCATTCTGCACATAACGGGTGTACTTCATCAGATGCCGGAGAATAAGGAACGGAGCTTCATAGGTGAAATGTCCCCGCACATAACGACGGGAGGAGTTATACCAACGTGAGTCAAGCACCTGAAATACTCCGCCGATTTCATCATTCCAGCCTACGGGAAGATTATGACGGGAGAAATTGGCAAAGTCCACAAAATACAGTTCATCCTGATTGGTGAATGCCCCGAATCCGAAACGATAATAAATATTACGCATCAATCCCATCCGGATTTGATGCTGAAGGTCAAACTCTATTCTTTCATATTCACCCGTACTCTTGAACACTCCTTTAATACCTCGTTCATAATCGACCGAGAAAGTCGGGTATAAAGAATGGAGGTTAATCTTTCGCTTTCCGTTCATATAATAATAGAGTCCCGGAGTCCACTCTATCCGGATGCGGGGAGCGAAACTGATATAAGTGTTCTTGAATTTATCCATAAACTCCGAAGGCGGCATCGGATAATCACCGGTAATCACAAAACGGGAAGGCTCTACGGCTGTTCTTTTATGGGCAGAGAACCCCAGACCGATATCCAGTCCGTTGACTATCTCAACTGTATGGCGGAAGTTAAAATACAAGTCCTTGAAATAATCAAGATGAATTAAATCGAAATTAAAGATACTATCCGGCATGGCTTTCAGTTCGTCGAGCACCTTACTGCTATAGATACGGTTACCATTACCCACATTCAACCGGAAGAATCCCCGCTTCTGCGGCCAGTATTCAAAATCGGCATTCAATGACCAGTAGAATTCCTTACGCGTAAAGTTGTATCCGAGTTTAGGCACAATGCGAAGTAATTTATCCCCTCTGAAAAGACGGTTATAACGAAAATCCTGTCGATAAGACAAACCGTTGCTTCCACTATAACTGAATAAGAGCGGATTGATAAACGGAGAAAATCGCACACTTCCGATATTGGACAAATTGAATTTATAATCTTCTACCATCAAATCACCCATCGTTCCCCAAAAGGCCTGACTCTTGGACGGCTTTTCTACCGTTGTCGTGTCACGTCTAAGCGTATAGTCATGATATAGTTTTTTCTCACTTTCATTCAAAGGAATCGGCCGCATGATAGCAAAGGTAGAGGCGTCCGTCTTATAAGCGTTCGTGTCACACTGTAAAGAGAAAGATTCCGAAAGATTATATTTTCTCTTCTCTTTCTTGCGCACCTTTTTTTCTTTCAGTTCGATGGATTTATAATCTAAAGAAGCGGTGTAATTACCATCCACCTTATTTCCGAGAAATTTGAAAAGAGCTTCTACGTCATAACGCACCGGCAGGAATTCATTTTTCTTGCCTACATCTCCCATCTGAATCCAACAGGTAAATGTTATCAGCTCCGATCTTCCCGAAAAACGAATTTCACGAACACTCCAAACGTTACTGCTGACCACCATATAGCCACCCACCAACTGATCGCTCTTGGTACGGGGAATAAAACGGATTCGATAATCCAGATTTTTAGGGTCTCCCATCACGCTGTCTATTCGGTATTTATAGTATTTCTGTCCGTTTTTAGCCAGTGGTGATAACAAGCGTTCATCATTCAGCAGAGACGAAGAGTAGATATTTACATTAAAGTATTCAAGCAAGCCCGGCAATCCCCTGTTTCCTCTCACCGTTCCCTGGGAGGCTTTTACTTTCTGGTCGTAAATATTGGGAGCCGTATAATGCAGGTCACTGTACGTTTCAAGCAGATATTCGCGAACGCCCTTTTGCAAACGAAACATGGAAGGCACGTAACGGAGAATAAAATTCTTCTTCTGAATGTCCATCTTACCTTTTATATATAGGTTCGCGCGATAATCACTGACTATCGTTTCATACAAAGGTGCAAAAGTCATCACACGTTCTATAATGGAGTCAGCAGAGATTTCCTGATGGGTATAAGGATTCATTATATAATTATTGGCTGCCCCCTTTGATATAAAAGAGAACAGACACAATATGCATCCTATCAATATTTTATCTCTCAATTGTCGTATCTCCTTCATTAACGTAGGCAAATATAAAAAAGAATATCGAAAAGCAAGAGAAGTTGGACACTAAAAAGAGTTATCAGAAGAAAACCTTCACATTATTCAAAATAACATGGAGATGAACTAAATCTTTGGCGCGGTTGTCTCGAAATAAATGCAGGAAGCTCTGCATATTCTGCTATTCTCTTCATATATAAAAAACGAAAATCCTCTTTCAACCTATCACCACCTTTCTAAAACTCTTTATTCATCGCACTTACAGAGCGGTGATAGGTTGAAAGAGGAATTAATAAAACCTGTATGGCAGAAGTTATAATATGAAGGGGATTTCAACAATAATGGGAAAAATACAAAGTTCCAATATCTGTAAATATAAGAGCCCCCTGAAAACATATTAATGACTAAATCAACCCTTCTATCTTTTTATTTATCACTTTATTCTTGACAAAGAAGAAAATTGTCGTATCTTTGCGATACTCTTCATATCAACCAGGCAGGGAACCTGCCTCGTTTCGTGGCAGGCATTTTTATGCCTGTCCTGATGCTTCATATGGCGGTTTCGTACCCCCGTGTGGAGTGTTAATGCACCCACTGCCTGGTTGGTGAAGAGTAACGGGAAAGGCGGAACCGCTCTTATTTCATAGAAAATCTTCGCCTACCACCTTATTCATAATTATATTATGGAAACAAAACTAGTTACCGTTCAACCAGCGGTGGGAGGCATGATAAAGGCTTCCAAAGATTCATTTGTTATTCCTAAAGAAGAATTAAAGGATTTCTACCTTAAATTCGCTTTCCTCCTGAACCCGGATTCCTGCTCCATAAACCGCACCGAATTCGAACTTTTAAACATTCTGCTGAAAGACCTGAAAAAAATCCTGGCAGCATTGACTCACCTCAACACCCATCCTTGGGATGAAGGCATTGCAGAAATCCAAATTTCATGCGGTGTTTACTCCCTACAAGACAACTTGAGCAAAAAAGAGCGTATGCAGATGAACACCTCTACGGGTAAACACCTACAATTTCTCACCCAAATGGCTGTGAGCAGCCCAGTGTTCAAACTGTTATTCAAGAACTATCACAACCATTATATCCAAGTGGAAAGTTTGGTTAAACAGATGGCTAAAGAAATCAACGAACAGCAACAATAAGAATAGAAGTTGGAGAATCAACAGAGGGGGTACTTTTAGAAAAACACATTATTTTTCAAAATACCCCCTCTAAAATAGGGGTACTTTCAGAAAAAACATATAATTTTGCGCCATCAACCGATAAAAAAATAGACCATTTATGTCAAAAATGCGTTTTTTTGCCTTACAAGAGCTTTCCAACCGGAAACCTCTGGAAGTTATTGCCCCTTCCAACAAACTCTCTGATTATTATGGTAGCCACGTGTTCGACCGCAAGAAGATGCAGGAGTATCTTCCCAAAGAAGCTTACAAAGCTGTAACCGACGCTATCGAAAAAGGTACGCCTATCAGCCGTGAAATAGCAGATTTAATTGCTAACGGTATGAAAAGTTGGGCTAAGTCACTCAACGTCACTCACTACACACACTGGTTCCAGCCTCTGACAGACGGAACAGCCGAGAAACATGACGGTTTTATCGAATTCGGCGAAGACGGCGGAGTAATCGAACGCTTCTCCGGAAAACTACTGATCCAGCAAGAGCCGGATGCCTCTTCTTTCCCTAACGGCGGTATCCGCAACACTTTCGAAGCACGAGGATATACAGCCTGGGATGTTTCTTCACCGGCATTCGTGGTAGACACCACTCTTTGTATCCCCACTATCTTCATTTCTTATACAGGCGAAGCACTGGATTACAAAACTCCATTATTGAAAGCACTTGCCGCCGTAGATAAAGCAGCAACGGAAGTCTGCCAACTATTCGACAAGAACATCACACGCGTATATACCAATTTAGGATGGGAACAGGAATATTTTCTAGTTGACTCTTCCTTATATAATGCACGCCCCGACCTCTGCCTGACAGGACGGACACTGATGGGACACTCTTCCGCCAAAGACCAACAGTTGGAAGACCACTATTTCGGCTCCATCCCTCCACGTGTCACGGCATTTATGAAAGAACTCGAAATTGAGTGTCACAAACTGGGTATTCCTGCCAAAACCCGTCATAACGAAGTAGCCCCCAACCAATTTGAGTTGGCCCCTATCTTCGAAAACTGCAACCTTGCCAACGACCACAACCAGCTTGTCATGGATTTGATGAAACGTATCGCAAGGAAACATCACTTCAATGTACTCCTACACGAAAAGCCATACAGCGGAGTAAACGGTTCGGGCAAGCACAACAACTGGTCGCTCTGCACCGACACCGGCATCAACTTGTTCGCCCCCGGAAAGAATCCGAAAGGAAACATGCTATTCCTCACTTTCCTGGTAAACGCCTTAATGATGGTTTATAAAAACCAGGATTTACTGCGTGCCTCCATCATGAGCGCCAGCAACAGCTACCGTTTGGGAGCCAACGAAGCTCCTCCCGCCATTCTCTCCTGCTTCCTGGGTTCACAACTATCGTCTACTCTCGACGAAATTGTCCGCCAGGTAGGAAACGAGAAAATGACACCGGAAGAAAAAACCACCCTGAAGTTAGGTATCGGACGTATCCCCGAAATCCTACTGGATACTACCGACCGTAACCGCACCTCTCCTTTCGCATTCACCGGAAACCGTTTCGAATTCCGTGCCGCAGGTTCTTCTTCCAACTGTGCCGCCTCCATGATTGCAATCAATGCCGCCATGGCAAACCAGTTGAACGAATTCCGCGCATCAGTAGAAAAGCTGATGGAAGAAGGAGTAGGCAAAGATGAAGCCATCTTCCGCATACTGAAAGAAACGATTATCGCCTCCGAACCGATTCGTTTTGAGGGCGACGGTTATTCTGAAGAGTGGAAACAGGAAGCCGCACGCCGCGGACTGACTAACATCTGCCACGTACCGGAAGCCCTGATGCACTATATTGACAACCAATCCAAATCAGTGCTGATTGGCGAACGTATCTTCAACGAAACCGAATTGAACAGCCGTCTGGAAGTGGAACTGGAGAAATATACCATGAAGGTGCAAATCGAAGGCCGTGTATTGGGCGACCTCGCCATCAATCACATCGTACCGACTGCCGTTGCCTATCAGAACCGATTGCTCGAAAATCTTCGCGGACTGAAAGAAATATTCCCGGCTGAAGAATACGAAGTGTTGAGTGCCGACCGCAAAGAACTGATCCGTGAGATTTCCCACCGGGTCACTTCCATCAAAGTACTGGTTCGCGAAATGACCGAAGCACGAAAAGTTGCCAACCACATGGAGAACTACAAGGAAAGAGCATTTGCATACGAAGAAAAAGTACGTCCATACCTCGATCAAATCCGCGATCACATCGATCATTTGGAGATGGAAGTGGACGATGAAATA
>ENA-UEYD01001774-UEYD01001774.1-human-gut-metagenome-genome-assembly--contig:-NODE-1774-length-14069-cov-5.489851_pt1 | contig 14069 bp, 7 predicted proteins | sample MGYA00242907_ERZ507875 | MGnify/ENA primary metagenome ERZ507875 (study PRJEB26167, sample SAMN06115506) | human gut metagenome | host: Homo sapiens | place: China:Shandong | collected 2015-08-07...
TTCGCTAATGGATTACGATAAGCAAGGCGAAAATAATATGACCCTCAAAGCAAAACAATTAGAGTTTATTATCTATTGTATAGAGAATACAGCTGAACGGTTAGGACGCTATAGTGCGGATGTATATAATAAACTAAAAGAATTAGGTGCTATAGACGGCTATATAAATGCTTTTTATGATACTTTGCATACCCAAGGCAAAGCCTACATAGTAGATTCTTTATTAGAATATATCTATCATCGTGATCCACAATGGTTACCGAAAGATTATCGTCCTTTTCAAGTTTCGACACAGCAAAAAGGAGATAAGTCATGTTAACTGTTTATCATGGTTCTACTTACCGTGTAGAACAACCATTAGCTGGAGTATGCCGACCAAATCTTGATTTCGGAGTGGGCTTTTATCTTACTGATTTAAAGGATCAGGCTATTCGTTGGGCTCTTCGCACAGCTGATATTCGCCATGAAAAAAGTGTATGGCTCAATATTTATTCATTGGATATAGATGCCTGCCGTAACTCTTCTTTTCATTATTTGCACTTTACCACTTACGATGCACATTGGCTGGATTTTGTTGTAGCATGTCGACAAGGGAATGTTATATGGCAGGATTATGACATAATAGAAGGCGGTATAGCAGATGACCGTGTGATACGTACTATTGACCTTTATATGCGTGGTGATTACACTCGTGAAGAAGCATTGTCACGTTTGATTCATCAAGAGCCTAACAATCAAATTTGTATTACGAACCAAAAAGTAATTGATGAACACTTATATTTTGTGGATGCTATACTTTTGCCTTTCCCATCTCTCTCAAAAGAAATCCCCAATGCTGATATTGTAATGCAAGGCAAATATTACAGCATTGTAGAACTTCTTGCTACCCGTCTGCATATTTCCAGTCTACAGGCACTTGATATATTTTATAATAGCGAAAGCTACCAGCGCATTGTCCACCGACTTGGAGATCTATATCTCATGAGCGATGCATATATTGTAGATGAATTAATGAGAGAGCTACAAAAAAGACAAGGTTAATATCAACCTTGTCTTTTTTGTAGGTTAGAATATTCTATATAAGAAAATATTAGATATTTATCGCTTAATGATTTCTGAATAAAATATGATACTGTGGATTATAACCAGCGCACAAACTTCTTAATATACCAATTCTTCACGATCTGCGTCAAAATGCAATAAGAGAGCAAAATCCCAACCAGCCAGGGGAAATAGCTCAAAGGAAGAGCTGTCAATCCGATGGAACGCCCGAAAGCGGTGAAAGGAATAAGAATACCTATTGCCATGATTAAGAAGGTCAGTCCCATCACAGGCCATGTGGCACGGCTTTGTATGAACGGTATCTTGCGGGTACGTATCATGTGGACAATCAATGTCTGTGATAACAAACCTTCCACAAACCATCCGGTTTGAAACAGTGTCTGGTGTTCGGGGCTGTTGCAGCTAAATACGTACCACATGACCAGATACGTGATAATATCAAAGATAGAACTGATGGGACCTACATAAATCATAAAACGACTTAGATCGGACGCATCCCATTTACGGGGTTTCTTCAGGAACTCCGGGTCCATACGGTCAAAAGGAATGGTGGTCTGCGATATGTCATACAACAGGTTCTGGATCAATAGATGTATCGGCATCATGGGCAGAAACGGCAGGAATGCACTGGCAAACATCACACTGAACATATTCCCAAAATTGGAACTGGCAGTCATCTTTATGTACTTATTGATATTGCCGAATGTCTTTCTTCCTTCGAGCACTCCGTCTTCCAATACCATCAAATCTTTTTCCAACAAGATAATATCTGCGCTTTCTTTGGCTATATCCACAGCAGAATCGACTGATATACCAATGTCCGACTGACGTAATGCACCTGCATCATTGATTCCATCTCCCAAGAACCCTACCGTATTGCCTTGCTCCTGCAACAGAGAGATGATTTGCGTCTTTTGTAATGGAGTCAGTTTTGAGAATAAAGTGGTATCCTTTACCGCTTCTTTCAATGCTGTTTCGTCCATATTCTCTATTTCTATCCCGGTAAGAAAATGACTGGTATCAATTCCTACCTGTCGGGCAATCGCTTTCACTACGACATCATTATCTCCCGATAGAATTTTCACTGCTACTCCATGCGCATATAACTGTTCGATGGCTTCGGCAGCAGAAGGTTTCGGAGGATCAAGAAAAGCAAGATACCCAATCAGTACCATTTCTTTTTCATCTTCAATGGCAAAATTACAATCTTTCTCGATAAAACTTTTCTGGGAAACTGCCAATACTCTCATTCCCTGCTGATTCATTTCTTCACTAATCATCTTTGCCTTGATTTTCAAGGCATCAGTCAAAGGATGAATCTGCCCGCTGAACTCGGCATAGGAACAGACGTCGAGAACCTCTTCTACCGCTCCTTTGGTGATGATTTGCCGTTTCCCCTGCCTGTCTTCTATTACAACAGACATTCTTCTGCGTGTAAAGTCGAAAGGTATTTCATCCACTTTGGTGTAGTCATCCTTTAAATGTTCCAGGCTCAAATCTCTTACATGAGAAAGAATCGCTTTATCCATCAGGTTCCTTAAACCGGTTTGGAAATAACTGTTAAAGTAAGCATGACGAAGAATACGTTTACTGTTGTCGTCACTGCCATCTGCATTGATATATTTCTCCAATACGATTTTATCGCAGGTCAATGTACCGGTTTTGTCAGTGCAGAGTATGTCCATCGCTCCAAAATTCTGAATGGCATTGAGATTCTTTACGATTGTTTTCTTTTTAGACATGGCTATCGCTCCTTTAGAAAGGTTGGCAGTCACAATCATCGGTAACATTTCCGGAGTAAGACCAACCGCAACGGATATGGCGAAAATGAAAGCTTCAAACCAATCTCATTTCGTAAAGCCATTCACGAAAAATACAAATGGAACCATAACCAACATGAAACGAATCAACAAAAAGCTAACTTTACTAATGCCTTTGTCAAAAGCTGTAGTGGCACGATGTCCGATCAGGCTCTTTGCGATTGTACCCAAATAGGTTTTGTTCCCTGTCTCAAAAACAATCCCTTTTGCTGCGCCACTAATCACATTGGAACCCATATAGCAAATATTGTCCAATTCAATGACACTTCCTTTTCGGAACTGTTGTCCCCGTACCTCCGGAAACTTTTCTATCGGTTCAGACTCTCCTGTCAATGAAGCCTGACTAATAAACAAATCTTTCGAATCGATGATCCGAATATCAGCAGGAACCATATCCCCGGCTGCCAAATACACGATATCTCCCGGAACGAGTTCCGTAATTTCGATCTCTTCTTCATGCTCTCCCGCACGTTTGGCAAGACATGTGTTTTTTACCATTTTCATTAAAGAATCCGTAGCCTCACTTGCTCGCCATTCCTGCCAAAAACGCAGGATAGCACTGAACAGCACCATGGATGAGATGATGATGACTCCCGTCCATTCCTGCTCGCCGGGATCGGCCATCAATACATCCAAAAATAAGGATATAATGGCGAGCCCGGTCAGAACGCCAATGAAAGGATTGATAAACGTTTTGATAAATAGGATAAACGGATTTTTTTTCTGTTCATGTACCACTTCGTTTCTTCCATAAACGGATTGTCGCTCCTGCACTTCTCCCAACGTTAATCCAAGCTTTGTTGTCTGTAAGTATGAATAGATTGACTTACCGGGTTGTGTGGCAACCAAAAATACTTTCTCTGAATTGAATATGTACTGTGATGAACGCAGTTTTTTCTTCCATACCATACTCTCTAATTTTTTTAAGTTACTAACTGCATTTGTTAATTCGATGCAAAAGTAAGGAAGACTTCACCGGGAAGCTGTTAGAGAATGATTAGAGTGGTATTAGAAAGCTATTAGAATTTCTTAAATATGCGGAAGTTTCACCACAAAAGTAGTGCCCTCATCCGTATGGGAAGATACGGTCAGTTCGCCTTTGTGAAGGTGGATAATCTTCTGTGTCAAGGCCATGCCTATACCATTTCCAGGAGCAATATGTTTGTTCTCTCCACGATAAAACAGTTTAAACAGGTTTTCTTTATCCGTATCAGACATACCTACACCGTTATCAGACAAACGAATGATTGCCCATTGCTCCCAATAGGCGATCAGGACTGATGAAGCCCGGTTGGAAGAGTACTTGCAGTTATTTTCTATCAGATTCACAAAAGCGGTGGTCAGTAAATAGCTGTTTCCGATTATTGTCAGCACATTATCTTCTTCGGCTTCCTGCTCAAATACTAATTCGATGTGATAATCCGGATGAGCTTTTAGTACCAGCTCTCTGGCGTCCAGCAACAGTTCGTCCAGACGGACTTCTTCCATAGTTATCTGTTCCGACTGATAGTCAGCTTTTGCCAGATTCAATAATCCGTCGATCAGATTAACAATCCGATGTGAATCTTGCAGTGCATTGCCGATAGCCATCTGATATTGTTCGGAGCTCCGTTCTTTTAATAAAGCTAAATCCAATTCGGCTGTAAGAGCTGCCATGGGGGTACGCAATTCATGAGATACATTACTGACGAACATCTTTTGTGAATTGAAAGACTTTTCCAGGCGTTCCAACAATGCATTGAATGTCGTACTCAATTCTCCCAGTTCATCCTGTTCATTTTTTACGGGTAATCTTTTATCAATATGCGATGCTGTGATTTTCTCCGCTTCTTTCACTATATTACGTATCGGTTTTAAAGTGCTTCGAGAAAGGATATACCCCACAACCACCAATACGCTCAATCCACCGATAAATAGGAGAATAAGCATATTTCTTAGCGCATCCCGGTTGGCGTATCCGTAACCGTCGTAGGCTGCGGCGGTAACCACATAGTCTTTGCCCTCAAACGGATACACCAGTCCTATAGCCTGATATTCGTCCACATAGAAATTGATATTCTTTCGCTTCAGGATACGTTTTATCATCTCCGGCGTTTCTTTAACAATATCGTTTTGCAGAGCATCGTGATATAATATTTTAAAATCTGTTGTATAGACAGCAACCTCTACTTCATTAATAAACTTCTGATTATTCAGGTAAATAGACTGCATGGTTTTGGCATCTACTTGATCCTTAAGGAATAAATGTGCTTTGGTTATAGCTTCACTTTGAAGATTACGAAAGAAAGCATTGCTACGTGAATGTTCACTTACATAGTAGACAGCCATCACAAAAACAAAGAATACCGCAGCTGTAAGCCCTGCATATTGTAGAGTCAACGTTGTCCTGATCTTCATAATTTATCAGTCAGTATGAAACCCATTCCAGCTTTGGTATGAATAAGTTTCGGTTCAAAATCCCGGTCTATCTTTTTGCGAAGATAGTTGATATATACATCTATGAAATTTGTTCCTGTATCAAAATGGGTGTTCCATACTTTCTCTGCTATTTCAACCCTGCTCAATACTCTTTCGGCATTTTCTACCATATATAACAGTAAGTTGTATTCTTTAGGAGAAAGTTTAATGGATATACCATTCCGTTCTACATCTTTTCGTTGAAGATCAATACGCAAATCTGCATAGACAAGTTCCTGCGGTAATTCCTGAGCATTACCCGCCACACGTTTCAACAGCACTTTGATTCTGGCATTTAACTCTCTGAAATCAAAAGGTTTCACCATGTAATCGTCTGCACCGGCATCGAAACCGTCCAGTTTATCATTCGTTGATCCTAATGCCGTCAACATCAATATAGGGATATTGGGATTGGTTTTGCGAATTTCTTTCGCTAGTTCAAATCCGTCCATCTTAGGCAGAACGATGTCGGATATAACCAGATCGAATGTATGCGTCTGAAAAAGCCGTAAGCCCATCAGTCCGTCATAAGCCACCATTGTCTGATAGCCATTTTCCTCCAGTCCGTTCATCAGCAAACTTGCAACCCGGGGTTCATCTTCTATAATTAGTATTGTGTACATAGGAAAGAATTCATTAATCTGAATGTATAAAACGAAACAAAAATAATGATTATTCCCCACTTATAGCCTTTTTCCTTGAAAAATCGGTGAGAAGGCCAAATAAAAAAGGTATCCAACGCAATGTGGATACCTTTATATGATTCATTTACATAAATCGGAAAATGACTCGTCCGGTTTGTGGACCATTTACCCATTTCGGTTGTGAAGAGGGACCACACAAATCGGTGGAGTTTACTTTATTACGTACCGGAGGAATCACGTTCAGGACAGAGATTCCGCTTTCGGGAAGAGTATAAAGCAAACGGTCGCGGCCATCACGAGGCTGATATACTCCGATATATGCGTCGGGAGTTTCGTTTGTCAGGCTGATAGTGCCTTCTTTCGTTTGGATATTCATCCAGGAAACATCACCAAAGTATCCTTTGAATTCGGGATATGTGAAAGTCTCACCCGGGATAGGATCGTTATAGTCGTTTTCCCATACATCGTATTGTGTTCCGTGAATACGGTTTTGCCATACACGGTAAGGTCCGGCACCCAGCCAGCGTTTGCTGATTACCTGATCTTCAGGATAGTCGAAACGAATACCCATCAAGTCTACGACACCGGAGAAATTATAGGTGTAATCCAAAGCCAGTTCCCCACTCGGGTTAATTGTCCATTGGGCTTTATCCAGATTGCCTAGTTTATAATTGGCGGTAACAACCAGATTACCTCCGTCTTCTTTCACATCCAGTTTCGTAAATACGGCAGCATCAGGGAATTCGCTGTATGTGCGGTCTTTTTCTTTTGCTTTCTCATCATCATGGTTATAGAACTGATCCAATGAGCGGTCTGCACGACGGGCTCCAATGAAACGGGGACCATTGGCGAAGTTAATCTTACGGTTATCTACAGATACTCCTTTCAGTTGTCCGTCTTTCTTTGAGAAGATGAACGCACGCTTATTCGCTTTCACAGTAAGCTCATTTTCTGTCTCTGTATAAGCAGGACGACTGGACAAGGGAGAAAGCTGTTCAGTCTGCTGATTCAGTTTGTTGACCGGGAAAGTCCAGCGCCAAAGTTCATGGCCGTATGGGTCGATTGCTGTCAGAAAGAGGGCGTCTGCATTGGGGAGGATATTTGTTTTTATATCCAAAATGCCTGCCGAGTGAGCAACCACGTCACTGCCTTGCACTTCACCCTCTTTCAACACTTGAATAGCAGCATTGGACGCATCTGTTGCCAGCGGGAATTTTACTTGCTTCCAAAGGAAATGGCAAGTATTCAGATTCAGATAATCATAACGGTTTTCTATGGAGAATTTGCCATCAAATTGCTTGTCGATAGAAGTATTCATGATTTGTACCGGACTCCATAACTGTTTGATAGTGTAGTAGCTACCCTCCTTTTCGTGATGTGGTCCTACAATACCGTCTGCTCCAAAGTTTCCCTGGTTATCGATGAATCCATCCATATCCACACGCTTCACACCTTCGTCTGCCAATACCCAAAGGAAGCCACCGATACAACGGGGATGCTTGCGCATCATTTCCCAATAATCGTATAATCCGGCACCATGGCCGCCATCGTATAAACCATGCAAGAATTCCGTAGGCATAAAGATTTCCGGTAAGCGCATGTAGTTCTGGCTTTCTCCGTAAGAGCGGTAATGCATGGTTTCAAAACCGGAGAAGTTACCTTGCGGGTGAATAACCGGACGTTTCTGCGGATCGTATTTATGAAACTCTCCATCCAGTTCGGTATTCCATCCTTTTTCATTACCATTACTCCACCAAATAATAGACGGATGATTCACGTCACGTTCTATCATGCCTTCAATCAGACGTACTCCGGTGGGGGTATCATACTTGCCATGCCAGCCTCCCAACTCATCCATCACATAAAGTCCGAGAGAATCACAGGCTTCCAAAAATTCCGGGTCAGCCGGATAGTGGCTCAAACGGACAGAATTCATGTTCATGCCTTTCATCAAAAGAACATCTTCGATATTCTTCTTTTTACTCAACGTACGGCCACTTTCAGGACGGAAACTATGGCGATTGACACCACGTACATTGATACGTACTCCGTTTATATAAAGTCCGTCGCTTTCGCGTACTTCAATTGTGCGGAAACCAAAATTTTCTGTTTCACTATGCAAAACCTTACCGGTCTTATCCAATAGAGAGAATTGCGCTTTATAAAGATTCGGAGTTTCCGCTGTCCATAATGCGGGATTAGATACATTCAGTTGCAGGGAAGTCCAGTCGCCTCCTGCTTTTACGGGTACGGTGGTTTCCGTTATCTTTTTCCCTTTTTTATCTAAAATCTGTGTACGGATGCTCATTCCGTCATTAGAGATATTTGTGTAGCAGTTGGCACGGAAAGTTCCATCCATCTTTGCGTCAATGGCAATGTGCCGCAGGTTTACGGCTGGTTTCACCTCCAGGAACACCGGACGGAAGATACCGCCAAAATTCCAATAATCAGCACGACGTTCGGCAAGGTTCACACTGGCATTTTCACTCTCTTTGGCAACAGTGACTTCCAGTAAATTCTTTTTGCCATATTTCAGGAAATCCGTGACGTTGTATGAAAAACGATAGAAGGCTCCCTGATGTTTGGAACCCACTTTGCGTCCATTCACTTTTACTTCCGTGTCTGTCATCGAAGCTTCGAATACAAGATTGACCTGTTTGCCGCGAAACTTTTCCGGAACTTCAAATTCGTACTTATACATACCTTTTTCATCGGCAACACCTTCAGGAAATGGCTTTCCATAGAAAGTGATTCCATACTGATAAGTGCCGAAGCCTTGCAATTCCCAACAGGAAGGTACGCCGATTTTCGTCCATTTGCCGGAATTGCGTCCGTCGGTACAAAAGAAGTCCCATTCAACCATATCGTCGCATCCGTGACCGGAGAGATATTGCCTTTCCGTTTGTGGAAGGTTTTGAGCAGCCAGGGTAGTTGCCAACGCTAAGGTCGATAATAAAGTGGTTACTTTTTTCATTGTTACTTTTATAATTGTGTTAGTTATTTATTGCTATCATTGTTTACTACTGATGCGGAGATGCAAAGTATGTTCTTTTTTCTCTATGGCATATTTCTTCAATACACCCGGTCCGCAACTACTATTTCCTAATCCAAGTACGGCAGCATCCATACTAAGAATGACTTCCGCACGTGGTTTTAAATCGCAATCGTGAGTTTCTTCATAGATGTCTTGTACGGTGTAATGCAGGGCAGATGCAGAAAATGCGTTTTCTACCGCGTCAACACGAATACCTTTATTCTGCTTGTCGGTCAGGGTAAGATAATGCACTTCCTCTTTGTTTCCACTGTCCTGCGGACGTGGATAATGAACGTATTGTTCTGCAACGCTTCCTTTCCAAAGCCCCATCATAGCAGATGTTTTGCGGTCAGGATAGTTATCCTGTGGCCCTCTGCCATACCAGGTAAATGTATCATAAGCAGGTGCCAAGCAGAATGCGATTCCTAAACGGGGAATTTCAGGAAGAACTCCTTGTGGCAAGAAAGTTGTTTTCAGATCAATCGTTCCATCTGAAAAGACTGTATAGACAGAAGTCGTCACCACTTTTCCTTCTTTATATAAATTACTTGTTTGAATCCGGACAATGACCGCCCCGTCTGCACGTTCTTCATGGCGGAAAGATTCCAGATTTATCTGCGGATGATCCATTCCATGCAATTTCCAGTCTTTAGCCAACCAGTTTCCGAAGCTCTTGTCATTATCTGTCGGAGCACGGAAAACTTGAGTGACAGGCTGAACCGGAAAATCATCGGGGTGAGCCAACATTTCTTTGTCCTTATATATAAGGGAAGTCATACTTCCGTTCACTTTCTTTTCCCACTGAACAGAAAAACTGCGTCCGCTAATCAATAAAGAATTATCGTCCTCTTTCACCTGAAGCGCTCCTTTATTTATCAGATCGGCAGAGGCTAAATCTCCTTTCTGCAAGCAGAATTGTTCCCAGGCCACTTCATGTCCTGCCTTTGCCCAAAGAGCATCCGATTTCAAAACAATGCTTACTTTCAGTTGGCAATCGGAAAGAGTTTTCTCCGTTTTTTTATTTGTCTTACTAATTTCCTCACTTTTATTACTTAAAGAATAAGCGCCTTTTAATGAACGGAAAGCCGGCAAATCAATTGTTTTACTTTCGCCTGGAGTTATTTCCGGCAATGTAAATTCTCCCTGCTCTTTCTGTTTTCCATCTATAGATACAGTCCATAGACAACGATAGGAAGACAAGTCGATGTGATGATTCCGGTTCGTCACTTTCAGCTTTCCATTTTCCATTTGCAGTTCAACCGGTTCATATACTTTTTTTACCTCCCAATATTTAGGCGTAGTTTCACGGTCACTCATCAGCAATCCATTAAAGCAGAAAGCTTTTAAATTCGGCTTATCGCCAAAGTCACCGCCGTAAGCAACCATGGTACGGCCATCGGGTAATGTCTTGTAGATTCCCTGATCTACCCAATCCCATATAAAACCACCCAGCATACGGGGATTGCTATATATCTCATCCCAATATTCCTTGAAATTTCCTAATGCATTCCCCATGGAATGTGCATATTCACTCGTCATTACCGGACGGTCGTCATTGGTACGCTCCGCAATCTCCAGCAACCGCTCCCAACGTGCATTTTCAGCGCGTTCCTTATCTTCTCCCTCTGCAATGCCGGGATTTAAGTATTCCTGTTTCACCCGGGTATAAAAGCGGCTGATAACATCGACCGTCTTCGGGTCAGGATTTCCGTCCACTCCCTGTGCCCCCTCATAGTGTACAGGACGAGTGGGATCGAAATCATGCAGCCATGCCGAAATAGCAGCGAAGTTCGGTCCGTAACCGCTTTCGTTTCCCATGCTCCACATTACAATACATGGATAATTCTTATCACGTTCCGCCATACGGACCGCACGGTCCATAAATGCTGCATGCCAGTCGGGGGTACTTGCGAGTGTTCCACGCAATCCGTGTTCTTCTATATCCGCTTCGTCCATCACGTACAATCCCAAGCTGTCGCATAGCTCGTACCAACGGCTGACATTGGGGTAATGGCTGGTGCGTACGGCATTTATATTCGCCTGTTTCATTAACAGAATATCCTGAAGCATCCGTTCTTCGCTCATGACACGTGCCGTCCGTGGATCATGTTCGTGGCGGTTCACTCCACGAAAACGAACCGGATTACCATTCACTAACAGTTGTCCTTTTTTGATTTCTACAGAGCGGAAACCTACGGCCTGTTCTATCTGTTCTACGACTTTCCCTTCTTCATTTTGGAGAGTTAAGTGTAGTTTATAAAGATAGGGTGTTTCTGCCGTCCATCTTTCCGGCGATTTTATAATAGCTGACAAACGTCCCATCTTACGCGGGCCACGCTGCGGATACCATTCATTCATCCGGCTTGCTTTATGCTCCAAATCAAGAATATCTTCCACATCGCCTTTCAATGTGGCAACTTCTTTGCCGGAAGCATCCTTTAATACTCCCTGTAAGACATACCCTTTTCCGGTCATCCCTCGATATACACTGAATTGCGGATCAATCTGCAAAATAAAGTCTTCATAATCACCAGCAGACGCAGGAAGAGTGCGTACCGCATAATCACGGACATGAATATCCGGCGTATGTATCAGATGAATACTACGATGAATACCACCAAAACGCCAGAAATCCTGATCTTCCAGATAAGAACCGTCACTATATCGGTAGACTTCCAGTGAAATCTGATTTTCTCCGGATTTCAGATACTTCGTGACATTAAATTCGCTCGGTTCCATACTGCCTTGGCTATACCCTACCCGTTTGCCATTGATCCAAACATAAAAGGCGCTCATTACGCCCTCAAACCGTAGAAAAGTCTGTCCATTCGCTTCCCATCCGGCCGGCAAGACAAAGGTACGACGATATTGCCCTACCGGGTTTCGTTCTTTATACGTGGTATAGTCAGTTTTCGGTTCTCCCATCACCCGTGGAGGATCTATTTTAAACGGATAGCCTGCTGAAACATAGATAGGCGTGCCATATCCGTTCACTTCCCAATTGGCGGGAACAGGAAAATCCGTCCAATCTTTATCATTAAAATTTGTTTGATAGAAATTCACGACTCTTTCATTGGGAACGGGAGTCCAACGGAATTTCCAGGTTCCGTCTAAAGAGATTGAGCCGTCTCCTTTCTGTACAGAGAAAGGGGTAAAAGCGGCTCTTGCCGGTTCACGATTGATCTGGAGAACATGATGATTCTCCCAATCATGCATTGTTTGTGCCTGTGTAGGACTTACAAACAATGTACCAAATAGCAAAGTATATATTTTCATTCGTTCTTTTTTCTTCATATCAAGTAGACGGACGAAAGGGCATTTTGTACCCCTTTCTTTTATTGGAAAAGATGAAAGTTTCATTCTATTAATATTTGAATATCGAATATTAAAATAAGAATATTGTATTAACATTAAATATCTTGCAATTTAAAATAACCGTATAAGTCGCTCAAAAAGAGCTGTAAATATGTTATAATCTTCACAGAAATGGTTTTCTTTGTTATAAGATATGTCTCATATATCTTATATTCAGTACAAAACAATAAAAGAAATGGAAGATTACAAACAGACACTCTATAACGATGAATTATTAAACATTTTACCCGACGGAGTGATTATATTTGATACAAATGGAGAAGTTATACAACTCAATCAGCAGGCTTTTGCAGAACTGCATATTCATCCGTCGGTCAATGATATGCTTCCCTTTCCTACCAATCGTTTATTTAAACTGCTAAATAAAAAGGAAGATATACTTTCGACTATTCTGGAAAAGATTCGTCAGGGAGAAAATACGTATTCATTACCTGAACATACCTTCATGCAAGAACAGGTTGATTACACACAATTTCCCATAAGAGGAGAATTTGCAACGATCAGGGATAGAACTAATTTAAACAAGATCTTATTCTTTTTCCGCAATATTACAGTAGAGCTTACACAGGAATATATTCTGAATACTGCTTTGCAAAGAACCAGAATCTATCCATGGTATTATGATATAAGTCGGAGTGAATTTACTCTTGACGATCGTTATTTTGAACATTTAGGTATTCCGGCAGGAGAAAATAATACTTTGACAATGGAGGAATATGTGAATATGATTCATCCGGACGATCGACAACCTATGGCTGATGCCTTTGTTGTACAACTTAGTGGTAATACAACTTTTGACAAAACAGTTCCATTCCGTCTGCGCCGGGGGGATGGTACTTGGGAATGGTTTGAAGGGCAGTCAACTTATATTGCAAACATATCCGGCCATCCCTATCGGTTAGTGGGAATCTGCTTGAGTATTCAGGAATATAAAGACATAGAAAACACCTTAATCGAGGCACGTAAAAAAGCAGAAGAAAGCGATCGTCTTAAAATGGCGTTTTTAGCCAATATGAGTCATGAGATCCGTACGCCGCTGAATGCAATCGTCGGCTTTTCTGATGTTATAGGTTCCACTTATGATGAGTTAAGTGAAGAGGAACGTGCCGATTTCGTGCGACTAATCAGCATCAATAGCGAACATTTAGTACGATTGATTGACGACATACTTGATTTGTCCAAGATTGAATCAAATACGATTAAATTTACTTTCTCCAACTGTTCCCTTAACTCTTTAATGATGGACATAGAGAAAGAACAGGCAATGAAACCTATTTCCGAAATTGAAATAAAGTCATTATTACCGGATGAAGATGTTTATATCAACACAGATATTACACGCCTGAAACAAGTAATATGCAATTTCATTAATAATGCCCGGAAATTCACCCAAAAAGGATATATTCATTTTGGGTATACGCTTGATAACAGAAATGCGGATTCAGTACAAATATTTGTAGAAGATACCGGTTCGGGAATTCCGCAAGAATGTTTGAATGAAATCTTTGATCGTTTCTACAAAGTAGATACTTTTAAACAGGGAACCGGTTTAGGACTTTCTATCTGTAAAACAATTGTAGAACATCTGCAAGGAGATATTTCCGTTAAATCAGAGATTGGGAAAGGTAGTTGTTTTACAGTTACATTACCATTTGATAGAAAAACAGAAGATTAGCG
>ENA-UEYD01001775-UEYD01001775.1-human-gut-metagenome-genome-assembly--contig:-NODE-1775-length-14033-cov-3.883419_pt1 | contig 14033 bp, 10 predicted proteins | sample MGYA00242907_ERZ507875 | MGnify/ENA primary metagenome ERZ507875 (study PRJEB26167, sample SAMN06115506) | human gut metagenome | host: Homo sapiens | place: China:Shandong | collected 2015-08-07...
CCATGTGCCGTCTCTTCGGGCTTCCTACGCTGGCGTTGCACATCGGCTCCCGTGCGACGACCGTTCGCGCCCTGCGACGCGTCGCTCGGGAATCTTCAGCAAGAAGGAGTATCATGCATATTTCAACACGCATTCAAAGCCTGCTGGTCTCGGCAGCGCTGCTGGTGCCGCTGGTGGCGACGCCAGTCACCGTAGCCTACGCGCAGCCGACCGAGGAAAAGACCGCGGCGTCCTGGTCGGGCGTCGTCATCAACGAGGCGTATCTGTCCGGCGGCAGCAAGGGCGCCGCATACAAGAACAAATTCATCGAACTGTACAACACCACCGACAATGACGTGACGCTCGACGGCACCTCGCTGCAGTACCGTCCGGCGAGCGGCACGGGCGCGAGCAACGCCGCCGCCGACCTGACCGGCGTCATCAAGGCCAAGGGCCACTATATGATCAAGGCGGGCTCGAACGGCTCCGACGGTGCCGAGCTGCCGCAAGCGGACGCCACCGCCACCAACCTCAACGCCAGCGGCACCAAAGGCACGCTGTTCCTCGCCGCCACGACAAGCAAGCTCAGCCCGGCCGTCGGCGACACCACGGCGAACGCCGACATCATCGACCAACTCAAAGGGCTGCCGAACGCCAATCGAGAACCGCTGCAATCCGCCATTGCCACACTGGAAAGCCGCAATAGCGAGCTTGCCGGCGCACTGGGCAACCTCGATAGCCTGAACACCACTATCGGCAATGCCTCCACAGACACCGCCGGATTGGCGCAGCATCTCAATACCGCCACCCAAACCACGGTGCGCGAGGCCAATACCGCTCGCGGCACCATCACCTCCGGCGCCATTCCTCAGCTCAACACCGGTCTCAACGCCCTCAGCTCGACCGCCAGCACTCTGTCGACCGGCATCACGTCGCAAGGCTCACTCATCGATCAGTCGAAGCATACCCTCGACCAACTCGACAAAGCAGCCTCCACCACGGTGACCGCGCTGCGCGACACCGATAAGGCGCTGGCCGGCGTACAAACCAAGCTCGATACGCTGGTCACCGACATCAAAGCCCTGAGCATCTCCAGTTCACTCAGTTCCCTGATCGGCACCGACGGCAAACTGGATGCCGCCACAATCGCCGACTTCATGCTCTCCCCCACTGTTATCAGCGAACAGGCCGTCTATCCGGTCGCCTCCTATGGTTCCGGCATGGCACCGCTGTTCACCACCCTGTCTTTGTGGGTGGGCGCGTTCGTGCTCGTGGTCATTCCCAAACTCGAAACCGACGATGAGGGCATCGACGATCTCACGCCAACCCAAGGCTATCTCGGTCGCTTCCTGCTGCTGGCCACGCTGGCTGCCGTCCAAGGCCTGGTCACGGCCATCGGCGATCTTGTCATCGGCATTCAATGCGCGAGCGCCCCAGTGTTTCTGCTCACCTGCGTCATCACCTCACTGGTGTATATGTCGGTGATTTTCGCCCTCTCCACCACGTTCATGCACGTGGGCAAAGGCGTATGCGTGGCGCTGGTCATTCTGCAGGTGCCGGGCGCCTCCGGCCTGTACCCGATTGAAATGATGCCCGCGTTCTTCCGCGCCATCTACCCGCTGCTGCCGTTCACCTATTCGATTGACGCGATGCGTGAAACCATCGGCGGCTTCTGCGACGGCCTCTGGTTCGCCTATATCGGCAAATTGCTGGTTTTCGTGGTTCTGGCCTTTGCGCTTGGCCTCGGCGCCCGGCCGAAACTGGCCAATCTCAACCGCCTGTTCGCGCGGGAAATCAAGGAAAGCGACATGATTATCGGCGAGCCGGTGCACATGCCCGGCAGCGAATACCGTGTCACTCAGGCCATTGCAGCACTGGCCGACCACGACGAATACCGTCATGCCATCGAACGTCGGGCCGCCAAATTCGCCTACCGTTATCCCCGGCTGCTGCTGGGTGCGCTTATTGCCGGATTCGTGGTGCCGGCCGCGCTCATTATCGTGTTTGCGCTGACCACCAGCGAGAAAATCGTAGTCATGGGCACATGGCTGGCATGGGTGCTCATCATCATGGGCTTCCTGATGGTCGTGGAATTCATGCGCGATTCCATCCGCCGCCAAACCGAGCTCGGCAGCCTCTCCGACGAGTCGATCCGCGCCATGCTGTACGGGCATAAGGCCAAGCGTCGCGACACCTCCGCCGAACGCCACGAAGAAGCGGACCCGAGCGCCGCCGTTACCGCAATCATCCCCACTATTCCGCCGACCAAGGAAGGCAGGCACGCACGATGAACACCATGTGGAAACTGTTTACCGGCGACATCAAACGCCTGACCAGCAACGTGGTCTCCATCATCATCGTGATCGGCTTGGTGATGATTCCCGGCCTGTTCACCTGGTTCAACGTGGCCGCATGCTGGGACCCGTTCTCGAATATGAAGAACCTGAAATTCGCGGTGGCGAATGTGGATGAGGGGTATCGTTCCGACCTGATCCCGGTGAAAGTCACGGTCGGCGATCAGGTGGTGAACGCGCTGCGCGCCAACAGTCAGCTCGATTGGACGATCACGTCCAAAGCCGATGCCGTCGAGGGCGCACGATCCGGCAAATACTACGCGGCCATCGTAATTCCGAAGTCGTTCAGCAAAGACATGATGACCTTCTTCTCCGACGACGTGCAGCATGCCGAACTGACCTATTACCGCAACGAGAAGAAGAACGCGCTGGCACCGAATCTGCTCAACGAGGGCACGGATGAGGTTGCGGCGGAAATCAACACCACGTTCGCTAAGACCATCACTTCGGCCGGGCTGGAAATCGCGTCTTCGCTGGCCGATCAGCTGTCCAAGCCCGAGGCCAAAGAGCAACTGAATACCTTCAACGCCAACATCGCCAATTTCGCCACACAGCTTGACGATACTGCGGATCTGCTTGGCACATACAGCGCATTGACCGATACGGCCGGCGCCTTGCTCGACACCTCGAACTCACTGATCACTCAGGTTTCCTCTGCCGCCAAACAAGGCGGCAAGGATCTTGCCAGCGCCAAACAGGAAGTCACCGACGTGGCCGGAGCCCTGGGCACCACCGCTGACGCGATGAGCAGCGCACTGGACGCGAGCGCCTCCAGTTTCGGCGCGGTGTCCGACTCCATAGACAAGCTGTATTCCGACGCGAATGCTGGTGCCACCACGGCCGCCGACGAATTGGACCGTCAAGCCACGGCCATTGGCAAGCAGACGGAGAAATACACTGAAATTCGCAACACGTTGGCCGGCATACTGGGCAACGACTCATCCATCATCACGGCGATTGACCGTTCAATCGCACGGCAAAACAGGCTGCGGCAAGCGCTGAATACGGCGGCGACCGATATTCGCCAAGGCAATCAGGACGCGCAGGATCAGCATGCGCAGGTCAAGAATCTGGCTGATCAAGCACAGAACAGTATTGCCAATATCAAGTCAGATTTCTCGGCCACGGTGAAACCGCAAATCGACTCCCTGTCGTCCACCGTCGCTGACGCCTCCGGCATACTGAGTTCCGGCGCCACCCAGTTGGACTCCACGCTCGGCGACCTGAAAGGGACTTCCGACGACGCCAGCGATATGCTCAGTGACGCTCGCACTACCTTGGACAAGTTGTCCGGCAAACTGCGTTCCGCCGGTGCCGAACTGGCTTCGTTCAACAGCACACTGAGCGACGCACTAAACAGTGGCGATATGGGCATGGTCAAAGAGGTGCTGGGCAATGATCCCGAAACGCTGGCCAGTACGTTGGCCGCACCGGTGCAGCTCAGGCGCAAGGCCGTATTCCCGGTGGCGAATTTCGGTTCGTCGATGGCACCGTTCTACACGCTGCTGCCGCTGTGGGTGGGCGCGCTGCTGATGGTGGTGACGCTGAAAACCACCGTGTCTCGCCGGACGCGCAAAGCATTGGGCGATCCGCGGCCGCATCGGCTCTTCCTTGGGCATTACGGGGTGTTCGCGCTGATTGCGCTGCTGCAATCCACGGTGTCGCTCGGTGGCGATCTGCTGTTCCTGCGCGTGCAGGCCGTGCATCCGCTGCTGTTTATGTTGTCTGGATGGCTGGCCTCGCTGGTGTTCTCGTTCTTCACCTATACGATGGTGGTGAGTTTCGGCAATGTGGGTAAGGCAATCGGCGTGCTTATGCTCATCGTGCAGATTTCGGGTGCGAACGCTGCCTACCCGGTGCAGATGTTGCCCGACTTCATCGCCAAAGTCAGTCCGCTCTTGCCGCTCACCCATGCGGTGACGATGATGCGTGCGGCCATCGCCGGCATCTACGACATGGATTACTGGCGGGCCGCCGGAATGCTGCTGGCATTCGTGCCGCCGCTACTGTTGCTTGGGCTGTTGCTCAGGAAGCCACTGGTGCGGTTCAACCAGTGGTATGTAGCCCAAGTCGAGAGCACTAAAGTGCTGAGCTAGTAGGTATTATCCGGGAGTTGCCTACAAACGGCATGGACTTACCACCCTCAGTCTGGCTTTGCCAGCCAGCTCTCGCCAGCGGGAGCGTACGGGAGCATATTTCGAAGAGAAGAGATGACGGAGATGACAGACACGACGGCGACACCGCGCGGTGAGCGCACGCGCGAGGCGACGGATCGCAAGCTCATGCGAGCCACGCTGCAGATTGCGGTGGACCGCGGCATCAGCGGCGTGACCATCGAGGAGGTGGCCCGGCGCTCCGGTGTGGCCAAAACCACGATTTACCGCCGATATCATAATGCCGACGAGCTGCTGCACGAGATCAGCGCGATGTATCTGGCCATCCCGGATCCCGACCCAGTGCCCAGCCCCACGCGTGAGCATTTCACGCAACTATTGCAGCGATTGGTCGATTGGGTGCGCGACAACGACATCGACGTCAAGCGCGTGGGCATTGTATTGTCCAGCGAGGCCGAGTTCTTCCAGCACATCGTCGACCAAGTGGTGACCCCGTGGCTGGAGCGTGTGGGGGCGTTCCTCAAGCAGGGAGTCGCGCAGGGCGTGTTTCGCGAGGACGTTGACGAGAAGTTGCTGTTGTCCACGATTATCGGATCTTTGGTGGCGTATGAGGCCATCGAGGGCAAAGCAATGGACGACGACACCGCCTGGGCCTCGCGCATGGCCGATCTGCTGTGGCCAGCATTGCTGAAGTAGCGGTCTTACTCCTGAATCGAAGCCTCCTGGCGGGCGACTTCGAGGGCTTTGTTGAAGGCGTCGGAGGTCCAGCTGGCGCCGGCGACCTTGTCCACTTTGAGACCCTTCAGAGGTTTGCCGTCCACCACGCCGTTAATGGCTTTGGCGAAGTCGTCCTGATGGTTCTTGGAAATCGTGGTGAACGGGTGCCCAATGATATTGACGGTCTCGACGTTGCCGTCCTTGATGGTCAGATGGACGTCGATGGAATCCTCGCCTACCGGGCCGTACTGGCCGTTGATCGAGTAGTTGCCGTCCTTGTAGTTGCCGGTGTCCTTCTTGTCGGACGTGGTGGTGGACGGGTCGTTGTGCGACGAGCTGGAATCGGAGCCGTCGGAGCTATCGGAGCCGTTCGACTGGGATTGCGACTGCTCTTCCTGCGACTTCTCGGTCTCGCCCGAGTTGCCGGCGTACGCATCGTCCATCGGCGCGGCCTTGGATTCGCCGCATCCGGCCAGCAGCGCGCCAGCCACGACCAGTCCGGCCGCCGCCAATGTCGCGGATTTCTTCAACGTACTCTTTTCGGTCATATTCACGCTCCTTAAGCCCCCCCTCTGACGAGGGGGGCTGTCAGCGAAGCTGACTGGGGGAGAGACCATCAGCTTGCCATGTATTCCTCACATACTGCTCGATGCCCCTGACGGCCCTACTCCTCGCCGCCGGTTTTCGCGGCCTTGGTGGGGTCAGTGAAACCAATGGCGGTCTCGCCGTTCTGCGCGCCCTCGACCTGTGCACCCGTGGAGGCGGGCTTGCCGCCGGCCGCCTCGTAGGCCTTGCGCGCATCCTCGTCATTCCACTTCTCACCGACGAGCACGCCATGGTTGAGCATGATCTCGCGCTGCGCGCAGCTGGCGACCAGCGCATCGTGGGTGACCACGATAATCGTGGTGCCCTGCTCGTGCAGCTTGCGGAACAGGTCGAGCACGATTTTCTCGTTCTTCTCGTCGAGGTTGCCGGTGGGCTCATCGGCCAGAATCAGCTTCGGGTCGTTGATCAGCGCGCGGGCCACGCACACGCGCTGCTGCTCGCCGCCGGAGAGCTGGCCGGGCAGGTGGTGGGCGCGGTCCTTCAGGCCGACCTTTTCCAGCGCCTCCATGGCCTGCTTCTCATCGACCACCGAATGGTAGTACTGGGCCACCATCACGTTTTCCACGGCGGTCAGGTGCGGCACCAGATAGAACTTCTGGAACACCAGTCCGATGAGGTTCTTGCGCACGTCGGCCAGCTGCGTGGCGTTCAGGTCCTCCAGCTTGCGGCCTTCCAGCTTCACGGAGCCCTTGGAGGGCGTGTCCATGCAGCCAATCATGTTCATCAGCGTGGTCTTGCCTGAGCCGGAGGAGCCGACGATGGCGAGCCATTCGCCTTCCGGCACGGTCAGATTGAGGTCGTCCACGGCACGCAGGTCGCCGTAGATCTTCGAGATGTGGTCGAGTTCAAGTAGCATGACGTTTCTCTTTCTTTATTCTTCGCGAAGCACGACGGCGGGGTCGATGCGGGTGGCGCGGTGGACGGGCGGGATGGAGGCGACGATGGCGACCAGCGCGCTGAACAGCACGGAAATCAGGGCCAGCCACCAGTTGAATACGATGGAGCGTTCGAACACCGCCACGCACAGCCAACTGGCGAGTCCGTAGCCGATTGCGGTGCCGATGAGGCCGCCAATCAGGCCGTAGAGCGACGATTCGATGTAGAACTCGGTGCCGATGGCACGCGAGCTGGCACCGAGGGCCTTGCGCAGGCCAATCTCGTTGCGTCGCTGCGAGACGATCGAGCTGATTGTGGTGCCGACGCCGACGAGCGTCAGCACCAGCACCACCAGCGAGACGATCCAGAACAGCGTCTGCAGCATGGTGATGATGCGGGTGTCGGAGGCGGTGATCTTGGTGACCTGCTGTGCCTTGACGTGCATGGAGGTCATGTCGTTGATGCTGGACACCAGGCCTGCGAGGTCGCTGGCGCCGGCCGAATACTCGATGACGTCCACGCCGCGCGTGATGCCGGTGAGCTTGTTGACGTCGGCGTTGGTGGCGTAGATGATCGAGTCTTCGCTGCCGCCGGTGTCCACGATGCCGGCCACGCGGAATTCGGTACCGGAGGTGTCCATGATGTCACTGGAGACACGGCCGTCTTTGGTTTGCTGGTCGATCGAGGAGTTCGACGAAGTGCCGTTGGTGCTGGCGTTATCGGATGCACGGTAGCCGATGGTGATGGCGGAGCCGATTCTCAGGCCGATGGCGTCGGCGATGTCGCGTCCGACCAGCACCTTGCCGTCGGTCGGCCACGAGCCGTCGACCACCCAGTGATGGTTGAGGTTCTTGACCTGCGCCGCATTCACGCCGGCCATCACGTACGGCGAGGCGTTGACGCGCACGTTCTCGTAGCGGTAGGTGGCGTATTTCGCGGAACCCTTGGCCTTGACCATTTCAGTGGTGTGCTGCACCATCGCCTTGTCGATGCCGGCCTTGCCGTCAGCATTGGTCGATTCGGTGGGCGTGACAATCAGGTTCGCGCCGTACGCACGCATCTCCTCGTTCATCTGCTGCGGCACGGCGAGGCAGATCATCGCCAGACAGAACAGTGTGGCTGCGCCGACCAGCGACGCCACCACAGCCATCACCGCGCGCGAACGCCGACGGAACACGGCGCTGAACAGCATTCTGAAGAACATACCGGTGTTGGTCATCGGTTCCCTCCTTCCACACCTACGTAGATAAACTCAGCGACCATGGAGCACCTCCGCGGGCTTGAGATTCAGAATCGAACGAATCGATGAGGCGGACGCCAGCAGCACGGTGACAGCCAGCAGCACGAACACCAGCACGAACACCATCGGCCGCATCGTAATGCCGGAACCGAACACCACCCGGCCTATCAGCTGGGCCACGCCGGAACCGAGCAGCGCGCCCACAATCGCGCCCAGCAGCGAGATTGCCGCCGTTTCGGCCAGCATCAGGCGGGATACCGCGGCATCGGTGGCACCGAGCGCCTTGAGCAACGCCAGCTCGCCCGACCGTTCGCCGATCGAGGCGACCATCAGGTTGGCCACGGCCACGGCTGCGGCGATCAGGCTCAGCACGGTCATCAGAATCATCACGGCCTGCGTCTTTTGCAGCACATTGCCCTGCAACGCGGCCACCTGACGCACCTGCTTGGCCACCGCGCCCGGAATCACCTCTTCGATCTGATAGGCGATCGAGCTCGGGTAGGCGGTGCAGTACCAGGTCTCCCATTCCTCCTGGCTCAGCGCGGCCGGGTTCGCGGCGGCCTTACGGGCCAGGTCGTTCTCCGGCGTGGTCAGGGCCTTGACCTCGATTTTGTCGACCGAATCGGGCAGGTCGGCGAGTACCTGGGCCGTGGAGGAGGCGATGTAGAGCGAGCCGTTGTCCTCGTCGCCGGAATCGTAGACACCGGTGAGCTTGATTTTCTGCTCGTTCTTCTTGCCTGAGGCGGTGGTTTTGTTGAGGGTGATGGTGTCGCCGGTGGTCACGCCGAGTTCGGAGGCCAGCGTCTTGCCGATCACGCCCTGGTCGGAATCGTCTTTGGGCCACTTGCCGTCCAGCTGCCACCACGAGCGCATGCCTTCCACGCCCACGACGGTAGTCTCGCCGGTGGAGATCTTGAGGTTCTTGTTGAACCACGTGCCGACGACCGGCACGTTGGTACCGTTCACCGTGGCGTGGATGTTGAGCTGCGGCGCGAAGCTGGTGATGTTGAACGACCAGAAGATCGTCTTGATCTTGGCCGCGTCCGACTCCTTCAGAAAAGCGGTCGGGTCGCTGGTGGACGTCGCGCCGCCCGACTCGGTGTTGTACAGGTCGGAAACGACCGCATCCGCCTTGGGCTGCACGGTGATGTTCGAACCGTAGGTGGACAGCTCGGCGTTGAGCTTGTCGCCCACGTCGAACACGACGCCCAGCATCGATACGGACACGGTCGCCGACAGGCATACGGTCAGCGCGATAAGCAGGCGCCGGCGCAGCTGTCGGGTGAACGAGCGAGTAATCATGCGCAGAAAGAACATGATTCTTGTCTCCTGCCTGACTCACCGGAAGTGGGCGCTCAGCGCGTCCAGATCCGTAGTTTGAATGGTGATCTTGCCGTGGCCGGTCTTGTACGGGAATGGTATCGGGTTGCAGCCACCCTTGAAGCCGATGGTCGCCAGGTTGATGGCCACCTCGCACTTCTTGCAGATGATCTTGCCGTCCTTCTCGTAGTAGCCAGCGTCGCCGCAGTTCTCGCAGGCGTCCAGGCCGATGCCGTACGCGCCACCGTTCTTTCGGATGATGATGAAGCGCATGACGGTGCCGTCCTTGGCCTTGTATTCGAAGCGGTGCAGGTGGCCGTCCTCGACCTGGCTGAAGGGGATGGTGGCCACGCCGTCCTTGAGCGAGTAGGCTTCCGGCGGCGAAAGGGTGATGGTCTGATGGGTCGCGGCAACGCCCACGGTCAGGGTTGCTGTGACGCCGATGGCTGCGATAAGGCTCCACACGGCAGCGGCGATGGCGTGGCGGCGGAATACCTTATGCCGGCGCAACGTGGCCTCGTTGGCTCCCGGCACATCATGGGTTTTCATACGGAAACCGGCCACGATGGAGGCCACGGCGGGAATCAGGAACACCAGCGCCTGCGCCATAATCATCGTGGAGTTCTGGTTGATGGACCAAGCCAGCGCCACGAACATCGTATGGTTCATCGGGAAGCCTCGCGCCTGCAGAATCTGGGCAAGACCAGTGAAGTGTTGAATCAGCAGAATCACCATCATGGCCGCGACGGCCACGGTGAACGCCCAGCGCACGGCAGTGGTGCGCATCGTGCGGAAGATGGCGGCCACAATAATGGACATGGCCACGCCAAGCAGGAAACCAAGAGCGCGCAGCAGCATGGCCGAAGTGAATGCGGTCTCCCCTGGTTCCACCCAGATGGTGAGCTGCAGAATCACGTCCGGCAGCGCGTAGAACAGGGTGAGTGCGATGTCGATGGCGGCCACGGCGTTAGCGATGTGCATGAACACCTTGTGCTGCTGCCAATTGGTGGTGATGCGGCGTGCGAACACCACCACGACGATGGTCAGGATGTCGGCAATGATCGCGCACCACAACACCGGGTAGTTGACGAACGTGCGCTGATTGATCACGGCCGAGGCGCGCAGGCCGGCGAATACGATGGCGGCGATCAGACCGACGATCAGGCCGATGAGACGCCAATGCGAGCTTATCGGCTTATCTCGCCCCTCGCCGACCGTGAGCATCACGCTCAGGCTCATCACCAGCAATGCGGGGGCCAAAGTGCCCGGCATCACTGCCACGAATTGTTCAAGCATTCGCGTCCTTTCTCTGTTCACCTTAGGCTCCCCTCTCTGAGGGGAGCTGTCCGCGAAGCGGACTGAGGGGAGTTTTAGACCGTCCTAAGAATTATCTCCCTAAAGCGGCGTAAAGCCCCCTCTGACGAGGGGGCTTTCTGCTTAGTCAATCACCACTGGCGAGGAGTGTAATCCCAGTTGTCGAAGGTGACCTCGATCGGCTCGGTCCAGAAGTGGCCCTTGACGCCGGTCTCCGGGTCAACGTGCAGCATCCAACCCTTGGAGGCCGGGGATTCGATGGAGAGCTTCAGCTGGTAGGTGCCAGCCTTGTCGAGCTTGACGTTGGCGCCGTAGTGCGGGCCATCGGAAGCGTTCATCTGCATGAAGGTACCGGAGGTGGCGGTGCCGCCCTCGACTTCCTTGCCGGTGGACTTATCGATGATGGTGTAGTTCACGGTCAGATCCGGCACGAAGTCGCCCTTGCCGTAGCCGAGTTCGGTGCCCTTCTGGTTGGCATGGATGTCGGCCTCGAGGTGGAAGGAAGCGTCAGCAGCCTTCAGGCCCATGGAAGACGGCTCCATATCGATCGGCTGGAAGTACACAGCGCCCACGGTCAGCGGGCCGGCGTCCTGATCCTGCTCTTCAGCAGTACCGGACGGGCCAACCGGAACCTCTTCGAAACCGGCGCCGGAATCGGAGGAAGAATCGGAGGAAGAGGAGTCGGAAGACTGGGAGGAGGAGTCAGCCTTAGTGTCGGATGCGGAGTTGGTGGAACCGCAGGCAGCCATGGACACGGTCATGGAACCGGCGAGCAGCAGGCCGAGCAGAGCGGCCAGTTTCTTGTTCTTCATCATTGTTATTCCTTTTCTCTATCTCTGGTGAATTAGGATTCACGCTTAGATAATTGCAATTATTCAGTTATGAGATAAGTGCGGCGTGGGCTGGAGGAATTGGCATCGATCCGAGGCCGTGCCGCAAGTCTGTCAGTTGTCTGCAGTTATGGGAGGAAACGGACGAGCTAGACGGGCTACGCCTTCACGGCCGGGACCTCGGCAGTAGCCTGCGCCTTCAGCTTGCGCTGCTTGATGAAGCCGACCACGAACAGCGCGATAACCGCAACGGCTGCGATGGCCTGCGCCACTAGGCATTCGGCGTACGGGTAGAGGCCAAGCCAATCGTTCGTCGGCACACCGTTCAGGTAGAAGGCGGGCAGCAAGTCGCCCTCGATCAGCGAGTGGACGCCGCCGCCGGCGAACACCACCACCAGCACAGACATCAGAATCGAAGTGACCAGGAAGAACGGACCAATCGGAATCTTCACGGAGGTGAAGCGGAAGAGCAGGAAGATGCCGACAAGCACCACCGCGGCGGTCAGACCACCGATCCACATACCGCGAGTATCGCGGCTCATCGTGTAGATGGACTCGTAGAAGATCACGGTTTCAGCGCCTTCACGGAACACGGCGAGGAAGCTCAGCATAGCCAGCGAGACCACGGTTTTCAACGTCACGTTGTCGGCACTTGCGGCGGCTTCGGCATCAGCCACAGCAGCCTCGGTCTTCTTGCGAATGTAACGGTTCCACGCTTCCACGCTGGACTTGTTCAGCATCCAGTTACTCGTCCACAGCAGCATGCCCATGGCGATCAGTGCGCAGGTGCCTTCCATGATCTCCTGAATCGGGCCGGAGCCGCCGAAGGCGAACACGAAGATCACAGCCACCAAGCCGGCGCCGAGCAGACCGACGAGCACACCCAAGTAAATCCACTTGACGAAGCGCTTGTTATCGGACTTGACCAAGTAGGCGACGATGGCTGCAACCACCAGCAGAGCTTCAAGACCCTCACGGATAAGCACGAGGAACGCCTGGCCGGAGGAGCTGGTGACCAGCTTGGTGAAACCGTCTTCCTTATCGGCGGCACCACCGTCAAGAATGCCGGCGTCCTTGATCAGCATGGCCTTGAGGTCGTCGATCAGCTTCTTGGTGTCTTTCAGGGATGCGCCGGCGTTCATGGACTTGCGGCACATCTTGAACTGGTATTCCACCTGCGAGACGCGGTTGCCGCTGATGGCGTTCATCACGTTCTTTTCGAAGCCGAGCTTCTCGTAATACTGGTAGTACGCGTTGTTCACGAGCGTGGCGCCCTTGGCACCATCACCCTTTTCGTAAGCTTTGTATGCATTGTCGAGAATCGGGGTCATTTCGTTGGCCACGTCGGTCCATGAACGATTGCCCTTGCCCGGGTTCTTCTTTTTCTTGGCGTCGAGCTCCTTGCGCTCTTTGGCCAGCTGCGCCTGCAGCGCTTCGGCGTACGCCTTCGGCTTGGCGAGATCGGCGTTGGCGTCGAGCTGCTGGGCCGTGGCGTCAAGATCGGCGGTCAACGCATCAATCTGCTGAGCCAGTTGATCGTCGTTGCTAGGCGTGTAGGAAAGATTCTGAACGCTTTGGAATGCCTGCTGTTGGGCGAGCTGCTTGTCCGCGCCAATGGTGTCGTGCACGACCGCGGTGAAGTTGGAGGCCACGTAAATCTTGTTGTACGCGCCCATGAAATCGGAGGTGGCGCCAGCGGTGTTGCCATCCTTGTACGTCTTAAGACCGCTGTTCAGCTGCTTGTCCATCGCCTTGGAGACTTCGGCCCAGGTGGCGTAGTCAACGCTGGACGAGCTGGTGCTGCTGTCGGCGAAGGCCATCGGAGCCGTGACTGCAGGAGCCACAGTGGCGATGACCATGGCGAACAGAAATACAATCGCAGCCAGAACTCGCAGCTGCCTCACGCTGGTGTGTTCAACGGACCGAAGAGCAGCCTGGGCGCGACGAACCATGCCTATCCCTCTCTCTGCGCGGCTAAGTAATCAAAAACCAACTACTCAATATAAAGAAAAACTTTTTTGAGGAACAGTCTTGATTTTTTAGGATTTAAGAGGTATTAGGCACTGTTTTTCGATCAATTATTACCGCAGATTGTCTCAATATTCGATATTGTCCCGCTCACAGATGGGAGACTTCCCGAATTATGAACTCCCCGCGACTGGCCACTCCCCATCCCTCATATTGCATGACCAACTGTTTCACCAAGGTTCATAGCCTAAAATCACTATGTTGCATCACGGCAAGAGGCTGGCAATAATTCACGCGATGGCATGCGCATGTTCATTCTGGTTTGCCTCGGGTTTGCTGACTTGCCTTGAGTCGCTTTGATTTGCACTGGTTCATCCCCCGGTGAGATCACCTGTTGCACACGCCGTACGAACGACCTGCACATCAGCGCAGGCACTCATTGGTGGTCCTTGTCCACAAAGCGACACGCCGCAGCCGGCACTGAATGTGCATTTATCCGAAAGCTGTGGTAGCTTATTCGAGTTGCCTACGGAGCTTACTTCTAGCAAGCACTGCAGTGCATGGAGGATTCGCCTAGTGGTCTATGGCGCACGCTTGGAAAGCGTGTTGGTGTAACAGCCTCACGAGTTCGAATCTCGTATCCTCCGCCATCAGGGTTTTGGCTTTTGTCAAAACCCTTTTGTTATCCGCACCCACATGCATATACGCAGCGGTC
>ENA-UEYD01001793-UEYD01001793.1-human-gut-metagenome-genome-assembly--contig:-NODE-1793-length-13888-cov-3.601043_pt1 | contig 13888 bp, 18 predicted proteins | sample MGYA00242907_ERZ507875 | MGnify/ENA primary metagenome ERZ507875 (study PRJEB26167, sample SAMN06115506) | human gut metagenome | host: Homo sapiens | place: China:Shandong | collected 2015-08-07...
CTTTTTGATTTCGGCATCCCCGCGCTGGACAAGGCGCTCAACCTCACCGCGACCGTCCTTTTGCTGCTGGCGCTCGGTATGCTGCTCATCCGCGTCATCCTGCGCCTGTGCGACCGCGCGTTTGACCGCTCCGAGCGTCTCGCGCCCTTCCGCACCTATCTGCGCTCGACGCTGCGCGCCGTGCTCTACATTCTCCTCGCGCTCGCCGTTCTCGGCTCGATCGGTGTGGAGATCACCTCGTTCGTCGCCCTGCTGAGCGTTGCCGGTCTCGCCGTGTCGCTCTCGCTGCAAAATACGCTCTCCAACGTCGCCGGCGGCGTCATGCTGCTCATCTCCAAGCCCTTCACCGTCGGCGACTACGTCTCCTGCGACGGCATCGAGGGCGCCGTCCGCGCCGTCGACCTCGCCTACACCACCTTCACCACCGTGGATAATAAGGAGATCTTCGTGCCCAACAGCCAGATCGTCACCGCCAAGATCGTCAACTACAATGCTCTCGGCCGCCGTCGCGTCGACCTGACCTACACCGCCTCCTACGACGCGCCGACCGAGACCGTCCGCACCGCGATCTTGGAGGCCGTCGCCGCCTTCCCGCAGGTGGCGGACGAGCCCGCGCCCACGGTCGTCCTCAGCGAATACGGCGCGAGCAGCATCTCCTACCTCGTCAGGCTCTGGGTCTCCGCCGCGGACTACTGGACGGTCTATTACGGCATGAACGAAAAGGTCCGCGAGACCTTTGCCGCCCACGGCGTCGAGATGACCTACGACCATCTCAATGTCCACATGATCAAGGACTGAATCAAAAAGGAAAAAAGAGGGAGGAGGCAAGCCGCTCGGCTTGCCTCCTCCCTCTCTCATTTCTCCAGCTCCCGCAAGCGCTTGAGAAACACCGCCAGCTGCTCGCGCGTGACGAACGAGCGGTACTGCTTGTTGCCGTTTCCGTCGCCCACGATCAGTCCGTTTTTCTCGGCCCACTCGCGCGCCTCCGCGCTCCAGTCCGCCGGCTCGCGCTGCGCGAGCGAGCGCCAGTAGCCCTCCATCAGCGTGTTGAACTGCTCCTGCGTCATCGTTTCCTCCTCTTCAAAGCGCGGCATCGGCGGCGGATACCGCCCCGCGCGCACCATCGACGAGGTGTATTTCCCGCCCCCGTCCCATTGAAAATGGGGCCGGTCAGGAAAGCTCCGCCAGTCGCCGCCCCATGTGAAGCCCATCTCCTTGCCGAGTCTTCCCATCGCGGTGAAAAATCCCGGGTCGTCGTACTCGTGTCCCTTCATGTTCTTGCAAATATCGAACGCCAGCCCCACGCCCTTTGCGTGGAAGGTCGGCACCGTCGCCGTCCTGGCCGCGTAGCCCATCGAGACGAGGTAGCGCTGGTATTCCGCGTCGCGCACGGTCTGCACCACCAGCACCGGCAGTCCCCGTGCCGCCGCACGCTCGATCAGCGTGCGGCAGTTCACCGCCACATCGGCGCGCAGCTCGCCGATCTCCCGACTGTTATACATCCTCGTCCTTCTTACTCTGCGTGCCGAAATAAAATCCGATCACCGCCGTGTAGATCGTCATATAGTCCTGCGAGAGCGACCCGCAGCACTCCAGCACGCAGAACGTGATCGTCAGCGTGATCGTCACGATGCTCTTGACCGTAAAAAGATTTGTCAGCCGCTTGAGCGCCAGCTCCTTCATCCGTTCTCCTCCCATCCGTCGCAGTCCTGTCCGCTGCGCGCCTGTCTGCCGCAGGCGGCCTCAAACACGATGCCGCCCGCGGTGTTCTCCGCCTTTGCCTTGTTGTAATAAAAGCCCGCCGACGCGCCGTAGGCCCCCCAGGCGGCGCTCACCGTCGCCGCCACCCACGGCAGCGTGCCGAGATAGCCGTACCCCACCGCCAGCCGCGCCAGCGCGAAGCCCTCATAGGTGGTGTAGAGCACCACCGCGCTCTCGAGCAGGAGCAGCAGCTTGGAAAATGTCCATTTTCTTCTCATGCCGCCGCCCCCTGTGCCAGCAGGGAGAATACCGCGCCGAGCAGCAGATAGAGCACACGGTCGGCCAGCGCCTCCCAGCGCTTCCCCGGCTTTTCCGTGATGCTCTGCACCGCGTTTCGGATCTCCTTCACATTGCCCTCCACGCTCTCCTGCCGCACAGCGAGCACCTCCACCGCCGTTACCAGTTTATCCAGAGCGTCCTGTCTGCGTTCCACCGCCTCCAGACGCTTCGCGCAGGCGTACAGGCGCTCGTCGTTCTCCGTCAGGCGGACCGAGACCTCCTGCTCCGTCATACCGTCGGCACCGCCTTTTCAAAGCTCTCCCATGTGTGCCCCGCGTCCTCGATGCCCTGCCATGTCCACGCGGCGGCCTCGCACTCCTCCCATGTTAGGAACCGGAAGTAAAAGTCCACCTGCAGATGGCACGGCATGATCTCCAGAATGATGTCGCGGATGCGCGCAAAGTCCTCCGGCTCGCCCGCCACCTGCGGGAAGGTCACACGCACCACGCCCTGCTCATCTGTCTCTGCGGCCACGGCGCGCACACCGCAGCCGCTGATGGTCTGGTTGACCGCCTCGAGCGTGAAGCCGTCGCCGCCGACGCGCAGCAGCGACGCGATCGCCAGCCGGCGCAGCTCGGGCGTCACGCGCACGCCGATACGGGAGAACAGCCGCTCGCGGCGGGAAAGCCCCTCGTCCTCCGCCGTCATCAGCACACCCTCACGCACTGCTTTCTCCAGCGCCTCAGCTGCGGCGTCCAGTCCCTCGCCCGCGGCGTACAGCTCCGCGCCGCTCAGGCTGCCCTCATCGAGCCGATAGACCCGCAGCGGGCGCAACAGCTCGCAAAGATAGTTGTAGTAGCCCATCGCCTCACGCCTCCGTCAGCTCACTGATTGTCACCGTGCCGAGCATTGGCAGCTCCGTCGAGCCGACCGCCACATCCGCCGCCGGTGCGGTCAGATGCACGTTCTCCACGCCCTCCACACCGCAAAGCAGCGTCAGCAGCCTCGCCGTCGTCACGCTCTTCCCCAGCAGCCCGCCGGTGAACAGCGCCTCCAGCGCGCTCTGCGCGCCGGCCTTGACCTCGGCAAAGGTATACCCCGGTGCCGCCTTGAGCGCCGCCGTCACCGCCACCGTCTCGACCGCCGGCGCGAGCACCTTCACATCCACCGCGATCTCGCGCTTTTTCTGCAAGTCCGTCTCGACCGCCGCAAGCAGCGCTGCGTCCGGAACGCCCGCGTGCGTCGCGATCACCACGTTCACCGTCCCGATGCCGCGGGCGCGGCCCACCGCCTTCGCCGCCGCCACACCGGGATAGCGCATCGCCTCCTGCTCGTAATAGGCCGCGTTCGCGCCGTTCGGCAGTCGCTGATAGCTCGCCAGGACCCGCCCGCGCAGCGCCTCATCGCTCTCGGCGTCGCAGCCGCCGGAAAATGCCGTCGGGTTCGTGCACTGCACCACGCCGACCGGCATCGCCGACAGCAGCGTGACCGTCCCCGCGATCACATTGCCGCCCGCGCCCGCTTCCACAGCTTGCGCGGGCACGTCGACCCATTGGCTGCCCACGGCAATGGCCGCGTCCTCCGTCGTCTCAAAGCGCACACCCTCCGCGGTCATGCACACCGTGCCCTTTTCGATTGGGCACGCCGCCGTTACCTTGTCCGCCGCGGCAAAGCGGAGGGTAGCGACCGCCTTTTCCGCCGCCGCGCGCGTGATGCCGCGCGTTTCGGCATGATAGTCCAGATACATTCCCTGCGCCGTCTGCGGAAAGCTCTGGTCAAGCACCCAGTCCGCCTGCATCAGCAGCGACTGCAGCTCCGCCGCGAGCGCATAGAGGCGCACCGCGCTGTCGCAGCCCTCGCTCGGCACAAAGCCCGCTCTCTGCGCGAACGTGCCGCGCATCTGCTCATAGATCTCCGTCCATTCCTTCACCGTCTCTCACGCTCCTCTCACCGTCATCTCCAGCGCGGCGCTCTCGCCGTCCGCCGTCAGCAGCACGCGCAGGGCCATGACCCCGTCCCCGCGCTCCGTCAGCTCCACATCCTCCACCGTCAGCGCCGTTTCCTCCGCCAGCGCCGCGGCGGTGTACTGCTTCGCCGCAGAGGCCCGTGCCGACGGCTTCTCATGCCCGAGCCGATACAGCTCGCTCCCCAGCTCCGGCAGGAAGGGAAAGCTCCCCCTCCGCACGCTCAGCCGGAAGAGCGCGCGCTCAAGCAGCGCCTCGGCTCCATCCGCGCGCCGTTCCCCGCCGATGCCGTCGGCGATATAGTCTCCGTTTCGGATCTTCAGCTCCATTCCCGTCACCCCTCAGCTTACAGGCGGCACATACATTGCGCCGTTGATAAAGAGATCTCCCTCGATCTCCACATGGCCGTTTCGTCGCAGCGTGATGCTCGCGCCGCCGCTCTCCGCGTAGATGCGCACCTCGCCGTCGTCCAGATCGTCCTGCTCCCGCGCGGCGTCCAGCGAGCCGGCCACATACCGCTCCTCGCCGAGCGTGCCGCCCTTGATGACCAGCACACGCTCGCCGTTTTTCGGCCGCCACGCATACCCGCCCGGCGACGCGAGCGGAACGTTGCGCTCCTCTCCCCGGCTGAGTACGCCCGCCGTGCTTCCGCCGATGGTCACGGTGCCGCTCTCCGCATTTGTTGTCTCCTGCGGCTCCTCCGTCCGTCGGAGCCAGCCTGCTACCCACATTTTTTCATACCTCCCACAGTGTCAGCTCCGTCGTCTCGCCGCTTGCGGAGAGCGTATGCAGCGTCTCGCTCACGCGGAACGTCCCCCGCACGCCCAGCCGCGCGAGTGACAGCTCCACGCGGTCCATCGGCTCGGCGTCCACGCTCCCTGTGAGCGTGACCGTCAGCTCCCGCGCGTCCTCCGCGCTCTTCTCGATCTGATAGCGCCCCGTGTAGCGCAGTTCATTCACGCTCCGCGAGGGCACATACACCACGCGGCGGCAGCTCCCGCCCCGCGCGAGGAACGCCTCGTTCCGCACCGTCTGGCGCAGCTTCTTCGCGCGGTTCACCGCCGTCACCTCGGAGAGCACGCCGTACCGTCTGTCCCGGTACGACGCCTCGATCACGCCCTCCGGCTCCTCCAGCACAAGCCGGCGCCCTTCTGCCGCGCCGCGCAGACACAGCACGCCCTCCCGCGTGAAATACGGCGTCAGTCCACAGCGCCGCGCAAAGCCCTCAATGGCCTTCCACCGGCTCGATCCGCTCGCCACCGCGTATTCGCCCGTGCCGTACACCTCGCCGTGCGGCTCCCATGCCACGCCGCACGCCGCCGCGTGGTCCTTCAATATCTCGCTGAGCGCCGCGCGCTGATAGGTCACCGCCTCAGCCTCGTTGTCGAGCAGCAGCGCGGCCATGCCGCGCCCCTCGACCGTCAGCACCGTCCCCTCCGCGCCGCACACGGCGCTCCACTCGTCGATCACGCCGCGGAACCGCGTCACGCCGTTCTCCGTTGCCGCAAAGCGGCAGGCCGCCTTCAGCGCCTCCCCCATCTCGGCGCTGTAAAGGCACTTTACCCGAAAGCTGTCGCACGGCACGCCGCCGGTGCGCCTCAGCCGCCATTCCAGCAGCGCCGGCAGCTCGTATACCTTGCCGTCGGCCGTTTCCACTCTGCCGGTCATGAAAGCCTCACCCGCTCTCCGGGATAGATCCGATTCGGGTTCGCGATCTGCGGGTTGAGCGCACACAGCGCGCGCACCGTTGTGCCGTTTCGCGCCGCGATGGCCCAAAGCGTGTCGCCCTGCACCACGGTGTGATACCGCGCCCCCGCCGTTCCCGCCGCGCTGCCGCCCGCCGCCGAAGTGCTCACTTCCTTCAGCGCCGCACCCTCGCTTCCCGCCTCGCAGAACGCGAAGCGGTAGCGCACATAGTCCGGCACCGGCTCCTGCACGACCTCCAGCTCGGTGAAGTAAGCGCGCGTCGTCATCCACACCGGATGCACCAGCACGCCCGCGCCCTCTCCGTAAAACACCGTCGCCAGCCGCTTGAATTCCTCATACGCGCCCTCTCCAGCAAATTCCCCCTCGCCCTCGAGCACGCGGCAGACCTGTCCGAGGTCCTGCGTCACGCTCCTGCCGAACGGCAGCTTGTGCTCCGCCACCACGCGGCGGAACGAAATGCGGTAGCTCCCGGGATTGCTCGGCCAGATGTAGTCCTTATATCGCATGGGCGTCAGTCTCACGTCCCCGCCTCCTCTCAGTAAAGATAGAATCCGCCGTCATAGCGCCGCGCGTCGCGCTCGATCTCTCCGCTCACGCTCCGCGCGGTGCGGAGGGCGTCTCCGCCCTCCGCCGAAACGAACGCCTCCGCCGCGTCATGCCTTCCCGCGCCGCTCTCCGGCGCGGCAGCGGATGCGCTCCGTTCCCCGCTTCCCCGCGCGCCGGCGTCCCCCGCCGCCGTGCGCGCGGATGTCGTTTTTTCTGCCGTCCGCCTTACGCTCCGCGAACGGTCCTCTGCATCGGCGCGGCCCTCGCTCTCCTCCGGCTCCGCCGCCGATGCACCCTGCCTGAGCCGCAGATAACGCGCCATGTCAAAGCTCTCGTTCACCGTCTCGCCCGCACGGAACGCCTGCGCGCCGTCCTCCCATGCCGCGTCAGCGGAGTCCTGCCCCTCGTTCTCTCCCGTGGGCGCTCCCAGATACTGCCGCACCATCAGTCCGACCGCCGCAAGCATCGCCGCGCCGAGCTGCTCGGTCACGCGCCTTTGCTGCGCCGCGAAAACCGCATCGTCTCCCATCAGGCGTCCGTCTCCATACGCTTACAGGAGATGACCGTCACCTTTTCCGCCACCGGCTCACCGAGCTTGCCCAGCTCCTCGATGTTGCTCCAGCGGCAATGGCTGTAGATGATGCGCTTGCCCGGGCGGCACACCACCACGGAAAAGTCGTCGAGCTCATAGAAGCTCACGCCGTCGCCGATGGCCTCGTCCGTCGCGTACAGGCGGCTGAGTTCAAGCGTATAGCGCGTCTGCCCGCCCACGGTCGCCACCGGCTCGCTCTCGCCGAAGGCCTCGATCTCTCGGCTCGTGCGCACAGCCCTTGCGTTGTAGCCCTGCACCACCGCCAATTTTCTGCCGTTGAGCTCCAGATAAATGTCCCGGCTCGTCGGGATCGTCATATTTGCCATCTCTCCGCCTCCTTACACCGTGATGTGCGCGCTGAGGTAAATGCGGTTGAGCCCGTGCGCCACCGCAAAGCTGAACTCCACCAGGCACACCGTCGGATCGTCCTCCGATGCCTTCACGCTCACCTCGCCGAAGCTGTCGATGATCTCCTGCGCGCGCTTGTTTTCCAGCTCCACCATCACCTGCGAGCGGATCGCCGCGCGCACCTGCGCGGTGTTCTTGCTGCGCACGAAGCGCGCACGCAGCGACGCGCGCAGCGCGGGGATCACGTCGTCCACGATCCGCACCGTCGTCAGCTCGCGCCAGGTCTTGTCCGCCGCCCCGCCGGTGGTCGTGCGCGTCGTGATGCCGCGCACGATGCTCACCTCACCGCTCACACACTCCAGCGGCGTCACGCCGCCGGTGACCAGGGTATCCACCTGTGTGTCGTCGTAGCTCGCGCTCAGGCCCGAAAAGCCCGCGAGCACCGCGCCGTTCACCGGCACGGACGGGTCGCTCTCCCCCGCGATGACCGCGGCGGCTGCCGCCGCCATACGCACATCGCCGGGCGCCGTGAGCACCATGCGCTCGCTGTTGAGCTTGCCCGCGCGCTCCACGAGCTTCGCCGCCGTCTCGCTCGCGCCGCCCGAAACCACGCCGATGCGCTCCCTCTGCGCGCCCGACACCTTCTCCACGCTCGCGCGCAGCTTGAGTTGCACGTCCACGCTCGTGCTGTCGCACACGATCACATCGACCGCCTCCTGCTCCAGCGCGGCAAAGGCCGCCTCATAGCCGGTCGGCGTCGCCGCGGACACCTTCACCGCCTTGACCACCGCCGCGCCGTTGCGGTAGAGCGCCGCGAGCAGCGCCGCCATGCCGACCGTGCCCTCCGCGTCCTCGCCGAAGGCGCTCACGCCCTCGGCGTAGGAGGTCAGCGTCACCACCTCATTGGCTGTGCCCGTCGTGCTCACCGCCGCCGCGCCGAGGATCCTCGCGGTCTTTTTCCCGCCGATCACGCTCGAGGCGTCGTAGGACGAATACACGCCCGGGTGCTCATGTACCACCGTGTTGCCCACCTACTGCATCACACCTTTCAAAATAAAATCCGTCAGCACCGCGCTCTCCTCGTCTGCCGTCGCCACGAAGTAGGCCGTGCAGCGCGCGGTCCCCCGCCGCACGAACATACCGTACTCCTCGTCCCACTCCGTTTTCTCCCAGCTCAGCTCATCGAGCGTCAGCCCGTCGGCAAGGCCGTCCAGCAGCGCCTCGCTCACGGCCTCCGCCGTCTGCTCACAGCCGCGCGCCCCCTTGCGCCGCGGCGCGTAAACGTCCAGCGACGCCGCCATTTTGAGCTTCCTGCCGTACACCTCGACCGTCCGCCCGCTCTCCGCGTCGTACTGCTCGCCGAGATAGTTCATCAGCCCCGCGTGCGCCAGCTCCGCCTGCTTCGCGCCGACAGCGACCACGCTCCCGCTTCTCTCGCGGAAGCGCTCGTCCTCATAGGCCTCCGCCGCGTCAAGACCGGCGGCCTTCAGCCGGCTCACGATCTCCGACCGCACCTGTCCCGCCGCCGTCATGCCGTCTCCTCCTCGCGGTCAAGCACCGCCCAGTAGTGCGTCACCAGAGCGCCGAGCTTCACGCTCTCCGCGCGGCGGACGCGGTAGCGCTTTCCCTCGCAGAGGATATGGTCCCCCTGCGCCACACTCACCTCCGCGCTGCCGAGATAACGCCAGCAGCGCCGATCCGCCGCGCCCAGCGGCCCGACGGAGAACGGCTCGCCGCCGCTCACCGCCGTAACGGGCTGCACGAAGCCGTGCGTCTCGCCCGTCTCCGCGCCATGCTCCACCGTCATGGTCATGCCGTAGCGGCGGAACGCCTGATCGATCATGCTTTTCATCCCTTCACTGCGCAAAAGAAGAAGCCGCCTCCTTCCGTATACGGGGCCATCAGCTGCCGTGCGCTGCGCCGCAGCGCCGCGGCACGTTCGCTGTTCGCGCCGCCCCTGACCTCGATCGTCACGTCGCCCGCGCGGAGGGAGGACAGCTCCTCCGCCCCGCCGAGCCTTGCGTCCGTCAGCGCGGCGGCCGCCAGCCATGCGCTCGCGCAGATGAACGCGCCCTCGCAGTCCTCCGGCGCAACGCCCTCGCGCAGCTCGCGCTCGAGCGCCTGCGCGCTTGCCGCACAGAGCCGTTTGAGCAGCGCCTCATCCTCTGCGCCGCAAGCGCAGATGCTCTTCGCCGTCTCAAGGATCTCCTCGTCCATCGCTCTCCCTCCGCTTCCTGCCGCCGTTAAACGGTCAGCACCTTGGAGGCCTCCTGATAGGGCTTGGCAAAGCCCGAAATGCTCGTGATCGCCGCGCGCTCGATCTGGCGGTCGATGAGCTTGTCGTACTCCACCATCACCTCGCTGCCGCAGATGTGCTCGAGGGCATAGTTCTTATCGAGACCGATGAGCTTGCCCGCGGGAACGGCAGAGGTGCGCAGCAGCTTCGCGCCCAGCGGCGTGGAGAGCGTGCCGGTGCCCTGGAAGTTCAGGCCCGTCAGCGGGTTCTGGAACTCCGAGAGCTTGAGCATCTGCAGCATCACGTCGTTGGATACCAGCATCGTATTCATGCTGTAGGGGTCGAACTTGGACCAGAACTCCAGCAGCGCACTGTAGGTCAGCGTGCCCGCCGTGCCGCTGATCTTGCCGCTGCCGATCTCATAGGCGTCGGCGGCGTTGTTGTTGCCGTCGCCGTTCATCAGCACCTGCACCGCGTCGTCAAGATGCATACGGGCGATGTACGCGCCGATCTGGCGCAGGGTCACGGAAAACAGGTCCAGTCGCTGGAAGCGGATGGCCTCGTAGCTCGCCACGAGCATACGTCCGCGCTTGTGGAGCTTCACCAGATTCTCCTGCGTGCGGATGGCGGTCGTCGGAAGGACCGCGCCCTCCTCCACGCGGCGCAGCGCCTTGTCGTCGTCCGTCGGCACGGACGCGATGGTGCGGTAATCCATACCGTCGAAGTTGGTCGTGGTCGCGGTGATCTCGGGCAGAATATCGCTCTCCATGCCCTGACGCACCACGCGCGAAACGAACTCGGGGAACAGCACCGCGCTGTCGGTCGTGTGGAAGAACTTCTCCACCATGTCGCTGCCCGCGCCCTTGACGTGGATGTCAAAGCGCTTGAGCTGACGCTGGAAGGCGTCCAGGCCCTCCAGTTCCGTGCCGCGATAGTTTTCGCTCGGGTCCAGGCTTTCGAGCACTCTGGAAAAGCTCTTGCCGCTCTGGGCATACATACCCTTTTCGAGCTTCAGATTTTCATAGCCGTACGTCATTTTTCTCCTCCTCTTAAAGCATGATGGTCATGGTCTTGCCGGTCGTATCGACCTCGACGGCAAGGTAGCTGTGTCCGCCGCTGGTCACAACGCTCACGCCGCCGTTTCCGTCCGCCGCGAGCAGATTCCAGCCGACCGCCGGCGCGGTCTCGCCGCTGTACGGTACGCGCACAAGGCCGCCGAGCTGCACGCTGCACGCCTTGCCGTCGCGGCCCATCGCCGCCACCACGCCGCAGAAGCCGTCGTTCGCGGCGCACTTGCTCACCGTGCCGTTGGCGGACACCTTGACGACCTTGCCCTCCTCGGCTCCTGTGCCCGCCGCAAAGGTGGCGCACCACGCGCCGATGCCCTCGTAAGAAATGCTCATCTCATTTCCTCCTCTTTTCTTCGTTATTTATTCCAAAATGCGCTCCGCTTTTTTGGTTTCTCTGCTCACACGCAGAAGTCGCGCTCGTTTTCCTCGCGCACCTCGCGCGGATTACCGATCTGCACATTCGTGCCGAGCTTTTTTGCCGCTCTCGCGCCGAACGCCTTCTTGAGCTCCAGCAGCTCGCGCTCGCCGAGCTTTTCGGTCACGCTCTCGGCTACCGCGCCGTCGAGCGTCTCGTCGGCTACCAGCATCAGGCGCCTCACCTCTCGGCGCAGCGCGCCGAGATAGCTTTTCCCCAGCGCGGAGAGCTTCTCCAGCTCCTCCAGCTCGCGCACCTGCGCGCGGCTGCCGCACGCGCGCACCATCGCCTTGAGCGAGCCCTCGCTCTGACCGAAACGCTTGACCACGCCCGCCGCTCTCTGCGCGGGCACCGCCACAAAGCTCCACTCATAGGCGTCCGTGATGTCGCTGAGCACCGCGTAGCACAGCTTCCCGCCATAATATTTCCCGCGCTCGTGCTCGCAGAGCCCCGCGTCCTTCCCGCAGATCGAACAGCTTCGCTTCGCCGCGCTGCACCCGACGCTCACTTCTTTTTTGATGCCGCCCTCGATCTCCGCGATCAGCTCCGCGTTTTTCTCCGTGCGCAGCATATAGGCCCAGCCCTTGCACCAGCAGTATTTGTCGCCCGCCGTCGTGCGCGTCTCCTCCTCGATTACCTCTGCGCGATAAATGCGCGCCGTCTGTCCGCCCGCCGACCAGCTGTGGTCGAAGATGCCCGTCCTGCCGACGAACAGCTCCGAGAGCTTCTCCAGCGCCGCACGGTCGAAGCGCTCAAAGTCGCGGTCCACCTCGTTGTCGCACAGCTTCACCGCAAAGGTGTAGACCTCCTCCGCGCGCAGCTCCTTCTTCGCAAAGCGGTTGATGCGCGCCAGCTCCTCCGCCGTCACGGCGATGCCCGCTTCCTTTCCTTTCTCGCTCAAGTCTGTTCCTCCCTCTCGTCATTTTCCAGTCGGAGCCTGCGCGCCTGCTCGCGGTACAGCTCCGCCTTGGCCTCCTCCACAAGGTCCTGCAAATTGATGTCGTCCCACTCCACGGCAAAGCGGCAGCCGTAGCCGTGCAGGCGCAGCCACAACCGGCACACGCGCTCCACCATCGGCGTGAGCGTGCGCCGCAGCGCCGTGATCTCGCTCGTGAGCATATCCGCCTGCTGGCTGCTCATGCGCTCGGTGGACGACCAGCTCAGCCCCAGCAAAAACGGCGGCAGACCGGTCTTAGCCACCAGCTGCTCGAGGATCTGCCGCACCGGCACCTCGCAGTCCGGCATCACGTTGTCCGCGCCGATGGCGCGGATGCTCACGTCGCCCACGCTCACAAAGTCGCGCACGCTCCCGCCGCGCGTCTCCTGCATCGCGCCGGACCACTCCTGCGCCAGCAGCTCGGCCCGCTCGCGCGCCAGCGCGCCGTCCGGCTCCTCGCCCTGCGGCTTATAGACCACCGCGAAGCGCACGTTGCCGCAGCGCTCCCAGTTCTGCCCCACCGCGTAGTAGATGCGCGAGAGCAGCTCCGCCATAAAAGGCATCGAGCGCAGCAGCGACACGCCGTAGGGATTCTCCGGCTCCGGCAGCAGCGGCGTGAAAAGCACCAGCTCCTGCCGCGGCAGCTCGCGCAGCCTCCCCGCCGCGTCGTAGCCGCAGAACCGCACATCCAGCGCCGTCTCGCCCTCGCGCAGAGCCAGCTGCTCCACGCGGTGGCACAGCACCGCCGCGATCTCGCGTCCCTCCGCGTCCGGCACGATCTCGCCCACCGCGCGTCCGTTCGTCAGCAGCGAATCCAGATACTTGTCCAGAAAGGCGTTGAAGCCCACCTGCGCGTGTCCCACATTCACTGTGCGCAGGAATTCGCCCAGCTCCTCCTGCGCCCGCTCGTCCTCACACAGCACGCGGAAGCCGCCGCTGAGCCTCACCAGCTTTCCGATCGCCGCGTCCACGATCGGCACCGCCTCGCGGACGCTGCGGTAGAGCGCCGCGTCCGCCCCGCCGAGCCCGTTCACGTCCTCCCGGGCCTGCTGGAGCTCCCCCAGAAGGAGAAGGAGCGCGTCGGTCAGCTCGCTGCGGGCCTGAAGCACGTCGATCTGCGTGTTGACGCCCTCGCGGTAGCCCGACTCGGCGTAATCGAGGCTCTCTTTCGCCAGCTGCAGGTTGGCGCGGCCGGCGCTGAGGGTTTCCAGCGCGTTCTGGAGGCTGAGCCAGCTGTCGGCAAGTTCGGCCTTGATGCTGTCCTCTTTTTCGTCCAAGGCGTGCTCGGCGGCCTTCAGTCCGGCTTTGGCGGCGCGGACGCTGCCGCTGGTGCTGCCGCCGTCGTAGACGGGCACGTCGAGGGTCAGCGAGGCGGTCCACTGATTTTTGTCGGAGACTCCGCCGAGGCCGTTCGACGTGTAACCGAAACGGTAGCCGCTGCTGAGGCTGAGCGTGGGCAGCAGGCCGCTTCTCGCCACGGCGATCTCGTTTTTCCGCGAGGCGGCGGCGTAGCGCAGCGACTGATAATCGCCGCGGCGTTCGAGCGTTTCGCGGATGGCCGCCTCGACGTCGGCGGGGATTTTGCGGGTGTCTTCCAGTTTGGGCAGATTATCCTCGAGCGAGCCGGAGAGGGCGAGGTTCGTCTCCGGGCGCATACGCAGCAGGCGGCACAGTTCGATGCGCGCCGCCTCGAGATTGTTCCCGGCGGCGATGTTGCTTGCCCGGGCGTTTTCCTTCTGCTGGCGCACGCGGGTGAGGTCGAGGTTGGTGGAGAGGCCGTAGACGACGCGCTCGTTCAGCTCTTTTTCGGCGTTGCTGTAGTAGTCGAGCGCGTTCTCGGTGTTGCGCAGCACCTCGCGGCGGTACAGCACTTCGCAGTAGGCGTTCCAAACGGTCAGCGCCACGCTCTCGCGGGCGTTGCGCAGATCCTGCTCGGCCTGTTTGACGCCGAGTTTGCCCTGACGGGCCAGCGCCTGATTTTTGCCGCCGGAATAAAGACTCTGGCTGACGGCGACGCGCGCAACCAGTTCGTTGTCGGGATAGCTCGGAATGTTGTCGTAGGCGTTTCCCTGCCCCTGAAGGTTCAGCTGTGG
>ENA-UEYD01001794-UEYD01001794.1-human-gut-metagenome-genome-assembly--contig:-NODE-1794-length-13886-cov-4.678760_pt1 | contig 13886 bp, 10 predicted proteins | sample MGYA00242907_ERZ507875 | MGnify/ENA primary metagenome ERZ507875 (study PRJEB26167, sample SAMN06115506) | human gut metagenome | host: Homo sapiens | place: China:Shandong | collected 2015-08-07...
CTCAATCAGCAGTTACTCAATATAGAGGTCAATACTACCATGGTGAAAATCTCCGGATGCACCAAAGCGATCCGTTCAAATTCGGCAAGGATGTTACTCAATTCCGTTGAATTAGCCTTTAGAAATTTACGACGGGCAGGTACATTAAAGAATAGGTTCTTTACAGAGAAGTTACTTCCTTTAGAACAGGACACAGCCTCCTGACTTTCCACTTGAGAGCCTGCAATCACCAGTTTCGTGCCCAGCTCTTCCGATTCCGGACGTGTCTTTAACTCTACCTGTGCCACAGCAGCGATAGAAGCCAATGCCTCTCCGCGAAATCCCATTGTACGCAAAGCAAACAGATCCGCCGCTTGACGTATCTTAGAAGTGGCATGTCGCTCAAAAGAAAGACGGGCATCCGTTTCGGACATTCCTTTTCCATCATCAATCACCTGAATGCTGGTTTTACCTGCATCAGTCACCAATACATGTATATTTTGTGCATCTGCATCAATCGCATTCTCCACTAGCTCCTTGATGACAGACGCGGGACGTTGTATCACTTCACCGGCAGCAATCTGGTTAGCTACCGAATCAGGTAACAAATGAATTATATCGCTCATTCTTCGTAAATTAATAATTAAAAGTTCCAGCTTCCTGTCGCCAAATAATGCCACAGATAAAGAAGGAAAGCAATGATTATCAGTATGATTCCGAAAGAGACCGGTTTGCGGCCACTCGCTTTTCTTCTTTTCAAATGCGTAGTACCTTCGATGAACTTACCTCGAATATCCTCCGGATTAAATTCCTTTTCCGGAAGCATCCCCAAGTCACGTTTGGCGTTCTCCTCCATCTTTGCGAGCTTTTCTTTCCGCTCGTCTACATAAATGTATTGATGATTAAAGCCACGGGGCTTTCTCATTGAGTTAAACATTCCCATACTACTTCATATTTATTAAGTTTCGCTTTTCTGTTTTGGGTCGCCGGTCGGTGGTCGGTTTCAGTGTATCGCCCGCACGTTTACCCCGCCAGTTAAAGATATCATCCTTATTCAGCGGACGGACATAGTCGAACCAGGCAAAAGTGGGAAGACGCAATTTATCAGGCGGTATCTGGTCCATCGGATACATCGTTCCGTTGGATTTACCGATAAACAGTCCTTTTTCCATCTTCTTGTCCTTCATATAAAGATGAAGCACACTACCTTCCAGACAATTAAATCCGGTCATCGTACTGTCTTTTTCTTCCGGATAGAAAGCGGTCAACACATTACCAATCACTTCAATATGACGCATATCTCCATTGATGAAATAGGCTTTCATCTCTTTGCCGGACACTTGGTTATAATGAATAGAATCTTTCATTTCCACCGTCAACGCCTGGTTGATGATATGCGCCCAGTCAATCGTGCTGTCATTCATATAAATCTTGATCTGCTCGCCAAGTAGTTGCTGCCCTTCATTCCAAAGAATAGGGTCGGTATACATGGTCATACAGGAATCCTTCGAATTATAGACCAGTGAGTCACATACTCCTTGAACATCCGTACGATACATACGTACCTTGTGATAAGCCTTCATCAACCGGAAAACGGAATCGGTATTCAGGTTGTAAGACACCAACTGCAATGTATCGCCATGCATAAAAAGACTGTCAGGCCCTTGCGAGTAGTCGATTGCCACAGCACGTTTCGTCGCAAACGCGGAGTCTGTCAATTCATTATAGAAACAATAATCACCCGTCAGCATATTCTTATTAATGGAATCTGTCATCTTCACATTATCGAACGCCTCGCCATAACCGATGATACGGTCATAGAACAGACTGTCGCCTACCAGTTTCTTTCCCTGATTGGTCAGTACCGAACGGTCTAACAATTCGGCTTGTTCGGTCATTGTGTTATAAAATCCCCGTTCCGAATAGATATGATTATTATCACTGACGATATTGGAAGGTCCGAGAATAACTGCGATTTTGCTTTCCGTATTATACCTTAATGTATCGGAAGTCAACACAAACTTAGGGTTTACCAACTTCACATCATGGTTGAATACCGACTGTTTTGTTGCAGGGCTATATTCGCCCCAGTCAGAAGTCAGTACATTCTCTTCATCCATCAAAGTTCCCCCCTCGAAATAATATCCGAGATCATAGAGACGGTCGTAGTTCAAACTGTCCGTCAGCAGGGTCGTGTTCCGATTAATCATCTTCACATTTTCACGAAGTTGCGCAATTTGCGTCATTCCGTCATAATAAAGATAATCACCATAGATGAACAAGGTGTCTCCCTGTTCCATACGCACATTGCTGAAGGCTTCTACGGAGTTGGTTTTCTCAAAAATCAGTGCACTGTCACAGTACATATACATACTGTCATGGCGCAACTTCACGTTACCAATCAACACCTGCACATCCGGACGTGCCAGCTTATCCGCCTGTCCTTCGTCAGCATGGAGCAAGTAAACTTTGGTCTTTTTATTCTCCGGTTGCTTCTTGTTGTCCGATTGTTTCTTATTGCCGGCCGGTGTTTTGGCTTTTGGAGCCGACTTAGACGTATCCGCAGCCGATTTGATTGAATCCCCTGTCACAGGTTTCTGTCCCGTTGGCCTCACTTGTGCTACAAGACATACACCAAACAGGCATAGAAAGCCTATAAGGAGCCATCTATGCCTGTCTTGTTGTTTATTTTTCTTATTCTTTTTCAGCATATAAAGTCAAAGCAAGGTTATATCAGTCATTCTTGACCCAACCCGGATACTTGAAGTCACACTTCTGCCAGTTTTCGTTGATGCGTACATAAGTGTGTTTTTGCTTGTTCAGAATCCATTTCTGCAACACCTCTTCGCGACGCTTATCCATTACGATTTCTTTCAGATCCTGATAGTCTTCCGCGATGGTTGCTTTATGACCATTGATTTTAGTTTTCAATTTCACGATAGCGCATACTTCTTTTCCATCTTTCTCATTAATCATTGTAAAAGCTTTGGAAATCTCGCCAACATTCATCTTATCCACTACCTTAGCAACGTCTTGAGGAAGATCCTGCATCTGGAACTTAGAAGTAGTGATACCTGAATGTTCATTGATGTTCACCATGATACCGTGATTGTTGCGGGTATCCTTATCTTGTGAGATAACGGCAGCGGCATCATCAAATGTGAATTTGTTAGCACGAATATCATCTGCAATAGAATCCAGACGGGCACAAGCCTCGGTCAGTTCTTTTTCCGAGACTTTCGGACGCAACAGGATATGGCGGGTATTAACACGGTCACCACGCTTCTCAATCAACTGGATAATATGGAAACCAAATTCCGATTCTACAATTTTGGAAACTTTCTTCGGGTCCTGCAAGCTGAATGCCACATTCGCATAAGCGGGGTCCATCATACCACGTCCCATAAATCCACATTCACCACCTTTAATGGCAGAAGCCTTATCTTCAGAATACAAACGGGCCAATGTAGAGAAGTCGATTTCTCCTTTTGTCACACGATCCGTATAATCACGCAGTGTCCTCTTTACATCCTCGATTTCCGAAACGGGTATTTTGGGTTGCAAAGTAATAATCTGCACTTCCACCTGTGTAGGAATGTAAGGGATACTATCCTGCGGAAGGTCTTTGAAGTAACGGCGTACTTCTGCCGGAGTCACTTTGATTTCTCCTACCAGTTTCTGCTGCATCTTCTGAACGGTCAATCCGTCACGTGCATTATCACGCAGCGTCTCACGAATCTGGGTGGAAGTTTTATTGAAATACTCCTCCATCTTCTCTCTGGAACCGATCTGCTGGATGTACATGTTGGTCATCATATCCACACGCTGGATGATTTCCGCTTCGGAAACCTCGATACTGTCCAACTTTGCCTGATGCAAGAACAACTTCTGCACGGCAATCTCTTCAGGAATTACACAATAAGGATCGCCGTCAAATCTGCGTCCATTATACAAGGCATCCATACGGGCCTCTTCTACATCTGATTTCAAAATAGCTTCGTCACCTACTACCCAAACTACTTCATCAACCACATTATCTTGTGCATAGGTTGCCACATTAGCAAATATTGCCAGGACAAGGGTAACAACAAATCTAAAGTTCACAAACTTCTTCATTCTTTGTATTTAATAATTATATATAATCTTCTTCTTACTTACTGCTTGCTGATACAAGTCGTTCTTTACCTGTTCCATAAAGCTCACCCGTTTCTGATTAACCAGTAAGTCTTTCACTTCCGAACGGGCAAATTCATACGGTTTCTCTTCACCAATTCCGCGATAATCGCTCACATTCAGGAAATAATAATAGGCCGTATCTTTCAATTCTACCTGACGGTGTTTGTTTACGTACTCTTCCGGTGCCTCTACTTTCAACGGAATCATGTCCAGGACATCGGTCACGGACACCCATTTATCATAGAAATATTCATATTTCACCGCATTCTGCAAACTATATTTTTCCAGGCTCTCGATAGCATCCTGTTTTTCCGACTTATACCATCTGCGCACATTGTTCAACTGGGGAGCTGTCAACGGCACTTTAATAAACAATCCCTTAATCAACGGACTTTCCAGTTTAAACAATTCCTTGTTTTTGCCATAATACTCTGCTATCTCATGTTCGGAAATATCATTCGTCAACTTCTGGCTAATCAACTCCTGCTGATAAGTATGCATTATCAACGCTTTCCGATAACTCTCCACCAGCTTGTCTACATCCACATTATCGGGGATATTGTTCGCAGCTTTCTCATACAATAAAATCTCTTCCGCCCAACTACGAATATAGTGCTCGGTGAAGAGAATGCTATCATCTTTTGACAATCCGACCGGAAGCACGGACATCAAATCTTCTTTATATAAAAAATTACCGTCCACCTCTACCAAAGGAGTCTTTCCTTTGTGGTCGTGCTGTTCCTTGCACGCTCCACAACCAAGAAGGGTAATCAGTAAGAGGACTAATATTCGCATTGGCAACTAAAATCTACTTATTTAAGGTACGAAGATAGTGAATAATCGGTTACATCAGTTATTATTAACTGTTTTTAAAACCTCTTGGTTTATTTCAACCTTACCGGACTCACTCAATTCCCGCATCCAGCACGTGTCAAGATAGCTTCGATAATCCTTTCGAACCCGATCAATTACTTCCCGATAATCATCCGGACCTTTCATTTTTTCGCCTACTACAATAGTAAAAGGATAAGACATCAAAGGATCAAAATCACCCTTCTTAAAAACCAGTTTATCTATATATTTATTGTCTCCGTCGGCAAAAATTCCTTGTTCAACTTGTATCTTTTCCTCCCCGGATGTATTAAAAGTTTGCCGAAGCTTGTCCGCCCACTCTTTTTCCGGCACTTTCTTCAGCATTTTTTTGGCTTGCTTTGCCGTCTTTTTATCAACGCAATGAAGCACGACTCCTCTATACCGGGGGCTCTCCCACCGATAATCCGACGAATGAAATTTAAAATAAGTAGCCAATCCCGCCCGGTCATTAGCTGCGGGCAAATCTATTTTCTGACGTGTTATCTCTTCCACCAAATAGTTTTCATCAGATTCCCGCAAGGCATAAGGAATTTCCGGATGCTTTTTTTCGATATTCCGGCTTTCATAATCCAGCAATGACTTAGCTATAAATCCTTCCAACTGCCGTTTGACAGCTTGAGGATGAGAAGAGGCAAAATGCGTGAACATAGTTCCGGTGTATGCTTGTCCGTCAATCGTAAACAGGGTTTGTTCTGTACGGCCTTTCGCCAGCAGTTCTTCCATTGCCGCCTGATTGGGAGCATACTGCCATGCTTTTTTCAAGCGTTCGAGCACCGCGCCTGTACCTTTGTCCAAAATCTCCTTGCGCCGTAACCGTTCCATTAACCTGGCACTGACATTTTCGTAAGCAGCTGTTTCCTCCCGATCCATCACTTTCAAGATATGAATCCCTTCAGGAGTGAAAAAGGGCTGCGATGCCATACCTTTTGCCAGAGAGAAAGCAACATTCTCAAACTCGCTCGTTGTTTCCAGACATTCGATCCATCTACTTTGCTTATCATCCGAGTATATTTCGACCAAACGGTTAAAGTTCAAATCCGGCTGATTCTGTATCATCCGGTATATAGAATCCATCCGCGTTTTTTCTTCTTCTAAATGCCGGGAAGTGATTGTCTGTGGCAAACGTTTGAAAATCTGCATCACCTGTACCCTGCCGCTACGTGCTTTCAACCCCATCTTCTGATAGATAGCACGGGCACAACTATCCATCACTTGCCTGTCTATCAGATAAGATTCCACCAACTCGGTCCGGCATTTCTCCTGTTGTTTACGAAAAATAGAGGTCGTATCAAGTCCGGCAGCCCTGGCTGCTTCCACTTTCAACTTCGATTGAGCGAAAAGTGCCGCATACTCTTTGGACGAAAGTCTGGCATTTGAACGTTCCGCATAACGGCGGTATGCATATTCAAATTCCGAACGGAGTATCTCTCTTCCGTTAACACGCATCAATACCGGATCTTCCTGTGCAAAGACCGCGACTACAAAGAGAGAAATACATCCCAACAACAGGCTTCTTTTCATCATCAACTTTTATTTTTCAAACAACAAACGGTGAGCAGTGAACACCCTGCTGATTATACAGCCTGTTCACCGTTCACCGTTAATAGTTCACCGTATCTATCTATTATTCCGGACGGCTATAGTTAGGCGATTCACTGGTAATCGTCACGTCGTGCGGATGACTTTCCATTACACCTGCATTGGTAATGCGGGTAAACTTAGCGTCATGAAGTTTCTCAATGTTAGCAGCGCCACAGTATCCCATACCTGCACGCAAACCACCAGTCAGCTGATACACAACTTCGAAAAGCGTACCTTTATAAGGAACACGGGCAGCGATTCCTTCGGGAACAAGCTTCTTCACATCAGCAGTTCCACTCTGGAAGTAGCGGTCTTTCGAACCGTTCTCCATTGCTTCCAATGAACCCATGCCACGATAGGATTTGAATTTACGACCATTGAAGATAATAGTGTCACCCGGAGATTCTTCTGTTCCGGCAACCAATGATCCGATCATTACGCAATATCCTCCGGCAGCCAATGCTTTCACCACGTCGCCCGAATAACGCAAACCACCATCGGCAATCAAAGGAATACCTGTACCCTTCAACGCTTTTGCTACATCATAGACAGCCGATAACTGTGGAACACCTACACCGGCAACCACCCGAGTGGTACAGATAGAACCCGGGCCGATACCTACTTTCACAGCATCTGCACCAGCTTCCACCAAAGCTTTGGCAGCTTCTCCGGTAGCAATGTTACCTACCACAATATCAATATTCGGGAAGCGTTTCTTTGCTTCTTTCAGTTTTTCAATCACAAACTTAGAGTGTCCGTGAGCTGTATCAATCACGATTGCATCCGCACCGGCATCTACCAATGCCTGCATACGATCCAGCGTATCGGCAGTCACACCTACACCGGCAGCTACACGCAGACGCCCTTTGGCGTCTTTGCAAGCCATCGGTTTATCTTTTGCTTTTGTAATATCTTTATAAGTGACAAGACCGATCAACTTTCCGTCCATTCCGACAATCGGAAGTTTCTCAATCTTATGTTTCTGAAGAATCTGTGCAGCAGATTCCAAGTCAGTAGACTGGTTGGTAGTTACTAATCTTTCTTTAGGAGTCATGACAAGATCAATATGTTTTGCCATATCTCTTTCAAAACGCAAGTCTCTGTTAGTAACAATACCTACCAGATAACCTTCATCATCCACAACAGGGATACCACCGATTTTATATTCAGCCATAATATCCAAAGCGTCGCGAACGGTAGAACCTCTCTTGATAGTCACAGGATCATAAATCATACCATTCTCGGCACGCTTTACAATAGCAACTTGTCTTGCTTGTTCTTCGATAGACATATTTTTGTGAATCACACCGATACCACCCTCACGAGCAATGGCAATAGCCATTTTCGCTTCGGTTACCGTATCCATGGCAGCCGTCACAAAAGGTATTTTTAACTCAATGTTTTTTGAAAACTTAGTCGAGAGATCGACAGTGCGCGGTAAAACTTCAGAATAAGCGGGGATCAACAATACGTCGTCGTAAGTCAACCCATCCATTACAATCTTATCAGCAATAAATGACATAGGGCTATGCGTTTAAAAATTATTGCGTGCAAATATACGGTTTTTATTCAAAATGCGCAAACTGTGCACCAGAATATTTAATGAGGGGAGCTAATTAATACTTATCAGAAAGAATTGCCTTAAAAGAACACATTCAAAGAACCGAATTAAAGAACAACTTTAAAGAACAAGATTATGGAAAGGCAGATTTTTATTAATGAGATGCAAGCTCGTTTCAATTTAAGAAAACCACGTAGCGAGAAGCCAACCAATCTCTATTTAGTATGCAGAATAAACAACAAACAAGTTAAACTATCTACAGGGGTAAAGATATATCCAGACCACTGGAATGAAAAAAGACAAGAAGCATATATCAGCGTACGCCTATCAGAGTTAGATAATATAAATAACACTATAGTGAACAAGAAAATCACAAAACTAAAAGAATATTTCATCGAATTTAAGCATTATCTTTGTATGCATCCAGACGAGATTGGAGAAAGTATGAAACTATTAAAACAACACATATATAAAGATAGGATGAAGAAAGAATTACAGAAACCCGCAACTTTTATAATGAAACAAATTATAGAAGCAAAGACTTGTGCAGAAAGCAGTAAGAAACAATATCGTTCTAACATAGACAAGTTTGAGCGTTTTCTCAAAGAGAATGAAATTCCCAATACATGGGAGAGCATGAATTTAGATACTATCAATCGCTACCAAAAGCAAATCATAAAAGAAAACCCATTGCATCCTCATAACACTTTACGTAACATAATTAAAGGAACTATATTTAATTTACTAGGGATAGCAGATAAAAGACTGGATATTCCTTTCAAATGGTCTGACAGCAATTTAAACAGTTTTGAGTTCGTGAAAGATAAATCCAACAAAGAATTAGCAGACAACAAAAAAGTTTCATTAACAGAAGAGCAACTGAATAAATTCTACAAGCATATCATCACAGGAACAGAAAGACAAATAAAGAAATACACAGAAATCAGAGACTTATTCATACTACAATGTTTAGTTGGGCAACGAATTGGCGATATGCAAAAATTCTTTAATGGAGATAATGAAATGGATGAAGAAGCAGGAACCATCTCTATTATACAACAAAAGACAAAAGCCAGAGCTATAATTCCACTATTGCCATTAGCCAAAGAAATTATATCTAAATATGAGAATAAAGAATTATTATATTATAAAGAAAGAAAGTCCATTGTCAATGAAGCCTTAAAAGAAGTAGCAGAACAAGCAGGATTAGACGAGCCTATCACTTATGAAGAAAACGGGATTAAACAAACCCAACCTCTTTATAAATTACTGCATACACATACAGCAAGGCATACTTTTATCACAATATTGTGTAGAAAAGGCATCCCAAAGGAAACTGTTATTATAGCGACAGGACATGAAGATACAAAAATGATAGACAAAGTTTATTCTCATTTAAACAGTAAAGATAAAGCAAAGAAAGTCTCTAATGCTTTCAAAAGTTTAAATAATGGCATTTTCAATATGGGCAAGGTGGAGACAAATTCTCTCAATGAAGTAAAGCCTACGAACGACTCAACTAATAATATAACCTTCGATACTCTGTTGGACACTCAATTTTTTGCATCTAAAATCAATAAAGCCAGTGACATGTTTGAACGTATGGGATATGTGAAGAACGGCAAACTATATGATTACAATAGCGAGATAAGTGGTATTGTGAAAGAAATAGAGGCTTATATGCAATCTCCCGCCTCCGGCCTTGAAGTAGCCCATAAATATGTGGAACGGCTGTCTGTTGGTAATCTGTCCAATTTGAGGGACGAGCTTAAGCTGTTAATTGTCAAATGTATAAAGATAGAGGTAAATGTGGAAACTGTCATGCAGATTGTTGATAAGGCTTTCAAAATGGGGATTCTGGATAATGACAGCCTTAATGACATGAAAGAAATTGTAGCGGCAATATTGAGGGCCAAGGACAAGTAAAGTGATTCTACTACTCAAACCGCCATATTCTCCCCAAACAGATACGGCTGTAAGGAGGTATGATAAAATCTCATTAACTGACGTTAACTGATTCTGGATTAATATAGCTAATCCGGACGAAATCAAGCATTTACGAGAAATAATAACCGTAGAATTTGGATGTTATCAGTAAAATGGTTTATCTTTGCAGCAGTTAACTCATGTTGTTGATGAGTAAGCATTGAACAATTCGTTCATTGACATCATGTACAATCCGACCCCAGCACCTCGGTGCTTTAAGCTATCGCTTTTTGCTTGGAAGTGATAAGCTGTGGCAATTAGTTCATAATTGTTAATATTATTAATTAGGCAATTCTCGGATTGCCGGGTATATATGAAGGTATAAGTAAGTATGCCCGCTCTTATATACCGTTTAATATATTAAAACATAATATTATGAATTTAGTCAATTTAGGGAGCGCAGAAGCTCCCAAGTGGTACTTTGTTACCACAGTGAATTTTAATGGCGAAGAACAGGAAATCATTCTTGCCTTCACCGATTATTCTATCAAACGTAAAAACTTTGAGAAGAATAAAACCTATGAATCTATAGATAAGAGCAAGCTCCTGCCGACTGTGTTTTGCTTCTGTGATGCAAAACCATTCTACGCAGAGAATGTTCCTTTATACGATTACGTTGGTAGTAAAATAGGGAATCTTCCCGATAATGCTCCGGCCGTAATGGTCTACCTGGATAAAGCCGACAATGTTAACTTGCTTGGTTTGACAGATGAGCCACTGCAAGCTGAATTAGTGGAATGTGATAGTGTTGCCGACGCTTACCGCAGAGTAGCAACAACTGCATATTTCTCTCAATGTCCTTCAAAGGATGAGTGGATAGGATATGCCGGAATTGTAACGGGAGATGAATTATTACTGAATATCCGCAAGTTCGGCATAATGTACTCTATGTCTGGCACTGCCGTACAGGGATATTTTGGTATAAGCACTACTGTTTCTTTATTACAAAGCAAAGCCCTTGCTATGAGTTCTTCTCTTTTTAAAGAAGAATATAGAACTTATGCGCAGGCAGAGCAATTGATGAAGGCAACAGTACAAGCCTTTGGCGTGAAAGCTGCAAAACAGACCAGATATATTAAGGCCATTAATTATGGTATCTCGGAATATGGTTTTGCTACAGTCTGTGATGTATTAAACAGCATTGAAGCAACAGAGAAGTTGCGGATTGAAGCAGCTAAGTGCGAAGATAAAATTAGCTGTATTCAGCACTTAATCATCGAGCGAGTTATTGAGATGCGTAACGCTCAACAGCAATAAGAATAACCGGATTGTACATGATACATAAAAATAAGAGGCTGTCTCAAATTGATTTTGAGTTCAGCCTCTTTCTGTTTGTTTACAATATTCCTCGAATCTCAAAGCCATTCTTCCGGCCGTTGGCGGTCGGTATCTTGACGGGATGAATCTCAAAGAATTCATTGAGGTCGGTCGCCTTCGGTGACTTGTCAATGCCTAGCCTGTCATATACATCATGTAAGGTTTGCTGAATATCAGTAGTTAATATTCTGTCTCCGATATGAATAATGCCGTGTAATTCATGACGAATCTTATTTTTGGTTTTCATGATATGGATTTCATTGAGCAGTTTCTTCTCTTTATAATTCAAAGCTTTAATCCTGTCAGCCCCCAAAGCCTCATAATAATACCTAAGTTCTGGATATTTGCTTTCCAGTGTTGACATTGCGAGATTGACAATCAGCCCTTGCTTGGCACGATATTCACAGTATGCCTGCATCCTGTCTACAAATGGCTCCTTTTTGATTAGATGTTTCAACTGTTCTTGGTAAACGGCATAAGTTTGATTCTCACTGACATCGAAACTACTATCTTGGAGCAGTTTCTTTACAATTACCCCATTCTGATAATTGAACTTCTGGACATCAAAACAGTATTGCTCATTTACATAGGCTAAACGGTTGAAAACAAATTCTCCTTTCTGTTCATCGTACATTGTATATGAATCCTGATATTTTACATTATCGGGGATTCTCCTAAAATCCTTGATACGTTTGGCTCTCAATGCTTCACCGGCATTGTTGTTGTCTCTAATCTCGTCAAGTGTCACATTGACCTTCCGGCACAGATGCTCATTGAATGTCTCCTGCTCTACCTCCTCTGCATTGACATTGTAAACGAAGGTGAGGAACTGCCTGAAGGGGTTGCATGCCAGACGCTGCCTGCCTGCAATCTGTACCAGTTCCGTTGCTATATCAACCGCAGTGTTCGGGCGATTACAATCGCTAATGACAAAAGTTGCGGCATTGGTGGAGTAGAAATCACAGCCCGCATAAGCGGTGGAAGTACAGAAGGTGAATTTCTTGTGCGTCTCCCCCTTCAAGGGAATTCTTCCCCGTTTAAATCCTTCCCCAATCCTTGCAATCTGTCTGTCGTTATCGTCAGAATTACCTACAATGATATTTACTTCTTCCGGATTGAGTTCTGTTTGTTTAATAATGTTCACAATATTATTTACACTATTGAGAAATATAACACATTCTTTGGAGTAAATCCTTTCCCCATTAACATACACAGAAGGATAATTGCCATTCTGATAGTAGCGAACTATTTCCAATGCTGCATTGATAGGATTCTTTGTGCGTTCTCTATATACTCTGACAATATCCTTTTCTTCCCAGTCAAGCTGATAGTAATTCATATCCTTGAAGTGGTCAATCTGTTCCAGATATTTGTCAAGAATTGGAGTTGCCGATAAGAATGTAACATACGGGAATGACCTTGAATTATCCAAAAAGTGCAATTCTATTTCAGACTTGAAACTACTATCTGCCAACAAGCACTGAAATTCATCCACTACTACACGCCAATCTGATTTGTATTTAATACAGCCAATCAATTTATACACGGAATCGTAGGAGACCAGAATCTTGGGAAGCTCCGCAGTCTGCAAATATGCTTCAATCTCTATGGTGTCTACCCCGCCAATTACAAGCAAGGTATCAGGGTATTGTTCATGTTTGTTTTTCAACAGTTCATTGCGAGGGCTGCATATAATAGTTTTATGTTCATCTGTCAGTGCGACTGTAGTTGCTCCACAGCCGGGTATCTCTTTATTCAAAATACCATTGGGAAGTTCAAACGGTTTCCCGAATTCTTCTATGAACTTGTCCCGTTCGGTTAAATACTTGATATTTGCCGGAATTTTAATCACTTCTTTTTTCATGAGTTAAGTTAAAAGTTAATTTGACTGGAATAATCTAATCTAGTGTTGTCCACTTTATAGAGAATTTTTATCTTTAGTATAAGGGAGTCATGGTAGAAATATTGGACAGTCACAAGAATGATAAAACCTGATACGCATCAGGTCGAATTATACCCGTTTAGGGTATCTCTAACATGGAATCGGAATAATTTTGAGGATTATATTTTGGGTGTTTCCCATTGTCCTGATATTGCAAAGGTAATTAATATTCCGACAGTAAAATCATGAATTGTGGACAATCTGCAAACTTTATACTGATACTGGCATAAGTCCGTCATTCTATAGGGGAGTATATCCTAAAGACCAATAATGGCATTTGAGAGTGATATATATTACTGGAAAAGTTCCTTTTGATACCCAACCCCAAAATATAGGTACTTAAAATTCATACCCCCGCCCTTTAGATTTAGGTCGTGTTTCTATTTAGACTTTATGCCTTAATAGAGTGAAATATTTAATTTGTCAGTGAGCGCATCAGATGTATATCGTGCGCTAAGCTTTATTGCTACC
>ENA-UEYD01001800-UEYD01001800.1-human-gut-metagenome-genome-assembly--contig:-NODE-1800-length-13827-cov-4.840000_pt1 | contig 13827 bp, 14 predicted proteins | sample MGYA00242907_ERZ507875 | MGnify/ENA primary metagenome ERZ507875 (study PRJEB26167, sample SAMN06115506) | human gut metagenome | host: Homo sapiens | place: China:Shandong | collected 2015-08-07...
GGTGCACTGCTTGCGGCGCTGGCCTTCAATTCTTGTAACGACGGGATAGACATCCGGCAGGATTATGATTTCAGCCTCTCGTCATGGTATCTGCAAAAGCAGATTGCAACGGGTGAAACGGTGGAGATACGCTTTTATCTTGACCGTGAAGGGGACTATGAAAAGGCGGAGTATGAAATAGGTTACATCCAGATGGAAGGCAAGGGAGAAGTGTCCGATAGTGAAGGCATAAAACTTGTGAACCGGGAAGTGAGGCCGCTGGCAGAGGTGCCGGGACTGGATACGGAAAATCCGGTCAGGCAGATATTCACCCTCTTTTACCGTTCGACAAGCGCCAGACGTTCGGAACTGAAATTCTTTGTCCGGGATAATTTTGGCAGGGAAAGAGAAATGACGGTGACGTTCGATTTAGAAAACACTACGGCAAAGGAATAACTGCTACCATTATCTATCAAGAAAGACGGTGGGGAAACCTGTCGTCTTTGTTTTATGAAATTTGCTTAATGAAAACAAATGAATAAGTAATTGTTCCGGATTGCACAAAATTTGTTTTTATATTTAGCCGGAAGTTAATAGTTCAATCATATACGCATGAAAACAACACTCAGAATATTCCGTATCATCAGCAAGCTGTTGCTGCTGGCTTATGTCACGATAGTGAATTTTGTCTTTATTACGGTGTTTTACGCATTGCTACTTTCAATCTTGCGCCATATATGGCCGGCATATATACCGGGGCTGTTTGATGAGGGTGTGATTCCGTATTTCGTCAATACGTTACCGTATTATCTTTTGCTGTTATTCATCCTTTATTCCATTTCTCCGCTAAATGTGTGGGTGCTACGCAGAAAAGAAGGATACCGTCCTTTGAACAGTTCCGATCGCATGAGGCTGGAACGGTTGCTTTCAGAAATGGGTATGAACCGGAGGCTGAAACTTTATCGTAACAATGACGCACGGGTAAATGCCGCCGCATTCGGTTTCAATACGATAGGACTGACGGGCGGAGTACTCGCCTCCGCTTCGGATGAGGAACTGAAGGGCATCATCAGCCATGAAGTGGGGCATATCTCCCATTACGACTTCGTCTATCAGGTGCTTTTATTCTCGATGGAGTCGTTCGGTTACCGCTGCCTTTATGGTATATTTCTTATTCCGGCTTTGATATTCGGGATAATTGGCAGCATGGTGTTTGCATTGGTTCCGGCTTTGGGCCTTGTGGGTGAACTCATAGCGAAGTTATGGTGGGCCGTTTACAAACTGCTTCACCGGATTATATACGGCATCAGCCGGATAACTGACGTGAATATCAATAAATATGCCGAGTACCGTTGTGATGCCTATGCAGTGAAATATGGTTGCGGCGAAGGATTGCTTTCTTTCCTCCGCCGGTTGAAAAGGACGGAAGACGTTTACGGTGAGCGTCCGACTTTCACCGAATATATCATGAGTACGCACCCGTCCACCGAAAAACGGATTGCACGGTTGGAGAAACTGCTGTAACCTGCGGTAAAGAATGTGTGCCTATATCATTTTACGGATATTGGTATAGGGAGTACCGGATGCGCATATCTGCTGCATTTCTGTGGAAAAGTCATCGTAATAACAGATGATATGACCGCCGACAAGCGCATTGCCAAAAAACTCTTTTTCCGGAAGTATTTTTTTATTGTCTGCCTGCTTTATCAGGTCGTCATACAGGGCACGATACACCTTGTCGGTATCTGCCGGAAAAGCGGTTTCCGGTATGGCTACTGAAAGGATTATCTCCGGGCATTTGCCCGCTTCACGCAGCATGACTATCGTATCCGCACCTAATAATCCGATATAGGAATGCGGATTGCAGGTGAATGTGCGATAACCTTCATTATAAAGTGGAAGGATTATCCGGTAGAGTTCCATACGGATTTTATCTTCCCTGAATTGGTCGTATTTGGTTGTCTTTTCAATGGTACTGCCGGTAATGGCAACGTTCTTGTTGTACATCTTCCTGTGATTTTTGAGTAATACCTTGTCCGTAACTTCCTGTTATGTACCAAAAAAGCACGGAACTTAACAGGTTCTACTCTCCGGTACGACCAAGCACCCATGCAGGAAACGAGTTAAGACCGTGCCATTTGTGTATGACAAGGACTCTGCCCGTTTATTCTCCTGCATTGAATTTGGTCGTTTCGAGAGTAAGAACAAACAGCTAAAAGCTATTCTAATATGTTATCATTCAAAATCTTTAATCTTATAACTTTCTTTTTTGGTTCAACCCTGCAAAAATAGAAAAAAGCCGGGCAACCGCATAGGGATTGCCCGACTTTTTTAAGAGGAAGTATTCAGGTGTGGGGTGTGGCAGGTCATTCCACCGGCTCGCCGCCATAGCGAAGGCGGCAGATTTCCTTGTGGATTTCACACATGATATGCAGCTGCATCCGCTTGCTGATATGGCGGCTTTGGGAACGCATGAACAGACGGTTTTCTATCAGGCTGCAAAACTTCGTGCCCTCCCTGCTTACAATGCAGACAATCTGATTTTCAAGGAAAAAATCCCTGTCGGTGGAATACTCCACGTCCGGGAACATTCTTATATATTTCATTCGCAAATATTTTAAAAGGTTTTACGGTGGCGGTGTGGGTGGGGTCGTCCGGCCCTGCCCTCTGTTCTCTTGGAGGGCGGTGAAAAAGATGTGCCGGATGTTGTCTCCGGCACATGCTTTCTGTTCGGCTTCAGGCGGCTTTTCCGCTTTCGGGTTTCTCCGTTTTCGGGGCGGTGACTTTCTTCTCCGTCTTTTCTGCTGTCTGCTGTTTTTCCGCTTCTTTGGCTGCTTTCTTTTCCGCTTTCTTCATTTCCTTTATCCTTTCTTCCAAACGTTCATGCCGTTTCTGATATTCTTCCTCGTGGGTGGCTTTGGCAAGTCCGTACTGGTCGGGAAAGTGCATGTTTGCGAAGTCTCTTAACAGCTTGGATGCGTTGTTGTCTCCGTGGCCGTTCTCACAAAGGAAGTGGCTGATGAAGTCCCGTTTGATTACCGTTTTTTGTGTGTCCGTCAGTTTGGCAACGATTTTCATCCGCTGTTTCTCGTCCAATGCGAAAGGCTGGTCCTTGATGCCGAAAAGCGGGAAATGTCTCCTTTGAAGTTGGGCAAGCATGGCAAAATAAACCATACCGTCTTCGTACTGCGTGAACGAGCTTTCGGGATAGTCGTTCTCACGGACAATCTTTTTCGTATCGGCAACGGTCTTTTCGATGGAAAGCTGTTTGAAACGCTTGTCCCTTTCCTGCAATGTCCCGATAGTGACGGGGGCGGTTTCCTTTCTGTTTATCTCCACGTAGCAGAGTTCGGGTTCTGTCTGTCCCACCTTTACATAGGTCTTTATCCTGCCTTCCTCCTTCATGCGGTCAAGTTCCTCCACCTTTCGGGCATATTCCTCGTTTCTGCGCTCAAATGTCTGCACCGCCTGTTCGTACTCTTTCGTTTGGGTGAACTGCTCTTTCTTCGGTGCTTCGGGTGCTTTGGGGAATTCCCTTGCCGATACGTTGTAGTCAAGTTCCTTGATTTCATGCCCTTTCTTGTCCAATTTCTGTAGTGCCATATCGTTACGGCTTCCGTAGTAGGGGCGTGCGACAACCAGCTTCGGATCGGATTTCAAAAGTTTCTCCGTCTCTTTTGCCACATGGGCTGCGTTCTTGGCCTCCAGACATTTGCGGTTGGTGCAGTGTCCGCACCCGTTATGCTCGGCAAAAAGGTTGTAATTGGCTGCGTTGTGTACGCATGTATTGCATTCCGTCTTGTCGAACTTGTATTGCCCAAGGTCGGTGGTATAGTATTTTTCAAAGTACCTTTTGAAGAGGTTCAATGTATATCCCGTCCAATCCTCACCGTTCCCCTCTTTGAGGTGCTTCTCGTACACGTCCTTTTGTATATCGGGTTCATAGGTGCTTATCTCCTCGGCTACGCTGACAGTGATTGTTTCATTGTCCAACAGTTCACCGATAGGCGCATAGAGTTCGTTCAGTTTCAATCGGGTATAGATATATTTCTCGCTCCGTCCGAAACGGGCGGTCAGTGAATACATGTCATATCTGCCCTTTTCAAGCAACCGCTTGAACGCTTTTGCTTCTTCAGTGGGGCGTACCTGCTCACGCTGCAAGTTCTCGCTTAACGACATGTCTTCCGCTTCATCGTCCGTCACATTGTTATATATGGTTGCCTTTATGGTCTTTGCTCCTGCAAGCAATGAGGCACGGTAACGGCGTTCACCGTATATGATTTCATAACCGCCTTCCGTGCGTGGGCGTACCGCAATGGCCTGCAGGATTCCCACTTCCCGAATGCTTTCCGCAAGTTCCTGCAATGATGCGTCATTGAACGTCTTGCGGTGGTTGTCCGTGCTTGGGTGTATGGTAGTGATGTCAAGGTCTGTTTCGGCTGTGGCCGTTGCAAGCGGTGTCTTGAAAGTGGCCTGCTGCGATGCTTCTTCCGTAACGGTGGGAATGGTTGCCGTTTCGGGTGCTTCTGTCACTTCGGTAGCCGTGGGCACGTCCTGCGGTGTGAGTAGTGTCATCGGTTTCGGGATGATTGCCAAAGCGGTCACCTTTACTGCATTTTCTTTCTCTGATTTCTGTACGCTGTTCGTCTGTACTTTCTTGTTCGTCTTCATAATGATAAGTTTTAAATGTTGATAATTAATTGAATGGTTTTCCGTCTGAAAGGTATTCCCAACCGTTGGCGTTGCTTTCTTCCGTGAAGTGTTCCAAAGTCCGGGTGCTTTCCATATCATCCCGACAAGCACGGAAAAAACTGTCGAGACATTCGTTCATAAGGCAGTCAAACGTGATATTTTCGGTGGGGGATTTCAAGAACTGATAAATCGGATCAAGAATACAGTTATCTATATAATAGCCCGTAAGGGGACAACAGGCATCTACAAATATCCTGCTTTTTCGTCCTTTCGTCCCTTTCCAAAAATATTTTGGCGTGTATAGGTCGTTCCAATGGTTGTTCATCAGATAGGCCGCCAACCGCCAACCGTTTAGCCTGTCTATGCAGTCTTCCTGCCTGCTGCGGTAGTCATAGCTGTAATTGCATGCGTCATATCTCCAATTACGGCACACAATGCCGAAGCGTTCGCAAAAGGTATTAAGGGTCTGACGGTTCTCGTGTGTCCAACCGTAAAAATATCGGTTGTACAACCATTCGGTGTGTGCTTTCTCTTTGGCTTCCTCGGATAACTCGGTTATCCGATAGAGGGTGTATGTTCTTGTTTCCGTTCTCATGTCGTTACTTTTTTATGGGTTCGTTGATAGGCGGGCGGATTGTTCCGCCCTGCCGTTCATGCTGTCATACACGGATGCACGTGGCGAGTGCTTCCCTTACTTTCAGCTCCTGCTTCTTGGAATATATCCACCCTGCACGCCTTTCGCCCTTATAAGTGAGGTTTGCACGGAACAGACCGTTCAAGTTTTTCAGAACGTCCTTTATCGGCTTGGTGTCACCGAATACGGCTATCGCCTTTTCGCTGTATTCCACGATTTCAAGACTGAGGGTTGAAAAGTCTGCGGTTGCTGTGGATTGTTCTGCCGTATCGCTGTCCGTCTGCGGTGCTTTCATACAAAGGTTGGCTTCATCCCCTGCGGTGTGCGCATACCGTTCTATGAACTTTTCAAGGTCACAGATAGGCTCTTTCTCAATCGTCCAACCGCTGTACTTGTTCCTGCCCAAATACATGCCGTCCCCCATGCTGTAATTTTCACGGTGTTCGTAATCTGCGTTATATTCTGCCAAATAGGCCGTTTCCTCAAAATTGGCGGCATGCTTGCGCATTTCTGAAAAGAGGTTGCGTGTATGTTTGGAAAAGCCTAAAATGACGGTTCTTGCTATACTGTAGTCATAATAGTCCGTATAGCTGTCGCACTCGTTTACCCGTAACGTGCCGATAATGACCGCCTTTGCATCCGTCGGGACAAGGGGGCGCAAACGCTCCGCACCGATTTTGGCGATACGTCCGTATTCCTCTCTTGTTTCCTTCGCTTTCTTTTCTTCTTCGGCTTTCTTCTCTTTTGCCTTGGTGAGTAAAGCGGCTGTTTCCAACGGATCTAAAAACTTGGGGTTCGCATCATCGTAATAGATTCCTATTCCGAATTTTTCCGATAACGGCCGGATAAGGTCGGATGTATGAAACTCGTATGTCTGCAAATTGACAAGATGATAGGTTATTCCCCACTTGTCACGGGTTACTTCATACACAACATAGCTGTCATAGCTATCCAATACTACCACTTGGTTGACTGAAACGGTCTGAACGTCTCTGTCGTAACTTCTGTTGGCTCCCAATAAATGTACTTTGTTCATAATGATTTGATTTTAAAATGATTCATATTCTGTCAGAGTATCACGCAAAGCGCAAGGATGAAAAGAGCGAGCACGCAAAGGATGCACCACACGGCACGGATGAGGAAAACCACCACCGCCAAAACTGCCGACATGGGCAGAATACCACCCCAAAAGGCACACACGAAACGCACCGCCACATAGACCACGAAACCGACCAGCGACCACTTCACCCAATTTTTAATGCCGGTTGGAGCGGAGCCGAAGCCTCGTTTCCAATCCTGCCGTATTTCAATTCTCTTTTTCATAACATTGACTTTTTTTTTATGCCTTGTCGGTGGCTTCACCTTGCTCGTTTCAGGGGGCAGATACGGACGGGGAGAAAATATGCAAGGCTTTTGGTGAAAAATTTTCAACCGCCCGGCTGGACGGATTGAAAAATTTTCGCCAAAACCCGTAGGGCGCGAAGCGGGCTTGCAGATTTTTAGGGGACCCGGACGTAGCTTCGCACCCTGAACCACGCAAGGTGAAGTTACTGACAGGGTGATAAAAATGAGGAAATGACTATATATGGGAAAAAGAGAACTGAAATACAGTAAGATTCGGAAGGCTGTGCCGACTGGATTATTTATATGATTATAATCGGATTCTATATCGGGGAAAAATAGCCGGATATTTATAACCATAAAAAAAGTACCTCTATCTTTTGGGGATAGCGCACTTCTTCAGTTGTGTGTCTTCAAATAATACGTCCTCACGGATTTGCTGATTTTATATCTATACCTATTGAATTTATAGAAGTTTTGTACAACCAGCCGTTAAACTCTAAAAAATACATGCATTCGTTCTCACGAACAAGCAATATATATCTATTACAATTAAGCCGGAACAAATGTAGCAGGTGAGGACTGAAAAACACCAAACCGCTTGGCGGTCGGGTGATGTATTTATCATTCATTAACAGCTCACGACGGGTAATGTTACAGCAACATAACAAATGAGCTGCCATAAAGGAAATGTTTTATCTTCTTCACGATAAGGAATTTATGTGTTTATGTCCGTCTCTTGTAATAAAGCGGTTAATTTAGCCCGTATTTTTCCTGTTTGTAGTGACATCGTAATATCCGTTCACTACATTTGTCATATTAATTATGAAAAGTAGATTATGGCTGTCTGTCTGCCTGCTACTGGCGGCAGGAACAGTGCTTGGCGGATGCCAGGCACCCGTGAAGGAGAAGCTGCCCGTTGTGCATGCGCATAGGGGCGGTGCGGCTCTTTATCCGGAGAATACGATACTAGCAATGACGCATGCTGCGGCAATCGGTGTGTCGGTGATGGAGCTTGACTTGCACGTGACGAAGGACAGTATGGTGGTGGTGTCGCACGATGCCTACCTGAACCATGTTAAGGCATTGACACCGGAAGGGGAACCGATTCCGGCTGGGGAGGATAAGGATTATAAGATATACGCAATGACGTATGACAGTTTGCGACGGTATGATGTGGGCAGTCTTCCGAATCCTGCATATCCGCGACGGAAGAATGTGAAATGCTGCGTACCGCTGGTTACGGATTTGATTGACGCGGTGGAACTTTTGACCAAGAGTAATGGTATCGCTCCGGTGAGCTACAATATCGAGATAAAGTCCGATCCGTCAAAGGACGGGATTTATTCGCCGGATTACCGGACGTTTGCGAACTTGTGCATGAAAGCGCTGTTGAGCAAGAAGCTGGGTGATCGGTTGCTGGTGCAATGCTTTGATGTGCGTACATTGAACTATCTGCACCAGAAATATCCGGATGTCCGTTTGTCCTATCTGGTGGAGGATAAGAACGCTACCTTTGAGGAACTGATGGCGCGGTTGGACTTTGTACCGCAAGTGTATAGCCCGGAGAGCGATATGCTGACGGAGGAGATTGCCGGGAAGGTCCGTGCCAAAGGGATGGAACTGGCTCCGTGGACGGTGGACGACAAGCCGGAGACGGAACGGTTGAAGACGTTGGGGGTGGATGCCATCATTACCAACCAGCCGGATAGCGTGATGCGGTGGCTGGGATATCCAGAGAATAAAGGGAAAGAATAATTAGTGAATACTGTTATGAAACCAGCTGTTATTGCATTTTTCAGAGGCTATAACCTGCTTTTCCTGTCGGGGATGTGCCTGCTTTTTTTCGCATTAACCGGTTGTTCGGACGATGATGAGGATGAGCTTCCGCCTACACCTATTTCTTATACCACACTGATATATATGGTTGCGGATAACACGATGGATAGTGATGTGGACTACAGTATCAGTCAACTGAAGGCCGGGGCAAAGCGGAGTGCGGGAACAGCGGTGGTGTATGTGGACCGGATGGACGAAGCGCCGCGTCTGTTCAAGATTACGCAGGCAGGCGAAGAGGTGCTGCTGAAAAACTATGAGGAAGAGAACTCTGCCAATGTAGAAACGCTGGTGCGGGTGATTGAAGAAACGAAGGAACTGGTTCCGTCGGAAAGGTTCGGGCTGGTGCTGTGGTCACATTCCATGGGGTGGGTTCCGAGCGGCTATAGCCGTACCCGGTCTGTATGGCCGGATAAGGGAGAACAGGCATTTCCGCGTACACGCTACATCGGACCGGACTTTCATCCGGGCAATGTGACCGTGGATACCATGATAGAGATAGATGCGCTGGCTGCGGGTCTGCCGGATCATGTGGCCGAGTATATCTGGTTTGATATGTGCCTGATGGGTAGTGTGGAAGCTTTGTATGCATTGCGGTATAAGAGCGATTATCTGATAGCTTCGCCTACGGAGGTGCTTGCGGAAGGAAGCTACGATGCATCGGGTATTCCGTATGCAAAGGTGTTGCCGTATATGTTCGGCGGTGTGGAAGGACTCAAACAGGCTTGTAACGCTTATTTTCAGCATTATAATGGCATGAAATATGATGTGCTCCGTTCGGCAACCATCACACTGGTGGATGCGGCACAACTGGACGGGTTGTATGACGTGGTTCATGGGGCGTTGTCCGGACATCTGGCAGATGCGGCTGGAATGGATGTCAGCGGATTGCTGATTTTCATCATGTGCTTCGTTCCAAATATTTATGTCTGCGATTCCGTCTTGCCAATAAACCGGTAGCTTCCATATGTAAGGGAAGGGCCGGTAAAAAGAAACTGGTTCGTCGTCACGATAAGGTGATGGAGAATCAGAAGAGTTCTTTTCGCCGTTATGCCGATGTGCTTGAGAAGCTCGGTTTGCCGGTTTTATTAAATTTCTCTTCTATTTATGGCGAAGGAAAAGGCAACTTTGCAGAGATAGAGCCAGTCACAGGACCTAAGGAAGGTCAAAAATGGATTGGTATAGCCCCTTTTGCCAAACACAGAGGTAAGATTTATCCGTTAGAGTTGCAGGAGCAGGTTATAGCACATTTTGCGGCTAACCCACAAGTGAAAGTTTTTCTTTTTGGAGGTGGTAAAAGCGAGCAGGAAGTGTTTGACGCATGGATTGCTAAATATCCTTCTGTCGTTTCAATGATCGGTAAACTGAATATGCGTACCGAGCTGAATCTGATGAGCCATTTAGATGTGATGCTTTCAATGGATTCTGCCAATATGCATTTGGCGTCCTTGGTCAATATTCCGGTTGTTTCTATTTGGGGGGCCACTCATCCTTATGCCGGTTTTATGGGCTGGAAGCAATTGCCGGTTAATACCGTGCAACTTGATTTGTCATGCCGTCCCTGCTCTGTATATGGACAGAAGCCTTGTTGGCGTGGTGATTATGCCTGTTTAAGAGATATAAAGCCGGAACAGGTTATTGCAAAAATAGAAGGGATTGTAGGTTGATATTTGCAGGAATTCAATTTAGTTGTTTTTGAGCCGAAAGAGCGTAGAATCAAATAATGATGGAAAAAGAGATACAACGAAAGAAAAAGGTACTGATAGATCTTACGAATTATGGTAGTCTAACAGCTGGTTTCGGACAGATTGCGGCCAACTATGCGGCCGCTTTTTCGTCTATGCCGGTAGAGGATCTTCATTTTGTATATTTGTTGAGACAGAAATATATGCAGGAATTTGGCCCGAATGTGACCTCTGTTCCGGTACGTCGTATCAATAAGTTTTTCCCTTTTACTCTTCCTAAAGTAGATGTATGGCATGCGGTGAATCAGCAGCGGAAGTTGTTACGTATTGCCGGTGGTACAAAGTTTATCTATACTATACATGACATTAATTTCTTAACGGAGAAAAAGCCTTGGAAGGCTAAAATGTATCTTCGTCGGATGCAGAATAAGGTCAATAAGGCAGCAGTAGTCACAACGATTTCTCATTATGTAGCAGATGTCATTCGCCAACATATAGATTTGAAGGGGAAAGAGATCCGGGTCATCTATAATGGGGTGGAGAGGATCGATATGTTGGAAGGAACCCAGCCGTCTTTTGCGACGGGACGTCCTTTCTTTTTTACGATTGGACAGATCCGTAGGAAAAAGAATTTCCATCTCCTGGTTGACGTAATGCGCCATTTCCCGGAATATGATTTGTATATTTGTGGAGATGCCCATTTCGCTTATGCTGAAGAAGTGCGTAATCTGATTCGTGAGAAGCAAGTCACTAATGTGTTTTTGACAGATGTAATCACTCAAAGTGAAAAGATTTGGTTGTATCGGAACTGTGAAGCGTTCCTGTTTCCTAGTGAAGGAGAAGGTTTTGGGCTGCCTGTGGTAGAAGCTATGCAGTTTGGAAAAGCTGTATTTGCTGCTAATCGCACTAGTTTGCCGGAAGTTTGTAATGGACATGCCATCATGTGGGAACATTTGGATACAGAATCTATGGTGCAAAGTATCCGGGAACATTTGCCTGATTTCTATAAAGATGAGGAACGCTTGACCAGAATGAAAGAACATGCAGCTTCATTCAGTTACGAGAAGCATATACAAGCTTATCTTGATTTATATCGCGAGTTAGCTCAATTGTCTTAATGTCGAAGTTAATTGATCGTATACCTTTTCCGGGGTAATTGATGCGAAACGTTCTTCATAAGTTAATGTTGCTTGTTGTTCCGGCGGAAGAATATCGTCGGGACTAATACCTCGGGCAAGTACGGAATTTGCAGGTAACCACATTGATTTAGAGGCGCTTGGTGAATAAATAGCGAATGAAGGAATTTCGAGGGCTTGCGCAATGTGTCGGGCTCCTCCTTCGTTTCCGAAATAAAACGAGCAGTTGGCGCAAAGTGCTGCCAGTTGTCGTAATGAAGAGGCTTGTATATCAATCTTGATGCGTTCCGGACATCCCAATTCCTTGTAGATATTTCTTGCATCTTCTTCTTCATACCCCGGTGCATAGTTGAAGATCATTTGTATGTCCTTGTATTCTTCCAATATTCTTTTAAGTGTGGTTATCATAAACTCCGTATTCCATTTTTTATGGAGGAGCTTGGTGGTGACTCCTATTAGGAATACAGGGCGCGCGAAATCTATCCCCTCCTTTTCCATATAATATCGAAAGTCTTTTTTCTCCTGGTCAGTGAGGTATAACCTGAATTCTTTTGTATATTGAATAGGCTTGATTTTCTCTAATGGCGCTGCAAGCAATAGGTTGCGTTCTACCATATCAGTTGTTAGACTATTGCTGTAAGTGTCTGTCCGATAATTTAATAGCAAACGTGTGTATCCCTTGATACGCCCTATCCGGAAAGGGGTTTTTAATGAAAAAAGAGAGAAAAAAAGAGTCCGGATCGTAGAACGCATATCGATGATGACATCGTATTTGTTTTGGTGCGTCACTTGCCATACTTTTTTTATATAAGCAGTGAATGGTTTATTCTCATTCTTGTCAAATGTAATAACCTTATCTATGTCCGGGTGACCCTCATAGAGCGATGCTATATTTTTATTCAGCACAAAGTGTATTTCTGCATCGGGAAAACTTTTTTTCAGCGTACTGCACAATGCAACAGCCAGAATAGAGTCCCCTATTTGTCTAAATCGAATAATCAGAATTTTTTTGATTGGTTTCATGCTTGACTTCTTTATGCTTTTTATCGTGCAAACATAGCTAAAAAAAAGCATTTATGTCTAAATATAAATGAAAAGAAAAAAGAAAAAATGACTAAAGCGGTTCGTAACAGGACTTATATGTAGAGAGAGTTAGCCAATCTTTGTGAGAAAAGAGAAAAATATAGTCGGAATATGGCCTAATTTCTTTATCTTTGCTCAATCTTTGTAATTAGTATTATATAGGAGAGTGTAATGAGAGTGATTGTAAATCCCAAGTACGCACATTTGCAGAAGGAGATAGAAGAAATTCCAAGGTCCTTCCAGAAAGAAAGAGATGTGGTGTATGATGGTCGTAATGTTTTAAAACGAATTGGCTTGGGCAGTATTGATGTTGTGGTGAAGAGCTTTAAGAAGCCTCACATCATCAATCGCGTTGTATATTCGTTTTTCCGGCAATCAAAAGCAGAACGTTCCTATATTTATTCTATGGAGATCCAACAGCATGGTTTTGACACTCCGGAGCCAGTGGCTATGATTGAACAATTTCAGAATGGTCTTCTTTCACATAGCTATTATATTTGTTGTTATGATGGTGGCGAAACTGTCCGTTCCCTGATGGATGGGAAAGTAGAGGGAAATGAAGATAAACTTTCTGCTTTTGCGCGCTACACTGCTGCTTTGCATCAGGCAGGTATCCTGCATTTGGACTATTCTCCCGGCAATATATTGATCCATCAGAATGATGCGAATGAATATAGTTTTTCCTTGGTCGACGTGAATCGCATGCAGTTGCTATCGGATATTGATTGTGATACTGTGTGCCGTAATATGTGTCGTTTATGCATCTCTCGTGAAGTGCTGACTTATATAATGACAGAATATGCTTCTTTGCGTGGATGGGACGTCGAATCTACGGTCAGTCTGGCCCTTCGTTACAGCGATCAGTTTTTTACTCATTATATTTATCGTCGTGCGGCACGGAAAGAGAAAGAAAAGCATATTGTATCCCTGATTTTATTCTTCCGTTTATACCGTTCCGTACGTAAATTCTTTTCTTGGGAACCGCATATCTCACGTTTCTTATTGAAAAAGGAAAAGCATATCTATGATACATACCTGTGCAAGTATGATTATTGTGAATTGCTTTCTGCTGATTATCAATGATTACTTCTTACTTCCGCGCATCACTACACTGCGGATTTTATGCCTGAAAAACCCTTTTTGATTAATATATGTGCAGTTATGTTTGTCCAGAAATGCAGAGATAACTTCTTCGTCATCACGCAAGTGGTATGTGCAAATGGCAAAATCCAGCTTCTGGCAATTCTGGAATAAGTTATTGCATCCGGCCAATGCGTGCCGTTCGGCTCCTTCTATATCCATTTTAAGAAATAGATGTTCATTCGTCTGGTTGTTGAAGAAATCATCTAGTGTTTGCTCTCTCGAAGAATTATGGTCACTCACATACTTCTGGACAATCGTCACTTTATCCTGCCATGGTTCGAAGGTAGCTCTGATGGCT
>ENA-UEYD01001811-UEYD01001811.1-human-gut-metagenome-genome-assembly--contig:-NODE-1811-length-13730-cov-8.879440_pt1 | contig 13730 bp, 19 predicted proteins | sample MGYA00242907_ERZ507875 | MGnify/ENA primary metagenome ERZ507875 (study PRJEB26167, sample SAMN06115506) | human gut metagenome | host: Homo sapiens | place: China:Shandong | collected 2015-08-07...
GGTCATCAAAAGAAATGAGAGATATAAACCTATTTTATCATAAATAACTTGCAAAAATCATAGTAGTATGGCAAAGTATGATGTAAGAGTAAGGTATGCCTTCGAGGGCACTTACACGGTAGTGGCTGAAGACCACGATGAAGCAAGACAAATGGTGTCTGAGGACTGTGGGCTGGTTCTGGGCGGCAATATCCACACTACTCTCGATGATGAAGATGTAGACTGGAATTTCGGGGTTCACCCCGACACACAGATTCTTTCTGTGGCTCAACGAAACGGGAAAGGGACTTCGGCATCCATTGATTTTAGCGGGAGAATTGAGGAATTACGAGCGGATATCATTGAAGCGATACGACAATTGCTTCAAGCACACTGCATGACCGAGATACGGTTCCCTGAAGATGATGGATACGACCCGGTCTGGGTGATATGGTTCAGTAAGAACGGTGATCCGTATGAATGTATGGTAACAGGACTTCGGGTAACGGAAAACAGCCTGACCGTTTTTGCCGAGGAGAAAGAGAGCGGTTATGAAGTGGAATGTCACAGTCCGTTTGAACTCGGAACGAGGAACATCGACTGGCTCCACGAAATGTATGATGTCGTATGGAGGCAATTGGAAGGCAAAGAAAATGTTGAACCTGAAACTGAAAAATCATGAAATACCACGCAGAAAATGCAGTCTCCAGCTTCTTCTACTATATGTGGAACGCATGGAGCAAGGAGGAATGTAAAGTCGTGTTCGGAGGTGACTACCTGCACTTTTGGGAAAAATGGAACGCACAGGCTGAAAATTCCATTTATGGTGCGGCGGAACGGTTCTATACCGAATTATCGGAATGCAGCCGGACTTTGCTGGTGGAACGTGCCGTATCGCTTTATGACGGCAAGGCTTTTAGAAAAGAGCCTGATGATTCTAAAGTTCTGGTATGCGAAGAATGTGGTTCAAGGCAAGTGGAGACACAGGCCTGGATAGATGCGAATACAGAAATGTATATCTGCGATACGGCACATGATTGTGATGGCAAATGGTGTGAAGAATGTGAGGAGAATGTTGACTTCTGTTCGTTGGAAGAATTCAAGCAGATAATGCAAAGTTGGTGGACCGGCAATGACATCAGGACTTTGGAAGGCATTACAGGACTGAAAGAAACGGATTATCTTTCCAACAATAGTTCACAGACATTTGCCGGTGCTACCGATAAATGGTGGTATAATCTGGATTACGACGGAAAGCGAAATGTCTATAACAAACATACCTCTAACAATGAATAATATGGGAGAAAATATCATTGACTTAATCTGCAACTCATGCAGTTGCGACAAGACAGAAGCGCAGGAGTATCTGGATTCCGAACTTCAATACCTGCACGAATTACAGGATGTGGATGATTTGAGGGAAGGCGACATTGAACTCGCTTGCAGCAATCTCGGTCTCGACCTCGACTATCAGGAATATTTTATCAATCGCCTTGCAGGGGCATAAAAACTTACGGTTATGACTTATTTTCAGAACATACACAGTCTGGCGGACTTGAAGAAAGAGTACCGCCGTCTGGCATTGCAGCACCACCCGGACAAGGGTGGTGACACTGCCGTCATGCAGCAGGTGAACGTCGAGTTTGAAAAACTTTATGACGTGTGGAAGGACTCCACTAATATGTCCGCTGACACCACCGGCTACGAATATGACTATTCCGGGGCCACGGCAAAGGAATATGCCGAGTATGTATATAACGAATACCGGTGGAAAGGCCGCAATTACAAGGGACAGCACGCTCCCGAGATTGTGGAACTGGTGCGGACCTGGCTCAAGGAAACCTATCCCAGATACAGGTTCTCCGTCAGACGGGAGAATTACAATTCCATTTACATCAAGCTGATGAGCGCGGACTTCGAGGCGTTCACCAAGGAATCCGGCAAGGTGCAGGACACCATCAACCACTACAACATAGAGTGGAATCCTGACCTTACAGACCGTGCGAAGGAGGTGATGATGAATGTCTGCGACTTTGTCATGTCGTACAACTTCGATGACAGCAATGCCATGACGGACTATTTCCACACCAATTTCTACCTGACATTGGGCATAGGCAGCTACCGGAAACCTTACAAGGTGGAATTGCCGAAACTCGCCTGCAAGGGAAAGGAGAAGCAGGAAGTGTTCAAGCACCCCGAAGGTACGGCGCACAAGGCCCTGCGGCAGGCATTGGGTACGGCACGGTTCGGTTTCATCGAACACAGGAGGCATATCGGCGAGATGATACTCGGGGAAGACCATTACGGCTCACAAGGCGAGCATTATTTCTGGCCGAAAGAGTATTCAAGTGCCAAAACCGCGCAAAAGCGGATTGACAAATTAGAACAGGCCGGAATGCGGTGCAGACTCACAGGGTATAATGGCGGATACATCCAATTCCTCGGATATACCCCGGAGACGAAGACTTTGCTGGAACAAGAACGCGAAGAGGTCATTATTGCACATCAGGCATGGCAGGCAAGGCGAATACAAACCAACTGAGACAACTCGAAATGTCAAAACAAGAATGAATCATGAAAGCGAAAGTATTGAAATACAAGTTTGACGGAAATACCGTCGTGGCTCCGTACATGGAACTGGAAGCGTATGCGGAAAACATCTATCTCTCGTTATCGGACAAGAACGAATACGGGAATGAAAACTATGATTATTTCCATGTGGTCTGCAAGGTTGAAAACATCTATTTCTCTTGCGGGCAGTATTCCAGGGAAATGCTTGGAAGGGAGGAACAAAAAGAAAAACTTGTCAAGTATTGCAAAAACTGGATTGCGAATATGCTTCAGGATGCGGAAAACGGGAACCATGTCTCCCTTTTGTCGATCCGTGTTTTTGAAGAACTCGGACTTGACACAGTTCCTTTGCTGCAAGCCCGTGAAGCGTACCGGAAGAAACAGGAACAAAGACGGCAGGAGCAAAAAGAACAGGAAGAGGAGAAACGCAGGCTGGAGGAAGCGAAGTGGCAACAGGAACTTGACGAGGAGAAACAAAAGTTTCTGAACGGGGAATACATCCCGGCAAATATGTTCCTTGAAATAACCAAACGGGACGGCTTTGAAATCCATATACGGACCAAAGGGACATTGAACCGTCATGTATGCGGGTTGAATAAGTCCGGGAGCATTCGTTTCTACAAGAAACGCGGTTGTCGCACGCCTGATTTTTCCGGCTGCCACAAGGCTATTGCCGCTTACCTGACATTTCTGGAAACAATTACCGAAAGCTGACCTTTCTCGATATGGCACAGGAACGAATGGACGACTGGATGGAATATGCCAGGGAACTGGCACGTGCCGAGCGTGAACTGCGGGTTGAACGCTGGGTATTCATTTCCATCGAATGCAAGGATGAAGCCGGCAATCCAATCCGGCTTCATTCGTATGACCTTCCGAGGGAACTGCACAAGCGTTACCGTTGGGTAGTCCGCTGGCGTGAAGCCCGGTTGCAATGCCTGTACCCCAAAAGGCAAATCAATACCTATTACAGCTATTATGACAGACGTACCGGACTGCGTACCAATTTCAACTCCTCACTGTCAAGACTGTCAGCAGCCAAAGCCCAAATCTCCATCGCGGAGCGTAAAGAACGTGAGTATATCCAATACCAGCGTACAAACAACCTGTTCTTTGATGAAAATACAGATGAACAGCTGGTAGGGTTTCGTGAAAAACTGCGTATGAAAAAGGAAAAATACACGGCATTGGAACATGAAATCCGTTCTGAGATGGAATCCATGCAAAAATTGAATCGTATCTGACAAAACAGGCAACAACGGGGCTATTATTTTATTTCCCACCCTGCAAAGGTAGCCCCGTGTCCTGTGTATCCTGCAAGGTCAGGTCCCTTCGGGGTTGGCTGAAAGAAAATCATCCTCGCCGCTGCTGCGGTATTTTCTTTCGCCAAACCTTGCCGGATGCGGACACGGGACAGTCAGGCAGGCGAGAAATAAAAATACCGGCTCCCGGAGCCGGACGTGTTTAACAGATAAAATGCAAAAGTCATGAAAATCCTGAATGAAGAACATTTCGAGAATGTAAAGCGCTATGCCGAGTCCATCGGCGACACCTCGTTCCAGAAGTGCCTGGACAGGCTGGAAAGCTGGGAGAAGAATCCCGACCATCCCAATGAAATATCGCTCTACTACGACCATGCCCCGTATTCGTTCGGCTTCACGCAACGCTATCCCGATGGAAGAACCGGCATCGTGGGAGGCCTGCTTTATCACGGAATACCGGACAGGTCTTTTGCCGTCACACTGGAACCGTTCCACGGATGGCAGATACATACCTGACCGGAACAAAAGGAAAAGTAACATCAACATAGTATTAACTTAATAAACTTCAAGATTATGGCAAATCTGGCAGTATTGGAAAGACAACAGCAGTTTGATTTCCAGCAGAACGGAATCGAAGTGATGGACTTCGAGACATTACAGCGTACCTACAAGGAGAATGACATTTACAACAATCCGGTACAGGGCATCTACCATTACCAGGTCATCCAGCGCATGATGGATATCTGTGAAAAGCACAACCTTGACTACGAGGTGGAGGAAATCTTCGCCGCACAAAACAGGAACAAGACACAACCCGGCGTGAGCATACTCCCGCAAGTGGAACAAATCCACGGGGAAAAGGCGGTGGAAGCGCATATACTCCGCCGTATCTTCACCACCATCCGCATCAAGGACTGGGAAACCGACGAGCTGACGACCACGCTTGTCGTAGCCTACCACCAGGACGGGGTACAGGCGGCCATAGGCCCTTGTGTGAAAATCTGCCATAACCAGTGCATCCTTTCTCCGGAAAGAAGCGTATGTAATTATGGAAAGAAAAAGGTGACTACAGAAGAGTTGTTCGACACCGTGGATGGCTGGATGGCAAACTTCGAGGTGAACATGAACGAGGACATCGAACGGATACAGAGATTGAAACGCAGAGTTATCCCTTTGGAAGAAATATATATGTATATAGGACTGTTGACGGCATTGCGTGTTTCCCACGACAGCGCGGACAAGAACCTTTCCTCCACCGTGGAGACCTATCCCTTGAATCAGGGGCAGATATCGGTATTCACGGAAGAGGTGCTGAAGCTGGTAATGACAAAGGGACAGATTACCGCCTGGGATCTTTACAATGTCGCTACGGAGATATACAAACCTGGTAAGACGGACTTTCCGGCTTTGATTCCGCAGAACGGGGCGATGGCGGAGCTATTGCTGTCACGCCTGCCAGAAGAAGCGGAAATCATGGACGCCATACCGGTAGGCTGAACGGATGGATTCCATTGAAATCACAAAAGAGGGAGAACCTGGCGGTCTGATGCCGAATGATTCTCCCTCTTCTTTTTTACTTCTTAAACAGTAGCATATATTCCACTTTTCTTCTCCGTTCAATGCTCGGTACCACTTTCCCCTTGTAGCACCGGAATGAGACATACTCGTTGTAAATGTCCCTGTCCCCGGCTTCCAACTTTTGAATAAGCCTGCTCTTGGGTATCTTGCCATAGCCGACCACACGGTAATATCCCACATTATAAGACAAGGTGGCGACTAAAAGGGCATCCTTTCCGAAACGGCTGCACATCCTGCACAGTTTCCTCAAATCCGCTCTGAGCAATGAATCCGCCTGTGCCTTGCTCATATCCGGTCTGAACGTTTCTCCCGGCAAAAGTTTGTGACCCCAGCCCACATAAGGCAGATGTTTTCCATGCCAACCCTCGAACCGCTTGATGCAGGCGATGGCCTGCTCGAAAAGCGAATCCGGGATTTCCGTGGCAGTGGGAGGCGAGCCACCGCCTCCCCGTGGATGAGCCGCCAGACAGTTACAGGTTAGAATCAGGCATATAGCCGCTACAATCACTCGCATACCGTAACCGTTTCAATGTTCACCAAATGATTTTTCACAAGTTCCCCACCGGTTCGGGGAATTCTGCCGGTTCCTCCCGTATCATCTTCTGCGTCATCCTTTTTCTCGTTGTTGAAATCAAAACTAAGCAGGAATAATTGTGCAGGGGCACTGTTGTCCTCGAAATATATGTCAATACTCTGTTGGTCCTCACACTCGGAAGTGTAGTACAGCCGGAACACCTCCCTGTCAAGCGGATAACGGTCGTTGGGCAGCAACACCATCCCGTCGTCCATGCGGAGCGAGCCTTTGCCGTCAGGCTGGAAATAACGGACGGTGTACCGTGCATCGGAGAACCGGCCCTCACGCTTGAGTTCGCACCGTATTTCCACGGTCTCGCCTTTCACGATACGTTTGGGTACTGGCATCGTCTCCACTGTGAAGGGATATCCCTGCTGCACATCCAAATCATTGTCACAGGATACCAGGGCTATTGCTACTACAGTCGCAAGCATTGCCGAAAAGATAGCGGCAAACGCGTTCATCTTATTTTTCTTTTTCATGTTCATTGTCATTTTAATGGTTTTTCTATTGTTCAATAATTCCTTCCCAATATTGCAGGTATTCGTTCAAATCCTTGAATCCCTTGTACAGGGAAGAACAGTCCTCTATCTTGTTGCCGTAGCGTTTGCGGAGGGCTTCCAGTGTCCTTCGCCCCGCTTCGTCACGGTCCAGGTAACAATTGACCCGGTCGTACTTGTCAAGGAAACCATACGAGCGTTCCAATAAAGCCACCGAGTTCAGCACGAGGTAGTCATCGCCGCATCCCAGGCCGAGCACCATCCATGAGAGATAGTCAATGAACCCCTCGAAAATGTTACAGGTGTCCGAACCGTTGTCGATGAGCGATATGTCCTTCGGCGACATACTGCCCTTGAACAGGCGGCTGCGCAACTCATACCCACCGCTGATGTTCCTGAATCCGATGGAGAAGTACCGCTTGCCATGCAAGGTATATCTGACTTCCTCACAGTTCGGCAATGCCACATCGCTGCAAATGCCACGCTCTTTCAGATAATTGAGCAGGATTTTGTTGTTCAATGGCTCAATGCGTACATTCACGAAGCAATTCTCTTCACCAGGTGTGGTGTCGAAACATTTTTCTTTCGGACGGAAAACTATTTCCGGAACAATACCACCCAATGATTCCGAAATGAATTTAGCCTGCGACTTGAAATCACCGCTGCCAATGATTTCTCCTGCAAGCGAGAATATATCCCCGCCACGCCCGATGCCGAAGTCCTGCCACACATTCTTTAGAATATTCACCCTGAACGACGGTGTCCGTTCTTCCCGATAAGGGGCGGAATACCACCATTCATTCCCTTTCCGGGCCGTCGGCTCATGTCCCATCCGTGCCAGAAAATCCGTAATGGGAATCTTCCTTATATCTTCTATATTCATAAGCCGTGATGTTTTAATTGATGATAAATTTCACGCCCAGCCCGAATTGCATAGTGAACACGGATAATGAACCTCCCCACATGGCGCGTTCCCGGACGCTGGCAAGCAGCACGATACGGTCCGTGACATAGGTTTCAAGCTCCAGTGTTATCGCCCCGCCATAGATAAAGGCATCCTTGGCGAGCAACTTCGAGCCGTCATACAACATCTTATTCCCCCAATTCACGGTTTCGTAACCGGCCAAAGCCGAGCCGCCGATGGAAAGGAACAGTGTTTTGGAAGGGTCGGACAGGAATTTCAGATAGTACCCACCCTCGGCAGTGAACTGCGCACGAGGAACGGACACGTTACGGTACTCGTAATTCTTCAACAGGTATTCCGCACCGACAATCCAGCGGTTGGCTTTCTTGGTATATCCCGATACCGCGAATCCCGCATAATGGTTCAAGGGTGATTTCGAGCCTTCCGCAAATCCGCCCCGCAGCTCCACGCCTTTCATGCCGGGGAGACAGCGTTGGGCGTATGCCTGCCCTGAAAACAGGGCAAGCGATACGACCGCTACTAACATATAGATGACCTTACGCATGGCTACTTCACTTTAAGTTCGTTGATCACTTTGGCTCTCACGATGTCCTCGCTCTCCACGGTGAACGACTGGTGACGCCCGCCGCTTTTCTCGTTCAGTTCCACGACCAGCACCTTACCGGCAGGGATGGTGAACTTGTCAAAAGTGAACATGGTACGTTCGTCCTTATTTCCAGCTACCAAAGTGGCATAGTTATAGGCTCTGAGAGGAAAAACAATCTGCTCCTGGATGGCTGTACGCTTCATTACCTTCTTATCCACAATCTTGAACGTCACGAAATCCACCTCGAAAGGCACATTCGACTGGTTGCGTACCTGCGTGTGGAAATAGAGCAGCCCGTTATGGGTATAAATACCGCGCAGGAGGTACTGGATGCCGAAAGCCTTGCTACCGATGTGCTTGACATGGCGTTTGTTCTCTTTGTGGATACTCTTGTTGATCAGTTGCACGAGTTTGGGGGATTCACTGCCCAGTTCCTTTAGATATATGTCAAGCGCGTTGTTCGGACGGTTCACCTTGCTGCCGTCATGGATGAAGTCCTTCATCTCGATGTTCAGCAACAACGGCTCGTCCGCATACTTGACATTGAACGTGTAGAAACTGCCGCTTTCGGTGATGACCGACATGTTCGTCTCGTCACGGAAATTTCTGACCACCGCCTTTACGCGGATAACATTCTCCGCACCGTCGGCCTTTCCCGCCACAAGATTCGGGGAACCGAGGTCCACATAGCGGACGGCGGAGGGGAAAATGATGTGCGTGGTCTTGTCGTAGGTCACTTCCAGCCCATACGGGGGAACCATCCTGTCAAAGGTGAGCTTCCGGGTCAGACCGTGGTAGAGGTCGCCATCCTCCTGCCCGGGATAGAGTTCCCTGGTCATTGTGACTCTGCCTGTTTCTGCCGATATAGAATCGGCTGCATTCTGTGCAAAAGCACTCACTGCGCCCGTCATGAGGGCAAACATTACAAAAATCTTTTTCATACTTTGTGAATTTTAATGGGTTATTGATTATCGTTCTGGTAAAGCATCAGGGTATAACCGGATTTGAGGTGTACTTTTTCCTCCCGCATCTTCCGGGATATGTATTGCGACACTCCCTGTATGGCACCCCTGCCGAGTTCGGAGAGCAGCTGGTCTCCGGCTGACTGGTTGGTGATGGATATGCTCGTGCCAAGGTTTTGTCCCAAGTTGGCCGCTACCTCCTTGGCGGCATTCGCTTCCATCGAGCCGGGAATGAAGATGCCCTCCTGTCCGTCATTGTCATACACGGCAAGCTCCACGGGAATGATGATGCCGTCGTGCTCCACCTGTATGATTCCAATGCCGAGCCTTTCGCCTTGTATGCGCCCCTCGCCCGTGACAAGGGAGTTGCGTGGAAGGACATACCTGCCGACACGCATCGGTTCCAAAAGCCTTAACCTAACGCTCTGCCCGCTTCTTATGGTCTGGTCACCATGCACGCAGGCACGGATGGTATTCCTCGTATGCCCGTCAGCCGTCTTTCCCACGGCGGTATGGAATCCAGCATATCCGGTCTGTGCCATCCGTGCCAACAGTACGGAATCACTGACGGGTTGCGGAAGCGATGACACCACCGGTGTGGAGACCTGTCCCACGGGAACGGCTCTTGCCTTCCTGCCGTTGGCGGCAGGTTCGGTTTCTTCCCGTTTTTCCGTACCTGCGCCATCCTTGCCCGGCGTATATTTGGCGGCCAGTTCGTAAGATTTTTCCAGCAATGCTACCTGCTCCTCGTAGGTCATCTGTGCGGGTTGCTGTACCGCGGCAGCCTGCTTCAACTGCTCCACCTCGGCTTTCAATGCCTCCTTTTCGGGGTCTTCTCTCGGTGCCTCATAGAAACTGCCGAGCGTGGCGTTAATATCGTTATAGGCGGATGTGGACGAAGATATGGCCCCATTCCTGCGGTTTCCACTGCCACGATAGGATGATGCACTTTCGGATTCCCGCTCCTGCGGTATTTCCACGACAGGACTGCTTGTTTCATTCTGCCTGTTTTCATCGGCAAGCGCGGAAAAATCCTCCAGCGTGCGCATCTTCTCTTCCTGCCTGCGTTTCATGTCCGCCTGCTCGTAGGCGGCAATCTTGTCCGCCTCGATACCTGCCCCTCTCGGGTCGGGCAGTTCGGAATTGAAACCGGCATTCCTTTCCTCCCTCTGCCGTTCCTCCTTGGACGGCGCGAAAATCAGCCACATGCAGCCGACAAACAGGAGGAACATTCCGGCAAAGACCAGGTATTTCCTGATTTCCTGCCTCTGTCTCAATTTGTTTGCATCGTTACTCATTGTCTTCTTTGTTGAACTGGTTAAAAAACTCTTCCATCTCGCGGATTTTACTGTCCGTAAGGGTGTCCGCCTGAATAAAGTCCGGGATATCCAGCGGGGTTATCTCGATGACCTCACGTTTGGCATCCTCCCGTCCAATGTCGTATATGGCGCGGAAAATCATGTAGAAATTCCCAAGCGCGAACAGGACGGTCAGCACGACGATGGTTATCACTCTCTTTTCAGGACTCAACCCGGCGCAGGCAGCGCGCAGTTTTTCTTCGGCCAAGTCCCTGATTTTTACAAGCATCTTTTTCATACATTCAAAATTTAACGGTCATATACTCTGATGTCCCTGTTTTCCACCACACGGAAGGCTTCGAGGATGAAGCCGTGCGGATTGTTGTCGCTGCGGGTGGAATTGAGCAGCCTGCCCCGCGTGACGAGGCTGCGCTCCGTCACGCTCTTCTCCCGGATGATGGAAAGGCGGGCATACGTCACTACCTCATACGGGTAGCTGTTGAAGTCGCATTTCACGCTGTCAATCCCGATGCGCTGGCTCATGTTGCCGGAGATGATCCGGTTGTAGTAGCCCTGTTCCGCCAGATCCCGGTAATGGGCATAGGCAGAGCGGTCGCTCAGGAACATGGCACGCTGGATATTGCCCTCTATCGCACTCTTGTCAGGAGCCAGCGAGAAAAATAGCTCATGGAAGCGTCTGACATGCTCCCTCGCCTCCACGGGACGGTTCTGCTCCAGGTCCTGCGAGAGGGCGAGCATGAGCGACTTCCCCTCGTCCAGCACATAGATTTTCTGCCTCTGCGCCTCGGCAAAGCCGTATGCCTTCCACACCGAATATCCCACAAGCAGGGTACACGCGCAGAGATAGACGATACCGAACAGACGCAAATGCCTGAAACTGGTCTCGATGTTTTTTAATGATTTGAATTCCATTCCAATGTCGTTTTAAGATGGTTATTACTATTTGATGAGCCTTCCTGCGATGTTGCCTACCGCCGCACCGCCGGCTCCTGCCACCACGGAACCGGTCTTGGATGCCGTCTGGGTCACGTTCTTGCCGTAATTGCCTGCACCGCCTCCTGCCTGGATAATCCAGTTGGCCACTGTTGGGATGGTGAAATACCCGATGATACCGATAATCAGAAAAGTGATGTAAACCCCGTTGGAGCCGTCCGGGATGAAGTTCGGGTCGGAAAGCTGTTCGATGTCCTGCCGGAGCATCAACACCTGTATCCGTGCCAGCACACTGCTGAAGAGGTCACTCACCGGGAGCCACAGGTAAATGCTGATATAACGGACGAACCATTGGCTGAGCGAGGCCTGGAAACCGTCCCAGCAGGACAGGGCGAACGAAATCGGTCCCAGTATCGAAAGCACAATCAGGAAGAACGTCCGCAGCGTGTCGATGACAAGGGCGGCCGCGTTGAACATGAGTTCCAGCAGTTCGCGGAAGAAATTCTGAACCGCCTTCTTCATGTTGTACATTGCCCGGTCTACATACATCCCGCAGGCCTCTATCGCGTCCATAACCCCCAATTCGTCCAGTTTGTTGTCGAAAGACTCCTTGTCGACCAGATAGGCCGTCTCGGGATTGCGCTTCATCGCCTCGAACTCCAGCCTGTCCTTCTGCGCACGGTACTCGTTCATGTCGAAGGTCTGTGCCTCCAGTATTGAATGTGTACCTTTCACGATAGGCGACATGACACTGTTCAGCGTGCCCAGCACGATGGTCGGGAAAAACATGATACATAACCCCAACGCAAACGGACGGAGAAGGGGAAAGACATCCACGGGCTCCGCCCTTGCCAGAGACTGCCATACCCGGTAGGCCACGTAAAACAGGGCGCCAAGCCCCGCGAGTCCTTTCGCCACACCCGTCATCTGCGAGCAGAGCGGCATCATATCCGTGTAGAGGTTTTGCAGGATCTGATGCAGGTTGTCGAAATTTATTGCCAACAATACCATAAGTGAATCGGATTAGGGATTACCAGTAACGTTCATTCGGTGAGCCGTAAAGGGCCATCACACGGTCCAGGTCGTTCCGTTTCTTGGCACGCAGGTAGGAAACGCCGATGTTCTTGTTGGTGTAATATTGCACCAGGCTGCGATATTGCAGCATATCGGTGTAGCAGCGGTCGATGATATCCATCCGCTCCTTGTCGTTCATCGAAAGTCCGTTCTCGTTGACCACCGTTTTCAGGTCGTTCAGCAGGTGTGCGCTCTCTTCCAGCAACTTCGTGTAACCGATTGCAATGGCACTCAGCTCTTCCGGCGTGAAATAAGGGTCGCTGAGCATACGCTCGAAACTGTTCACGTAGATATCCGTGATGTCGCCGACCATGAGGATGGTCTGCTGCACCTTACGTGCATCGCGGACAAGGTTCTTGATCTTGCGGAGTCCATCGTAATACTCCTTGCCCTGTTTATAAATCTTCACTGTCTCCTGAAAATTGTTGAGCATGTTGCTCGCGGTGGAAGACGTGTGAACGATATTCTTGGCGGCATTGATGATACCCTGGGCAAGATTGCCGGGATCGCTCACGACCCATTGCGCTTTCGCTGTAAGGCTGATGAAGAAACAGCCCATACACAGCATGAGAATTTTCTTTTTCATGATGTAACTGTTTTAATTGGTGAATAAAATTCTGTTGAATGTCAAAGTCCCATCTTTCGCCCTTTGGACGGCGAGTTGCGGAGGATAGGCTTGTGTACCTGCTTCGGACGTTTCGCCTCCGGCGTCTTTTCCTTCCTTTGTCTGAGGGAAGCGAAAAGCTCATCGGCATACGGTCTGCGTCCTGTCATCTTCACAAACCTGGCATCCAGTGCCCGATATGCTTTCTCCGCTTGACAGGAGCGTTCCGTGGCAGAGGCATTTTTGTCTATACCGTACTTGACGAGAAAGGCAGGAGTGATATGGAGGATGTCATGGACGGAATCCGGCAAGGCGGCAATCTGTCCCAACTTCTCCAGTTCCTCGTTCATCTTGTCGAGATACGGTGCAGGAGGTTTACCGCACAAACTCTCAAAGACCTTTCGACTGTGCGGGTCAGCCTTGCATCCACTTCCAGAATATCAGGAACTTCACCGGTTTCTCTTTTCCGCTTGTATTCGGCAGGCTCCAACTCTTCAAGTTGATGGAACAGCCGGTAATCCTCTGTAAATCCGTAATGGTCATAAATGGATTTCGGAATGTCCCAATTCTGCATCAATGACCAATAAAGGGACGAGATGACTTCCTCGCGTTTCCTCTGGTCTGATTCCAAATCGCTATACATACTTGTGATTTTTAGATGGTTTATAAGATGTTCTTCTCACGTTTGCTCTCCGACAACTGCTTGATGGCAAGCTCGATATTGCCACCTAACTTTTCGGAAAGACGGAACAGTTCCAGCTTTTCCGTTTCCTCAGTCGTGTAGCAGTAGGCTAAGTACCCAGCGCCTTGTCATATTTCTATGATAGGTTTCCGGGCACTCGCCCCCGAACCGGACTTACAAG
>ENA-UEYD01001813-UEYD01001813.1-human-gut-metagenome-genome-assembly--contig:-NODE-1813-length-13711-cov-8.599091_pt1 | contig 13711 bp, 9 predicted proteins | sample MGYA00242907_ERZ507875 | MGnify/ENA primary metagenome ERZ507875 (study PRJEB26167, sample SAMN06115506) | human gut metagenome | host: Homo sapiens | place: China:Shandong | collected 2015-08-07...
CAGCTTATTTACTTTTAATGGTAATACGAATATATCAAGATGCATTTCAGATTTTCAATTTAAAGTAGACAGTTCTAGGATATATGCACGAGTTAAAGTTGGTTATGATAAAGTTGATTATGAATGCTTGAATGGTCGTGATGAATTTCGATTTACTGCTGAATATACTACTGGATTGCAAGTAACAGACAATACACTAGAGTTAGTGAGTCCTTATCGTGCAGATGCTTATGGCTTGGAAATCGTGTCACAGAAAAGGGGAAGTAGTTCTACTGATAACGAAAGTGATAATGATGTGTTTATCGTTGGCGCAATGCTCGCTTATAATAAGGTTATTGGGAAAGCGGAATATGTACTAGAAAGGAATGCGGATTGGAAGATTGCAGGTGTTCTAAATCCTGATGCAATGTTTAATGTTATGTATTGGCAGAAAGCTATGTTGAAAGCTAATGCTAAGTATATTGGCATGTTCGCTGATTCTCTTCATTATGCTTCTTCGGATGGGAATAGCAATGTTATAGTCAATGATGTGAAATTAACTGATGACTTTATACTTGAAGAGCATTTGGTCACTTGTGGAGATGTTTCATTTACAACCTTTGATGAGGATATTCCACAAACAGATGATGGAACGATTAAGATTCAAAAAGGTGGCCTTGTTTACGAAGGTTACATCAAAGAGGTGAGTAGTGTGGTTGAGAGAAATGAGGGAGTGAAGTATGATTTATTTGTCCGTTCAATAACAAAAGCCTAGAATATGATTATAAGCCCGTTTACCCCACTGTTTTTTTCTCCGTCTACCGATAAATTTGGAGCGAAGAGTAAATATGTGCAATTATTCGCACGTACAGACAGGATTTTTGTTGAATTGATTTTGACGCCCAGAGAGCAGGAGCCTATTGTTTACATTAATAATCTTTTAAGTAATATATCTACACCTGTATCATTAAGCTCATGGAAGATGAATGATGATAAGATTCTTTATTTCTATAACATTTCATTGCTTCCATGTGGATACTATACTGTAACAGTTAATGGGAATACGAGTGAGATTTTTAAAGTTACGGACGATGAATGTGAGTTATCAGAAACCAGCCTTATTCAGTATTCAATGAAAGATAATAAGCAGCGTCTTGATGCTGTCTGGTGGATAGATGGGATGCAATACTTTTTTGATTTTCGCGTTCCTGGTGGTTTCAAAGATAACGGATGGACGTTCGGTGTGGATAATGAGCAGTTCGTGACCTCTGATGAGGATATTGTTGAGCTATTCAGCCACGAATATACAACAGTATTATTCACGCTTGGAAATGGGATGGGATGCCCTGTGTGGCTTGCTGAATTATTGAATCGTGTCTTATGCTGTAATTACGTCTACTTTGATGGTGTTCGATATACCAGAAAGGAAAGTAATGTTCCAGAACTTAACCAGCAAATAGAGGGATTGAAGAGTTTTGTGTTCAATCAAATGTTACAGAAGGTAAGAACGATGAATCCAGTTTTGGAATGGAATAACCAGCTTGCTATGAGGTGTGTACAAAGCGGGGCTTATAGGATAGCAGATGATGAAGGAATGCGTAGTATCAAGTATGGTTCAGAAAGTGAGGTTGCAGAGGTCGGAGCATATATCAATATGACTAAGGCTATTCCTAATACTGGAGTTTCTATTAATAGTGATACTATGGTTACTGTCAACAGTATTCATCACCCAGGTGTTGATGAAAATTCATATTGGGATTTGATTGCAATCAAGACGACTGACATAGATAACAAGTATATTGGTAGAAGAGGTTACGGTAAACTTACAGTTAATGGACTGGATAGACTAAAGAACGATTTGGACAACGGTTCGATAAATTTGCGTGCTGTACTATATAAAGGAGATTCGTATACTAACCTCATTGAAGGGAGTGTAATCAGTAGGGATGGTGTATGTGTCTTGAAAGGTATTAACGGTGGAGATATTGGTGCTCTGAAGGAGTTCCAACTTTATCTTGATAATGTCTATGATTGCGACATAGATAATCTTGGTATGACCATTGAGCTTGTATGGGTATATGAAAATGATTAAAAAAGAGAATTATGACAGAAACAGAAAAACAACAGATTATTAGCCTTGTGTTACAAGCGTTGAAGACAAACAGTCTTACAATAGAGCAACTGACTGATACAACAGAGCTATCCAAAGATATGTACGTTGAAGTTAGTGGCGGTCGGAAAATATCTATTGATTTACTTTCAAGTACCATTGCTAAAATGGTGAATGGTGATTTTGATGCATTAGTGGAGAATGTCAATAAGATTGCAAAAGATTTATCGGATGGAGACGCCGAGTTATTGAAACGTATAACAGGAGTGTCTGATAAATCCAATCCTTTGACTGACCCATTTAAAAGTATTGGCTCTTTTACTACTATTGGTAGCTTTAAAGATAAATTAAAAACAATGTATTCCGGGGATTCTTCTATTGGGAATTATCGGTGTATTTTGTCTGTTGATTCGTCTAAGATTCCTGTAAATATACAAATTGAACGGTTGGAGCTTAATAAGGTTTGTCAATCATTCACTTCGTGTATACAACTGGCTACCATGTCAGACAATGCCGAAGGTGTATATTTAGGTACAGTTTGTACAATCTCACGAATAGGTATTGTTTCCAATGAGAGTGTTGCATGGGGCAAATGGACTTCTGTAATAAATGACTTTGAGGAAAGGATAGGAAAAGCGAACGGTATCGCTCCTTTGAACGAAGAAAGTAAAGTTCCTTCTGAATGTCTGCCTGAACCGTTGTCTCTTGGGGAAGGTGAAGAAGAAGCTTTCCCCGGCAACCGTGGAAAGTCTTTGGAAGATACAATGAAAAATATCCCTTCCGATATAATCAAACCGGGTTCTTTCTCCGTCCTGTCTGACGCTTCCTATCTCAATGTGTATTTTAAGAAAGTGTCCAAAACAACCGGTAAAGAAACGGACGACAGCTTCCGTCTGCCTTCTGCTACCCTTGAACAAGCCGGCCTTTTGTCCGCCGAGGATAAGCAAGCCCTTGAGGATATGAAGAGCGGCACGCCCGCTGACGATGTAACACACCCCATCGTCATTGTTGATGAGATCCGCCCATTGAAAGACGGCTACTATACCCTTGAAACCGCTATTGCCGCCATTGTCTCCTATCAACAGGAATCTGGCGTCAAATATGAGCGAACGGGTCTCATCATTACTTACAAAACAGGCGAGTATGAAATGGAAACCCGGCAGTTCCAGGGTGCTGTGTCCGATTTTGCGACCCCTTCTCTTTGGAAACCCTTCGGGAATGGTGGTGGCGGTTCCGTTTTTGAAACTTCCGATGAACCGGCGGAAGGGGGAAAGGACGCCTTTTCAACTGGTGGCGCCTATGCCTATGTTCCGGCTAACCTCGACGTAAACGTGGAAACAGAAGGCATTGTAAAACTTCAGATGAAGAACGCTGCCGGTGAAACCCTTGGCGATGAAGTGCAGTTCGCTATCGGCACGGGTGGCGGCGGTCAAACTGGTGGTACCATTGTTGCCATTGCTTTCCAGTCGACACCTGTCTATGGCTCTTACGGCTCCACGCTACGAACCTTTGCCGCCATTCGTTCCGTGACCTCGAACGGTGTCGAATCCTCTGACAACCTGATTGAGAAACTGGAACTCGTAGACCGTGAAAGCGGGCTTACCGTCTGGACTGAAACCGTCAACAAAGCATCTTCCGGTGACATGAAGGACTTCTCCTTTGAACTGGACTTCACCACATACTTTACGGCTGCCGGTACTCGGAAATTCAAGCTGATAGCCACTGACGAAAGCGGCAACACCGGTTCCAAGAATGTCAATGTAACAGCTGTTGATATTACCTGTACCTGTGTGCAGGTGCTCAACTATACCCCTGAAACTCTGCTTACTCCGACAACTGAAAGTTTCAGCCTTCCACTCTATAAGTTCGGAAACAACACCTCTGATAAAGGTATCAGTGCCCAGGTTGACATCAAGATTAATGGTGAATGGCAATCCCTGTCTACCACCGTTGTAAATGACAACTACTCGCACTCCGTTGTAATCCGCCCTGCTTCCCTCGGCCTAGAACACGGTACCTATCCCTTGCGCATCCAAGGAACGGATGTCGCATCCGGAGTGAAAGGAAATGTCATCTACACGGCTGTCATGGTAATTGACCCGAATAGTTCCACACCTCTTGTCGCCTTGAGATACGATGATAAAAACGGTGGAGTAGTCCGACTGTACGAAACCGTAGAACTTGATGTTGCCTGTTATGACCCGTTGGAAATGACTTCACCCGTCAGCGTGAAAGCCAATAACGTGCAGGTAACACAAATTGCTGCCAGTCGTAACAAAACCTATCAGGTCAAACAACAACTGCAGGGCTACAAGGCTGACGGCACCGATACGGTCAACTATACTGCCGTATGCAAGGACGTGACTAGCGAACCTGTCCGGGTGACAGTTAGCGGTTCCGCCATTGACGCCGCCATAAAAGAAGGCGCCATCTATAACTTTGACTTCTCATCCCGTACCAATCAGGAAACTGACCATAGCATTGTCAGCGGTAATTATGAAATGAAAGTGGACGGTGCCAACTGGACTACCAACGGTTTTGGCACATTCTTGGGTGAGAACTGCCTTCGCGTAGCCGAGAATGTGGGCGTGTCATTAAACCATGCCCCGTTTGCCGGCTCGTCCATCGAATCCAACGGTGCCGCCATCCAGTTCGCTTTCGCTTCCAAGAACGTGACCGATGATGATGCCCTGCTCCTTAGCTGCTATGACGAAACGTCCGGTGCCGGCTTCTATGTCACCGGCCGGGTGGTCGGCATCTTCTGTAACAATGGCGTTTCCCGTCGTGAAGAACGCGCCTATCGACAGGGTGAAAAGATAACCGTAGCCGTGGTTGTTGAACCTGCAAGCAACTACGTTGAACGTGACGGTACACGATATTCTATGATGAAACTCTTCCTCAACGGTGAGGAAGTCGCCTGCCTTGGTTATGTTCCGGGCGGCGGCTCCCTGATTCAGACCAAATATATAACGATGGACGGCAGGCTGGGTGATTTGTACCTTTATTACATGATGGCCTGGAACTCTTATATGGAATGGGCACAGGCGTTCAAGAACTACCTTGTCCGTCTGACCGATACAGAGGTAATGGTGAAGGAATACGCCTTTGAGGACATCCTTAAAAGCCAGACAGCCGAGGGTAGTACCCAAAGCCGCCCGTCGGCTGCCGAAATCTATTCACGCGGTATGCCTTACATTGTCGAATGCCCCTATGAAGGCTCCGATATAGAAGCACTGGACGGCACCACTTCCACCAGTACGAAGATATACATCACGCTCTATTACTTTGACCCCGAACGCCCGTGGCGTAACTTCAAGGCCGTGAGTGTCCAAACCCGCAACCAGGGAACCACCTCTGCCAAACGCCCGGTAAAGAATAAACGCTACTACCTCGCCAAGAGCAAAGGCAAAAACAAGGACACTCGAATCATACTACTTAATCCGGACGATACGACGGAGGAAGGACGCCGTGCAATAGCCTTGGCTGCCATCAACAAAGTACAGGTCGGTGATAATACAATCCCGGTCGATGTCATTACCGTAAAAGTCGATTACTCCGATTCCGGCAATGCGAACGACTGCGGCGCCTGTGAAATGATGAACGTTACATACCGTGCCTTGGGTGGTAACTATATGACACCTGTCCAACGTGCATTTGACGGAACATTTGACAGCGGTGACTTGCATATCGAAGATTTGCAGATGAACCACTCTACCGCCAATCACCCGGTAGCCACCTATCGGTGTAAGGATGACAGCCTGCAAAACGTCTATTTCCATGCCAAAGGCAACTGGAAAGAAGACAAAGGGGAACAGTTTGCCCTCGGCTTCAAAGATACCCCCGGCTATAACAAAGGTTGCCTGAATTATGGTGACTTCATAGAGTTCTTCGGTACTCCTGACGAAACTTTAGACGCAATTGAGATACGCTTCAAACAGACTGACGGCCTCGATACGGACAGTGTGTACCTGCTTTCCCTGTATTGTGGCAGCTCATACCGGATAATGAGGTACCAGGATGGTGTCTGGAAAAAGCAGTCCGGTTCCATGAAGTATGAAAACGGCAAATGGAATGTCACCGGTGACATCCTGAATCCGGTTGAAGGCTTCGAACTTCTTAACTACCAAGGTATGGACTGGTTTCAGGGCGTCGGTTCTGTTCAGGATATGATGGCCATGAAAACGGACAAGTCCTCATGGGTTCAAAAACTCGTGGATAACGGAACTATCTCTGCTGATACCTTCCCGGCATGGACTTACTACTTTGAATCGCTTGTCGATGATGACCAGCTCGCCATTGATTACGCTTTGGGTAAGAAAGTGCCCTATAACCTCTACCGATGGTTGCGCTTCTGTGATTCCTGCGATTACTCCAAAGGCGGGAACTGGCAAAGAACATGGAAGGAAAACCTGTATAAATACGCCTGCCCAGAAAGTGTCTTGAGTTATGACATCTTCACCGACTACCTTGCCGCCACTGACCAACGCGCCAAGAATATGCAGCCGATGTGGTTCTTGGAAGAGTATGCTTCCGTAACAGACGGTGTGTACAGCTCCGAGGATGCCATGCGCATGTACCTGAATAAAATCTATGACTGTGATACGCTCAATAGCAAGGACAACGACGGTGGTTGCACGGTTGATGCCGAGGTGGACCCCAACCGGACGAGCGATGAAACATTCACTAACCCTTATGCTGGCTACGGCTCCGTTCTGTTTAATAACATCTATCTCCAGCAAGTAGTGTGGACTGACTCATCCGGTACGGAACTCTCCCTGCGTACCGTTGCCGCCGCCATGCGTAACGTTCAGGCGACCATTGACGGCGTCACCCTGCACCCGTTCTCACCCGAAGGAGCTACGCATTTCTTCATTGACAAACGGCTCAAAAAATGGCAGAAACTGGTTAGTTCTTACGACGGTGAACGGAAATACATCTCCTATACCGCCACCTCTGATGCTATTTACTTCTATGCCCTGCAAGGTCTTGGACTTACCGCCCTTCCGTCTTTCATCGAAAGACGTTGGCGTATTCGTGACGGCTATTTCCAAACCGGTGATTTCTTCAGCGGTGTAATTTCCGGGCGCGTATCTTCCAAATCAAACGCCACCATCCGGATTGTCGCTGCTAAAAACGGTTACTTCGGTGTCGGCAATGACGCTAGCGGCAACCTTTCCGAAAGCTGCTTCCTTGAAGCGGGCGAAGAATATGTATTCACCAACTTCTCACATGAGGAAGGCGCCTTGCTGTATATCTATCAGGCTGACCGCATGAAGCTGCTCGACCTGTCTGAAATCTCCCTGTCAAGTACGGTGAGCTTCTCCGCCATGCAACTTGTGGAAACCCTTATCTTGGGCTCTGACACCCATACAGAACAATCCATCGGTTCTTACGCACCGCTTACCTCGCTGAACTGCGGCGAAATGCCCTTCCTCGTATCACTCGATATCCGGAACACACAAATCGCTACGCTCGTCACCGACAAATGCCCACGTATCGCCCATATCAATGCGTCCGGTAGCAAACTGGAGAACATCACTCTTGCAGAGACTTCTCCGATTAATGACATCTCTCTTCCAGCAACAATGACAAGCCTCCGTTTTGTCGGTCTTCCTGAACTGACCTATACCGGTCTTTCCGCCCCGTCCGGCCTGCAAATAGAATCCATGCCGAACGTCCAACGCCTGCGTCTTGAAACGTCGCCTAAACTTGACGCCATTCAGATGCTCCGTGACGTCCTCGCTTCACAAACGGCATCCCGTAAACTTTCCATGCTCCGTATCTCGAACATGACACTGAAGGCTGACGGCTCCGAGCTTCTTGCCATTCTCGAATATGGAGTTGCCGGAATGGATGAGGACGGCAACAGACAGGATAAACCGGTAGTCAACGGCACGTATGAACTGACAGTTATCCGTGAAACGGATGAAATCGAATCCCTTGAATCCGGTATCGACGGCCTTGTCATCCTTACCGTCATAGATGCCTACATCGACCTGATCAACTGGTTCAATAATGAGTCTTATGGCGGAGAACCGTACTACGATAACGTAACGCTGGACAACATCAATGAAGTCCTTGAATATTATAACGGCGAAACCTACGAAGAATATCTCGAACGCTTCGCTGAAGACAATATGGATATTAATGATTTAATCAACAAGTAACTATGACGAATGAACAAAGCGCAACGCTGCTTCGCTTGAATAAACAGGCACAAGTGGCAGCACTGAACGCCGTGGGCTTCTCGGATGTCACCGAGAATTCCCGCGCATCTGAATTTGGACAACGTATCAAGTGGGCCGCCGGTCTGCTTGATCTGCATCTTGCCTGTAATCGTATTTCGGATAACTCCAAGGCATACTTTACTGCTGCCGAATGGAACTCCCTTACGCTCGCTAATAAGCAACTGTATATCAAACGCGGGCTTCGTATCCGTGCCCATGGACACTCCTTCGTAATCGCCGCCCAGGAGTGCTATAATGCCGATATGACTACTACCTTCTATTGGGGCGGTCAGGGTAAAGCCATAGACGGCCTGAACCAAAAAGGACTGGGTGCCATGTACGGCTGCTTCACGGGTGAGGAAGATACCGACCTGATTATCACTGGCCTGAAAGACCAAAACAATAGCGGTGTAATCGGTGCGCCGGCTGCCGAAGCCGCCCGTGCATACCGTGCCTACACTTTGGAAAGTGACGGTATCGAGGATGAATCCAACTGGTTCCTTCCTTCATCTGGCCAAATGCTTCTGATGTACCGCTACCGGGATAAAATCAATGAGATGATGCGTACCTTTTGGAGTAGTGACAGTATGCTGATGACTGATAAATACTACTGGTCATCAACAATTTGGGATACTAACTCCGCCTGGGCGTTCGAACTGAATACCGGGCGTATTACGAATCAAAACAAAAATTCAGCCCTTCTTCATGTGAGAGCTGTTGCTTCCGAATAGTATTAACTTAATATTATACAATAAAATGGATAAAAATATCGCCAACGCCATGCTTCTGCGCTTGAATAAACAAGACCAGATAGAAGCCTTAAAATCAATAGGTTTTACAACCGTGAATGAAAACACCCCCGCAAGCGACATCGCCAAATATATGCAATGGTCAGGTACGCTTCTTGACCTTTCTTTGGCTACGCTTCGGATTGAAGACGGTGAACAAGTCTTTTTCACGGCTTCCGAATGGAACTCCATGAGCGCGAATAATCGCTCCAAGTATATCCGTATCGGCATCCGACTTCGCGCCGAATGCCACCAGTTCATTATCGCCAAAAGCGACTGCGTTGACGCAGGCGGCAATAAAACGTTCAAATGGGGTGGCTACGGAACTGACCTACGCGGCTTGAAAAACTACGGCAGTGGTAACCAAGGACTCTATGATACCTTCGACGGAAAGGAAAATACCGATGTAATCCTTGAAACCCTCGCAGGCGTCAAGGACACCCAGGGAACTGTCGGCGCCCCTGCCGCCGAAGCTGCCAGAGCCTATAAAGCCTGTACGCTTGAATCTGACGGAATTGAAGATACAACCGTGTGGAACCTGCCCGCATTGGGTGAACTTATGCTTATGGCCAAGTATAAAACCGAAATCAATGAGCTCATAACTTCTATGTTTGGCAATCAAAATATATTTACAAATGACTGGTATTGGTCTAGTACCGAATATGACGCTTCCAGCAGTTGGAGCGTGGGCTTCGGCAACGGCAGCGTCAGCACGACCGGCCGCCAGGGCGCGAGCCGGGTTCGTCCCCTCGCCGCAATAAACACTTTATCTCTTTAATTCTTTATCCCTTAGAGAGTTAGCTAAATAAAAGCCCCGGTAGGGGCTTTTCAGTTTCACTTTTTTGAGCTAAAATTGTGTTAATTACTTTACAGTTATTAACTTTGCGCCCTCTAATACATACATTAAAATATTAAAAAATTAACATGGCACTTACACAAGACCTTCCTATATCAAATTCGATGTATAAGCTTCTGAATCTTATCATTGATGCCCGGCAACAATTCCCCAAGGCGTTCCGGTATGAATTTGGTACGGAGTTGATGATGCTTGCCGTTCATTGTTGCGAATATATCCGTTATGCAAATACAGATATGAACCTTGAGCACCGTGCAGATTATCTGATGAAGTTTTTGTGTGAGTTTGATGCATTGAAATTACTGCTAAGAGTGTGTGAAGAACGACATTTGACCAGCCTGACTCAAACTGCCGAAATCTGTCTGCTTGCAGAGAGCATCGGTAAGCAAAGTACCGGCTGGTACAAAAAAACGGTTGCAGATCTCCAACGGCAAAAAGCTAACGGATCGCAACAAGTCGCAAAGCCGGAGTCATAATCGCCAAGGGGATTATGAGTGAGCAATTAGAATTATTTATTGGGCATCCCCCCGGTGATGAGCCGGGAAAGACTAAGATAGCGGATGCAACGGCTTCCAGCAGTTGGAACGTGAACTTCAACAACGGCAACGTCAACACGAACAACCGCCAGAACGCGAACCGGGTTCGTCCCCTCGCCGCAACAGGTAATATAATCTATGACATACTTCTTAGCAGTATTTTCGAAGCATCCGAAGATTGTGCCAGGCAGAAAAGAACGAGTACGGATTGTGTTGAGTTCTATAATGATTATCAGTCCGCATTGGTGCGGCTATGGTATTCTATTATTTACGGTGAATATGTACCGGACTTTTCAAAAGTATTCATACGGACTTACCCGGTATATCGGGAGGTTTTTGCCGCCGCTTTCATTGATCGTGTTGTCCATCACTGGATCGCTCTTCGTATCGAGCCGATTTTAGAGGAACGTTTTCGGGAACAAGGGAACGTCTCGAAGAACTGCCGGAAAGGTGAGGGATGCTTGTCTGCCGTGCACTATCTGAATAACATGATAGTCGAGGTCAGTGAGCATTATACTGCCGATGCGTACATTTTCAAAGATGACCTGTTCAGTTTCTTCATGTCTATCTCGAAATCGTTGGTATGGGAAATGCTGAACATATTCGTAAGGGACAATTATAAAGGCGATGATATTGAATGTTTGCTTTACCTTCTAGCCGTTACTATCTTTCATTGTCCACAAAATAAGTGTATCAGACGCTCTCCCGTCTCCATGTGGGACAAACTTCCCAGTAATAAAAGTCTGTTTCATAATGACCCTGACAGGGGAGTGGCTATCGGGAACCTGCCGTCGCAACTCATAGCCAACTTTCTGGCGTCTGTATATGATTATTTCGTGATGGAAATACTGGGATTCAGACATTATGTACGCTTTGTTGATGACTTTTGTATCGTAGTGAAATCACCGGAAGAAATATTGTCCAAAGTCCATCTTCTTGATGGTTTCCTGAAAGAACAACTCCTTTTACGGTTGCATCCACGCAAACTGTATCTTCAGCATTATAAAAAAGGAGTCTTGTTTGTAGGGGCGTTCATTTTGCCTGGTAGAATTTATGTATCTAACAGGGTGGTTGGTAACACATATAACGCTGTCAGGAAATTTAATAGAATAGCTGAAAATGGATTTGCAGAAGCGTATGTTGAGAAGTTTGTGAGTACGATGAACTCTTATTATGGCCTGATGAAACACTTTGCAACGTACAATATCCGCCGTAAAATTGCAGCGATGTTGCTTCCTGAATGGTGGGAATATGTTTATATCGAAGGACATTTTGAAAAGTTTGTATTGAAGAATAAATATAACCATAGAAAACAACTAATTAAACATATCAAAAAACATGGATCAAAAAAATATCTTACCGCGTGGGATTGCTAAGCCTATCGAGCAACAGCCGGACGGAACTTGGATTGTACGTCATCACTTCCGGGTGGTTGGTACCAGTGAGAATGGTGAAGAACTGGTAACTTTTGCCAGTTCGGAATATCCCGAGAAACCTACCTTGCAACAGATTCAAAGAAGTATTGACCGTTATCGGGTGTGTCTAACAATGTATGGAGATACAATTTCAGACGAAATAGAAAAGGTTGATCTTTCCGTGTATATGTTTACGGATTAATAGTTCAATCTGTTGGTTGTTTAGGGGTGCTTATCAAGCATCCCTTTTTTATTTATGGAAAAAGTGAAAATTATAATGTCTTGTTTTATAGATATTTATCATAGAATTGATTTCCAAGATTTTCCATTTTTGTAAAACTCGTTATTATACTCAATACATTTGTTCCATACAGAATATTTTATTAATAATTAAACGCTATGAGTATGGGTATAAAAGTATTGTATGATTGGCTTTTGCAATCTAACCGACCGGCACACGTCAAAGCCGGGATGTTCGTCTTTGTTGTAATGCTTATTTTCTGTTTCCTTCTATTAGGCATTGATTTCTGTAAATCTGCTATTGTTTCTTTAACGACAACCGCCATTGCCGCAATAGTGGTTGAGTACATTCAGAAAAAGTGCGGGTTCATCTTTGATTGGCTTGACGCATTAGCTACTGTTTTGCTTCCTGGGCTGATTACTGTGTTTTCAATATTGGTAGTAACTTTATGATTAATATTATGAGATGGTTATATGAGTTATTTAATGTAGACCAGATACGAATTATTTTCGTTTCGATGTTCAGTTCTCTTCTTGCTTATTTAACGCCGACTAAAGGTTTTCTTATAGCATTAGTTGTAATGTTTGGATTTAATATTTGGTGCGGAATGAGGGCTGATGGTGTTTCAATTATACGTTGTAAAAACTTTAAGTGGGATAAGTTTAAAAATGCCTTGGTCGAACTTCTCCTCTATCTTATAATCATTGAAGTAGTCTTCTCCTTTATGAGCTTGATAGGAGATGGTGAGAATTCATTGTTAGTTATTAAGACTATTACGTATGTATTTTCTTATGTATATCTTCAGAACGCATTTAAGAATCTGATTATTGCTTATCCTAGAAACAAAGGGTTTCGTATAATTTACCATGTAATACGTTTTGAATTTAAGCGGGCTACGCCTACACATGTACAAGGAATTATTGATAGAATCGAAAACGAACTAGATAAAGAGGAAAGATATGAAAATATTGATTGATAACGGTCACGGTAGTAATACTCCGGGTAAGTGTTCTCCAGATGGCAGGTTAAGGGAATACTCCTATACCCGTGAAATTGCTGGGCGTGTAGTATTTGAATTGCGTAAATTAGGTATTGATGCGGAACTGGTCGTGAAAGAGGAAATAGATGTTCCTTTGTCAGAACGTTGTAGGCGAGTGAATGAATATAAAACTTCTGATGCAATTCTTATTTCTATCCATTGCAATGCAGCCGGTAATGGTTCAAATTGGATGCAAGCACGTGGTTGGGAAGCATGGACCAGTGTGGGACAGACAAAAGCCGATAAGCTGGCTGACTGTCTGTATGCTACTGCTGAAGAATGTTTGTTTGGAATGAAAATACGGAAGGATATGGCAGACGGTGATCCAGATAAGGAGAGTAGTTTTTATATCTTAAAGCATACGAAGTGTCCGGCTGTTCTGACGGAGAATCTGTTTCAGGATAACAAAGAGGATGTGGATTTCCTGCTGTCAGAAGAAGGTAAACGGACTATTGTCTCTCTTCATGTGAAAGGTATTTGTAAATATCTGAAAGTATGAAAATGCTAATCTATATAACCA
>ENA-UEYD01001820-UEYD01001820.1-human-gut-metagenome-genome-assembly--contig:-NODE-1820-length-13662-cov-43.466618_pt1 | contig 13662 bp, 13 predicted proteins | sample MGYA00242907_ERZ507875 | MGnify/ENA primary metagenome ERZ507875 (study PRJEB26167, sample SAMN06115506) | human gut metagenome | host: Homo sapiens | place: China:Shandong | collected 2015-08-07...
GGTTCTAAAAACAAATCTAAAAAATCTGTAGACTTTTTTATTTATCCTTCTCCAGACACACTTTTGGGAACAGTATCTATTTGATGATTTTACAATGGATATAAAGTTTGTTAGTTTCCCATTTAAAATAAAATCCTCTGCTATTAAAATTCTGACGGCAAAAACAAATGTCAATCTTTATTTTATATATGAATATTTACTTTTTCTTAATCTCATTTCTGAAGAGCATAAGCGGCATTATATTTCTGAAATAGAACCTTTACATATCGTCGTACCTTGCCTTGTTATACAACATAAGATTGCAGAAATCCTTCAAAGTATAGATAAACAAATCCACAATGCTCGACAACTTCAGTCTGCATATCAAAGGCAAAAACAATATTTACTTAATCAAATGTTTATATAAACAAGCGTTGCAATAAGAATTGTTTTTGAGCCATATATAGATCTTTTAACTTTTTCTCTTGTAGTATCTTATCAGCAATATATTTTAAAAGAGCAGCTATTCTATGTTGTTCTTGAATTGATGGGACTTTTACTTTAATACGGGAAAAATTGGGATAAAATAAATAAATCCTTACACCTCCTTCACCATACAAATTGTAATAGAATATAGCTCTCTTCGATTTAAGCAAATATAACAGCCAATCGGAGTCAATATCAGCAGCAGGTTTGATACAAACATATAGAGAACTAATCAAACACGGGGTCTCATTGTCATAGCGAGCAATTGAACCCACATTGATCCGAGCCGGATTATAAGCAAATTCGCCCTGCCGAATGATTTTATATGAGCTAATGTCATCTCCAGTAATCTCTCTACTTTCAAATTGCTCTTCTTGAGGAATAAAACCTGTATCTTTGGTAACTGAAAATACTGGATAGTGTTTGGAGTTCCGATTGCGATGACTGAAATGTTCCGTTAGATGCCCGAATGTAGAAACACCCCAATCGTCTGCAAACTCATGAAATCGTAATTGACCACTATATAATTGATCCGTTAGCGCACTCTTTAGTTGTTCCAGATCCTCAATGATTTTGTTTTGGGTGGCGATACGAGCATCAAGTAAAGATAATAAACTTGTAATTTTTATTTGTTCTTCGGCTGTCGGAGGAAATGATATTGTATAATCTTGAATATCTGATTGACTTATATGTGGTATAGCAGACGCTGTTTTGATGGAATCTACATATTTATGGAATTTTGAATTATTTATATGCTGAAAAATATATTCTACATTGTGTTTTTGAGATCGAATGCGACAAACTCGCTGAACAAGATAGGATCCTTGTTCACAAATAGTTAATATTGCAGAGTTACGCCCCACTTTTGATCCGTCCATTCCTATGACAAGATCTCCTTCTTTTAGAATGTATTTTCCTAATTTTGATATATCTCCAGAATAATATCTATCTAACTCATTCGAATGCCGGATTTCTCCTTCTGTAATGTTAATTCCTCTTAGTAATTTAACATTGCCAGAACTTTCTTGCATGTCCTGACCATCAAATGGGTATCCGCATAATATATTGCATTCATTTCCCAATAAAGAATACCTCCACTCTCCGGAAAACTCCGGGAATCTCAAAGGGGGAACATTGACGAACTCCGAATCTCTAAAGTCTCTTTTATTCCTATCTTCCTGCTATATTATTCAAACTTTTTAGAATATGATAGCAGAAACCAAACTTTCGGAAATTGTCTCTCTTTGGAAAGAGGACAAAAAGCAGTATGTAAAACGTTCAACCTTCGCAGCCTACACGCTATTGATTGAGAACCACATCTTGCCGGTATTCGGGGAAATGACACTTGTCGAAGAACCGAACGTACAAGCGTTCGTATTCCAGAAACTCGAAGAGGGATTAAGCCATAAAACAATCAAGGATATTCTGATTGTCCTGAAAATGATCCTTCGCTTCGGTGTCAAAAATCAAATGACTGAATATCGGCAAATCGACATAAAGTTTCCAACCGAACGCAACAAACATACGATTGATATTTTATGCCGCTCGCATCATCGATTCATTATGGAGCATATACAAACCCATTTCACATTCAAGAATCTCGGTATTTACATTTGTTTGAGCGCCGGAATCCGGATTGGCGAGATCTGTGCTTTAACTTGGGACGATCTGGATGTCGAGAACGGAATCATCCATATCCGAAAGACGATCCAACGAATCTATATTGTAGACGAAGGTCAAAAACACACCGAAGTGATTCTCGATACCCCCAAAACAAAAAACTCAATCCGAGAGATTCCCATGACAAAAGATCTGTTGAAAATAATCCGTCCCATCAAGAAAGTCGTCAACGGCTGTTTCTACGTTTTGACCAATGATCCGAAGCCCACGGAGCCACGCACCTACCGGAACTACTACAAACAGTTCATGCAATCGCTTGGTCTGCCTCTTATGAAGTTTCATGGGCTGCGGCACAGCTTCGCTACGCGCTGCATCGAGAGCAAATGCGACTATAAGACCGTCAGCGTATTGTTAGGCCACTCGAATATCAGCACGACGCTCAATCTCTATGTCCATCCAAATCTGGAACAAAAGAAACGATGTATGAATCAGATGGCTAAATTATTAAAATAAATCAAGCGACTGAAAGGACTTATGATATTTCATCATAAAAAAGTATATTTGTGTTAATGAAATTCCTTGCTCTTTCGGAAACATTCAAACATATATTGAAGAATGATACTGTTTTATTCAATCATTGGATACCGAAAGCGCATGTTGAGATCAAGAAACTGACAATAAATAGAATACGAGAACCAATAGCATTTATCCATCAAATGATGGAATTAGAACAACGCGCTAACTAACAGAGATATGAAGACAATCTTTATTACCGGCGGCTCCACCGGAATCGGAGCCGCCTCCGTACGGAAGTTTATCGCCGAGGGCTGGAATGTCGGCTTTATGGACATCAACACCCAAGCGGCCCTTGCTCTCGTGGAGGAGCTGAACAGCCCCGATCGACTGCTCTTCACCGAGGGCAACACCCGCACGCAGAGCGACATCCGCCGGGCGGTCGGGAATACCGTCGCCAAGTTCGGCACGCTGAACAGCGTCTTTGCCAATGCGGGTATCCACCGCTGCAACACGATCCTCGACATTGCCGACGAGGAGCTCGATCTGATGATTCAGACGAATATTTACGGCACGGTTAATACCCTGCGTGAGGCCATACCGCCAATCATCGAGGCAGGCGGCGGCTCGATTGTTATCAACGCTTCGGACCAGTGGTTCGTGGGCAAGCCTCACAGTTTTGCTTACGGAATGACCAAGGGGGCTCTCGGGCAGATCACCCGCAGCCTGGCCATCGACCTGGGACCAAAGAACATCCGGGTCAATGCCGTATGTGCCGGCACGATCCGCACGCCGCTGGTCGATAATCTGTTCGTGAAGTTTGCCGAGGAGAACCACTGCAGCGTCGAGGATTACTGGCGTAAGGAGAATGCACTCTACATGCGCGGCAGCGCCGGCCAACCCGAAGAGGTGGCCGAGGTGGTCTACTTCCTCGCATCGGATGCCTCGAGCTTCTGCACAGGCTCCCACTACCTGGTAGACGGCGGTCTCGTAGCCGGTTAATCGTTCTAATTATCCGAAACATTCCATTAGACCCGCATGAATTGTTTCATGCGGGTCTAACTATATCCTCCTCTATCGACCTGTCGAAACAACCTCCCATATCACCCCGGAATTGGATAAATATTCAATCCTGGATTTAGAGATTTACAGAATTCCAGATTTCTGGAAATCTCTAATAATCTACCGACATAACTACTTCGATCGTTGCTCTTTCAGCCGCAGTAAATGCCGTTGGGGATCGAATTCGATTGCCTCGCCGCTTGCTTCCCCAGCCCGAATGGCTGCCGACAAGACTGCCAACCGGTAATCTTGTTCCATGTCATGCTGTTTTGGCCGATTCGAAGTCGCAGACTCTGACCGATATTCTGATATGCACCCCTTTTTCATAGACTTAACCCATTCCATAATTCGCCGATACCGACAGACAAATATAAACAAAACGAGATTACACAACATCAAAAACAAGAATCACCCCATCGCCTTCCATCTCCAAAATCTCAATATATTATGATTTGCATACATATCTTACCAGAATCCATAACAAAAAGCGCCATATTCACAATATAATGTGAATATAAATTGTTTTTACCAATATAAAACATTATTTTTGCATAAAATCACAATATAATACGAATATGAACGTATTGGGCAAACAAATCAAGGAGCGCCGGCACCTGTTGAAGATCAAGCAACAGGAGTTGGCCGATCTGGCCGGAGTAAGCATCAATACGGTCGTTGCCGTGGAACGGGGGGCGGGCAATCCGCGGATGACCTCACTGCTCGCAATATGCAACGTGCTCGGGTTGCAACTGGTTGCTCAATTAAAGGATTTGAACCATGAGACGGTGTGAAGTTTACCTGCACGGAATAAAAGCCGGAGTTTTGACTGAAGAGGACAATCGCACGTTTTGTTTCGCCTACGACAAGGCGTATCTGCTCAACGAAAAGAGCGGACCCGTCAGTCTGACGCTTCCGCTCCAGGCCGAGCCCTACCGTTCGAACGTACTCTTCCCCGTATTTGCAAACATGCTCTCCGAAGGAGAGAATCGGCAGATCCAGTCCCAACTGCTCCACATAGATGCCGAGGACGATTTCGGCATCCTGCTGGCCACCTGCCAGTTCGACACCGTAGGTGCCATTACCGTAAAACCGATTGAGCCATGACAAAACTGAACGTCTGCCCGTCAACCCTGCAAAAGGGATACAACACCTACTCGCCAGCGGCACGGAAGGCGCTGTTCGACGGTCGGGAGGTATCACATATCTTTGCGGGGCCCAGCCCGGATGCGGATTCGCCGGAAGCCCTTGACGCCATCAGAAACGTGGGACGCATATCGCTCTCGGGGGCACAGCCCAAATTCTCGGTTGTCATAGACGTGTTTGATACGCTGCGGTATACCCGTGAACGGGAGCAGGGACTGTTCATTCTGAAACCCCGGCCCACCAGCTATCACATCATCAATCGGGAGTATTGCGCGGCCAATGAGCATGTAACGATGCAGATTGCTTCTCAAGTATACGGCATCGAGACGGCAGCCAATGGCCTGTGTTTTTTCGACAACGAAGAACCGGCATATATTACGCGCCGGTTCGATGTACATAACCGGGGAAAATACAAGCAGGAGGATTTCGCGGCCCTGTTGGGATATACCAAAGACAACGCAGGAGCCAACTACAAATACGACAAGGCCAGTTACGAAGAGTGCGCCGGGATCATTCACCGCTACGTCAAAGCAGCCCTGGTCGATATCCAGCGTTTTTTCCGACTCATCCTGTTCAATTTCGTTACGTCGAACGATGATGCCCACTTGAAAAATTTTTCCCTGATTGAATACAACGGGGAGTATCGGCTCTCCCCGGCCTATGACCTTGTCAATACAGCGCTGCAACTGCGGGAGCCCCGGATATTTGCCCTCGACAAGGGGTTATTCAGAGAAGGTATGGCCTTCTCGGACACCCGTACCATCCGGCGCGCCGACTTTGAGGAGTTCGGACGACGCATTGGACTTCCGGAAAAAGTGGTTAGGAAAGAAATCGAACTGTTCCTGTCCGACCAGCCTTTAACCTATGAATTGCTGGAACGTTCGTTCCTTTCGAAGGAGCTGAAAAAGCAATACAGGCAAACGTTCGACTACCGCCGTCGAATGCTCGGTTTTTAAGTCGTGCCGACCCAATAACGGGAACGATAGGCCGCAGCGAAAGAGCAAAATCCAGCTTGCTTCCGCAAAATTTTCCGCATTTGGAGAATTTCGGGATTTTTACTACTTTTGCACTGTCTGACAGGAAGATACAGACGCGATGCAACGCAGCGTAGAAAACCGGTGGGCAAGGCGGCAACCAGGCCTTGAAAATTCGTTTAATATTCTGATATACAGATAGGTTTCTATTGTATCGGAGTACCTTTATCCGCACAAAGGAGCCTTTTCCGAGGCTCCTTTTTTTGTCGCCCGTCCGGTAGGGGGGGGGCTGGTTATCACCATTTTGCAAAGGTCTCGACCGATTCCCCGAACCGGAAGCGGAAAGCAAGCCGAAGAAAACCGTTGGGTGGCAAAAAAGTGGGCAGAGCCGATTTGGGCTTCCGAAAACGGGATTGCCACCTTTTTAGCCCGCAATGCATTGTTTTGCTACACTTTACACCGCAATAAAGTTTCCTTGCAGACGTTTTGTCAATCCTTAAAATGTCACGAGTTATGAGACAGGAAACTTTTACCATCCTTTTCCTAATGCGAAAAGGACGACCGAAGTGGGCGTGCGCATCACGCAGCGCACGGCAGACAAGTACGAGCGGCTGCTGCGCTACCTCAAACAGTATCTCGCCCAACGCGGCAAAGCCGAGGATATTCCCGTTGAACGGATGAACTACGAGTTTCTGGACGGCTTCAACCTCTTCCTGCAAACCGCCCACCGCTGCCGCCACAACGGAGCGGTCGCCGTGATGAACTGTCTGCGCAACTTTGTCCTCTACTGCCTGCGCAACGAGTGGATCACGAAAAATCCGTTCCGCTACTATAAACTCAAAGAAGACGAGGTGCAGGCCAAGGAGCACCTCACGGCGCATGAACTGGAACTACTGAGCCGCAAGGCGCTCGACCACCGGCTGGCCCGCATCCGCGACGTCTTCGTCTTCTGCTGTCTGACGGGGCTGGCCTTCGCCGATGCCGACCACCTGCGGCGCGAGCACCTCTCGCAGGACGACGAAGGCCGCTGGTGGATTCACAAGCCCCGCGAGAAGACCTCCGTGATGAGCCGTATCCCGCTACTCCCGGCCACACTCGAAATCCTGCGCCGCTACGAGCACGACGAAGTATGCGTCGCACGCTCACGGGTGCTCCCTACGCCGAGTAACCAAAAGATGAACGCGTACCTGAAAGAGATAGCAGCCGTGTGCGGCATCAACAAAGTGCTGACCACCCACGTTGCCCGCCACACCTTCGCCTGCATGGCCGTCGAATACGGCATGCCGATTGACGTTCTAGCCAAGATTCTCGGCCACTCGAACACCAACATGACGCGCCACTACGCCAAGTTCTCCGAGACAGTCATCGGCCGCGAAATGGAGATGTTCGGACAAAAACTGACATCGGCCGCCGCGGAGTAACATTCCGGGTTTTAAGAGAGCAAGTTTATGTTTCGGGTGCCCCGAAACCCTTGCAGATTCATCCCGCTGGTCTCAAATGGATATAATGAAAAAGAATCCCAAAGGCGGACGTCCGCCCAAATCCGCAAGCGAAAAGCTCAAGGAGCGGCTGACCGTGAAGATGGCCGCAGCAGACTACTACGCCCTGCGCGGCAAGGCGCGGGCGGCAGGTCTCACCTGGGCCGAATACGCCCGGACGGCGCTCTCAAGGAGCGTCGTCCGCCAGCGCCTCACGGCAGAACAGATGACCCTGCTGCGGCAGCTCGCCGGTATGGCCAACAACCTCAATCAGCTCGCCCGAAAAGCCAACTCCGCCGGATATGTTCAGGCAGCGGCGGAGTGCACAGCTCTGATCGAAAAGATAGATACGCTAATAGATCAAATTAACGAATAACCATGATTGCCAAAATATCGAAAGGCGGTTCGTTCGGCGGAGCCGTCGATTACGTCCTTGACAAAGGAAAAGACGCCGAATTGCTCGCCGGACTGGGCGTCCGGATGAAAGACCGGGATTCCATCGTCCGCAGCTTCCGAATGCAGGCGGCACTGAATCCGCATCTTTCGAAGCCCGTCGGCCACATCGTCCTCGCCTTTTCGGCACAGGACGCCGCACGGCTCGACAACAGGCGGATGGTCGGAATCGCCGCGGAGTATCTCTCCGGCATGGGCATCCGAAACACGCAGTTCATCATCGCCCGCCACCGCGACCGGGAACATCCCCATCTGCATATCCTTTTCAACCGGGTGGACAACGACGGCCGTACCGTCTCCGACCGCAACGACCGCTACCGTTCGGAGCGACTCTGCAAGGAGCTGACCGTCCGGCATGGGCTCTACTTCGCATCGGGCAAAGAGAATGTCAAGGAGCACCGCCTGCGCGAACCGGACAAAACGAAATATGAAATTTTCCACGCGCTGCGCGACGCCGTACCCCGCTGCCGCGACTGGCCGGAGTTGACGGCAGCGCTGCGGCACGAAGGGATCGCTACCGAGTTCCGGATGCGCGGCGGCACATCCGACGTACAAGGCGTCGTCTTCGCCAGGAACGGCTACCCGTTCAACGGTTCGAAAATCGACCGGCAGTTCAGTTTCTCCAAAATCGACCATGCGCTGAGCCTGAACCGCCGACAAGCACTCTCCGCAAACGAACGCGGTTCTGTAAGCAATCCGGTCGCATCGTTCAGTCACCTGCTCGAAGATCTTCTGCAACCGGTCTACGATGCGGACGAAGAACGGCGCCTTCAGGAACGACTGCGCAAAAAGAGAAAACAACACCGACTTTAATCGACAATACCTATTATTTATGGACACGAACACGATTATCGAACTTTTCGAAGAACTGAGAAAACAACTCACCTCCCTCAGCCGCAGAATAGACGACCGCAACATATCCGCCCCAGCTCCAGTAACAACGGATGATAAAATCGCCCGACTGCTCGAAACGGCCCAATTCACCCGCACGAATGTCGAACGGGTACGCATGGAACTTGCAGACCGCATTACAACTATCGGAAAAGAGACTGAAAACCATACCGAGAAAATTATTGCGGCCGTCGCTCATCCTGCGCAACCCGCAGCCCAACGGCATATCCACGTCATCGACTTCAACACCTCGTGGGCACTACTCTATATGGCGATCTCTTTCATCGTGATTCTCTGCGGCGGCATCCATATTACTAAATTATACGACCGTATTGCCAACCTGCGTGATACGGAATTGAAATACCGTTACGTTCAAATGATGGGCGACATCGACGAGCAAAAATTGCGCAACCTGAACGCCCTCTTCTACGATTCCGAACGCCGCGCAGACCGTCGCTCGCTCCGGCAACAAGTTGAGCGTTACGAAACAGCCGTCCGGGAAGCAATCGAGAATCAACAACGTAGCGTTATCCGAAAGCAGGAAGCAGAAGATATCCGGCAAAAAGCAAAGCAGTTCCAAAAGGAATTAGACATTACAAAATAATCATACGCGCCTGTTATCTAATCAGAGTTAACAGGCGCGTATTACTTATCTTGCAAAATCATTATGCAACTCTTCTATACGACTCTTCCAACTTACCCATAGCTATCCCATTCAATTATTTTCGTTCCACTTCTTACACTGCTCCATAATCGTATTCAAAGCATCTTCCTGCCCTGCAGGCGGATAATCATACTTTTTCAACAACCGTTTGACAATACGCCGCATTCCGGCACGAGCACTCTCCTTCATATTCCAGTCGATCGTTTTGTTACGCCGGAGTGCATCCGTCAGCTCACGTGTAATAGCGATCAACTGATCGTTGGAATAGAAATCTTTTACAGCCTCAGGCTTGGTCAACGCATCATAAAAGGCAAGTTCTTCGCTGTTCAGATTAAGCGACTTGCCGGCCTTTTCGCCGTGAACGATCTCACGGGCTATTTTCAGCAGTTCTTCGATAACCTCTTCGTTCGTCAGCATCCCTTTCAAATAGCGGCTCATGGCATCGGCCAGAATTTCCGAAAACTTCTCGGCTCGTACCGTATTCGTTCGCTGATATAGTTGTACCTGCTCTGCAATCAACCTACGCAATAATTCTACGGCGAAGTTCCGTTCCTTCATCCGGGCAACCTCTTCCAGGAATTTCGAATCGAACAAAGAGAACTCCTCCTTGATATCGGAGAAAAGATTAATTACCCCTTCGCTCTTGATACTCTGCTTGAGCAATTCATTAATACGCCCGTTAATCTCACGGAACGAAATCTTGCCCTTGGCTTCCACGCGCGTCAGTAATGTGCGAACCGCCTCAAAATAGGCAGCTTCGATACGTTGCTCATAATTCAGTAAACTCTGACAAAGCGACAATGCCTGCCGCAGCAGCAGCGCCTCTTTGATATAGAGTTTTTTCGTTTCCATCCGCTCGGGGGACTGCATGAAATCGACACCTCCGCTGATGGCTTTCGCCCGCTCCAAATCAGACTTACCGAAGAAAGCACCATAATCGAATCCATACATCAGATCACGGCAAACGTCCAGTTTCTTCTGAAACTCCGGATAGGCGGTTTTAGCCACATCCGTATCACCATAATTTTTGCGGTCACGGTATGTATAATCGTTCATCGCCGTCTTCAACGCCGAAGCGATACCCACATAATCCACAACCAAACCACCTTGTTTATCCCCAAACACACGATTCACACGAGCAATAGCCTGCATTAGATTGTGTCCGGACATCGGTTTATAGACATACATCGTCGAAAGCGAAGGTACGTCGAAACCCGTAAGCCACATATCAACTACGATGACGATTTTCAACGAGCTATCGTTGTCTTTGAACCGCTTCTCCAACTCTTTCTTGTGGGAATCATTTCCAATAATCGCCCGCCAGTCTTCCGGATCTTTATTACCGGAAGTCATCACAACAGCCAGCTTGTCACTCCACACCGGACGCATTTCGAGAATCCGACGGTAAATCTTGATCGCTATTGGCCGCGAATAGGCTACTATCATCGCCTTACCCGTCTGCTCGTATTGCCGGAATTCCTCATAGTGTTTTACGATGTCCTCGCACAATGATGCCACCGTCGCGTCAGCTCCAAGGATCGAGTCGAGCCGCCCCAATTCACGCTTGCTTTTCTCAATGACATACTCTTCCGCCTCCTCAGCCATCGCATCATACTCCGCATCAATACGCCGCAAGGACTGCTCGTCGAGTTTCAGATTGATTACACGGCTCTCGTAAAATACCGGCCGTGTCGCACCGTCCTCCACCGACTGCGTCATATCGTACACGTCGATGTAATCTCCAAACACTTCGCGTGTCGACCGATCTTTTTGCGAAATAGGCGTTCCGGTAAACCCGATATAGGTAGCATTCGGCAACGCATTACGCACCAGACGCGCCGCGCCGATTACAACTTTGGCTTGCGTTACCCCGTCAGCATCCGTAACCATCCTGACCCTCTCCTCCAATCCGTATTGACTGCGATGCGCCTCGTCGGCCATAACAACTATATTTCGTCGCGTCGAAAGAGGTTCTTCGCTCTCTTCGAATTTCTGCATCGTCGAGAAAAAGATACCGTTCGCTTCGCGTCCCGCCAATAATTCCCGAAGATGAGCCCGACTTTCGGCTTGCACGGGTGTCTGACGCAAAAAATCCCTGCAACAAGCGAACTGCCGGTACAACTGACCGTCCAAATCGTTACGGTCTGTCAGCACGACGATAGTCGGCGACGACATCGCCTGCTGCAACTGCTTGGCGAAAAAGACCATCGACAATGACTTTCCGCTGCCCTGCGTATGCCAAAACACGCCACCCCGACCATCTGTCTCAGCTGCTTTAACCGTCGAAAGCACAGCCTTGTGTACGGCATAAAACTGATGATAGGCACTTAATATCTTAATATCCTGTTTACCGTCTTTCGAATAACAAACAAAATTCCGCAACAATTCAACAAACCGCGTTTTTTCGAACATTCCCGCGAAAAGCACATCGAAATTCGCGCTATGGGTATCTTCATAACTCCCATCTACCGTTTTCCACTGCATAAAACGGTCTTCACCCGCTGTGATCGTCCCCGCCTTAGTCATCGCCTGATCGCTCATCACACAAAAAGCGTTATAGATAAAGAGTGACGGAATCTCCTGCATATAGTTACGCAATTGTGCATAAGCTTCCGACACGTCTGTATTCTCACGCGATGGCGATTTGAGTTCGACCACCACCAGCGGCAATCCATTGACAAATACGATCATATCCGCACGCCTTACCGAGTGCCCATCGACCGTCCATTGATTAGCGATCGTAAACCGATTATGTAACGGTGAATCGTAATCGACAAGCCGGACATTTGCGGAACATTGCTCGCGGCCATCGAAATAATTGACAGCTACGCCATTTTGCAAATAATCCGTGAACAATTCATTCTTCTGTACCAACGTTCCGCCCTCATAGGTCCGAATTTTCACCATAGCTTCGTCAATAGCGGCCTGTGGCAGTCCACGATTGATCTGCGGCAACACAGCCTCCAGCACCTCCACGTAAAGCGGTTCTGCATAGTCGCGCATTACATTGGGACCGTACACATAATCATAGCCTAATTGCTCTCGAAACAACTCGAGAATAGCGTTTTCAAAATCATCTTCGGTGAAGTGCATATAATTGTTATTTTTTCACATACAAGTTAACAAGCTGTGATACCATATTACGCGCAGATTGCGTTGCGACATCAGAACTAATAGATTGTAAAGACAGGCTTCGTTTGATTTTACGTCTCAAATCACTAATGGTTGCTTCCTTATTGGCCCAATCTATATATTCGGTTTGCCGTGTAATAATTCGAAGAACATTCTGTTTTATAGCATCATCTGAAATATATTGTGATACGATATCATAAATAGCCTTATCAACTAACTCTTCTTTCACTACGGATTCAGCTATCTCAACACCTTCCTTCGATTCTTCAGCTTTTATTGCATCAAAATCTATCTTTTCAAAAGATGAAGCGCTTCTGACATTAGATTTACACATACTATATTTGATATATGCCATCTGATGCTCCAACTCCGGAAATAAAGCCCCTTGGTTTATATTGTAGAAATTCAATTCTTCTAAAAGGCTTTCCTTGCTTCCGGCCGGTATGATTATCCTTTCGCTCGCAAACTGGCTATTTAAAGAACAACTGCTCTTCTCGATCCGACTGGCGCCGTAATCAGATTTATTGAGTTGAATATTAATGCTACCCGAAAGCAAAAAGGCTCCGCTCTGCCGAATCAAACGTTCATTGTTGAATGTCGATATAACAAAGTAGGCATTTTGCATCACCTTTGCCAGTTCCTCAAAATCCTCGGCTTGTTTTATTTGACTGCGTAATCCTAATTTCTCGACCAATTGATGCAATACAATATCTCCGTTGAAATCCATTTCCGCAATTCGAGCCAACAGATCAATATCATCTGAATTATGCTTATGTCCATAAGCCCGTCTATAATAAACAGCCCCATCGACATCATATTCATTATCAAATGAATGATCGGAGTCGACATCAATAGTATCAGATTCTTTATAATTCTTGTCGTAGTTTTCTTTATCTTCACATTTCGCACACGCAAAATACAACGCGACTAAAGGATTTAGCGTTACATCCAACATTCTGGTTGGCAGTCCATAATGTTGTAATTTTGTCAGTCGTTCAAATGCACTTCGGCCGCCAAATTCAAAAGGAGCACGAGCACAAGCCTCGGATATAATATCGGATTCAATCGTCAGGTTATTCTCTCTAAATAAACACGGGCGCACATCCCAATTTTTATTGGATTGGCCCCTGAAAAAGAATCGCTCATTGCTACCTTCATTGGCAGCTTGCAACTGAGAAATATATGCAACATCACTACTGTCCCGTAAAAGCGGGCAAGTCGGTCTTTGAAATAGTTGAAACATAGTCTATTAGAAGTAATTTTTCAT
>ENA-UEYD01001825-UEYD01001825.1-human-gut-metagenome-genome-assembly--contig:-NODE-1825-length-13628-cov-8.225740_pt1 | contig 13628 bp, 11 predicted proteins | sample MGYA00242907_ERZ507875 | MGnify/ENA primary metagenome ERZ507875 (study PRJEB26167, sample SAMN06115506) | human gut metagenome | host: Homo sapiens | place: China:Shandong | collected 2015-08-07...
ATCAACAATCTGTGTACACGCGACCACATTGCAGCAACCAAGAAAGAAGCTGTCAAGATTGCCATCAATGCCGGAATCGACATGTCGATGGTTCCCTACGAAGTAAGCTTCTGCGACTACCTGAAAGAACTAGTACAGGAAGGTGAAGTCCCCATGAGCCGCATCGACGATGCCGTAGCCCGCGTATTACGTCTGAAATACCGTCTGGGACTGTTCGAAAATCCATATTGGGATATCAAGAAATACAACAAATTCGGTTCTGAAGAGTTTGCCCGTGTTGCTTTACAGGCCGCCGAAGAATCAGAAGTACTATTGAAGAATGAAGGCAATATCCTGCCGCTTGCCAAAGGAACAAAAATCCTGCTTGCCGGTCCAAATGCCAACTCCATGCGCTGCCTGAACGGAGGATGGTCGTACAGCTGGCAAGGACATCTAGCTGACCAATGTGCCGGTGCTTACAACACAATCTACGAATCTCTATGCAACAAGTATGGTAAGGAGAACATCATCTACGAACCGGGCGTGACTTACGCTCCTTACAAAAATGACAACTGGTGGGAAGAAAACCAGCCGGAAATCGAAAAATCAGTTGCCGCAGCCAGTCGTGCCGATGTGATTATTGCCTGCATCGGAGAAAACTCTTACTGCGAAACTCCGGGTAATCTAACCAACCTGACCATGTCGGAAAACCAACGTAATCTGGTAAAAGCCCTTGCTGCAACCGGAAAGCCTGTCATTCTGATATTGAATCAAGGTCGTCCGCGTATCATCAACGATATTGTTCCACTGGCAAAAGCCGTAGTCAACGTCATGCTGCCCAGCAACTATGGTGGCGATGCACTTGCCAACCTGCTTGCCGGCGATGCCAACTTCAGCGGAAAGATGCCTTTCACCTATCCTAAACATATCAATGCACTGGCAAACTACGACTATAAGCCTTGCGAAAACATGGGACAGATGGGCGGAAATTACAACTACGACTCGGTAATGGATGTACAATGGGAGTTCGGATTCGGTCTGAGTTACACAACTTACAGCTACTCAAATCTGAAAGTCGACAAGACTTCTTTTACAGCCGATGACGTACTGACAGTCAGCGTCGATGTTACCAATACAGGAAAGGTAGCCGGAAAAGAAAGCGTACTGCTTTATTCAAAAGATTTGGTGGCAAGCAGCACTCCTGATAACATCCGTCTGCGTAACTTCGAAAAAGTGGCACTCAACCCGGGTGAAACCAAAACCGTAACCATGCAACTGAAAGGCAGTGATCTGGCATTTGTTGGTTACGACGGTAAATGGCGCCTGGAAAAAGGAGACTTTACAATAAAGTGTGGCGGACAGACATTAGATATTAATTGCACAGAAACAAAAGTATGGGATACTCCTAATCGTTGAGTATAATAAGTGTTTATAGAAAATCCCCGGCTGTTGTGGATAAATGATTCCCGAAGCCAGGGATTTTTTATGCCTTTAAGTCTGCATTGCCGAAGATTAAAGCTGCTTGTAGTATTATGCTGAAATACAGTGTTTTGAATAATATGCTGCGACGTATGAAAAAATATGCTGAAGTTTTCTCTAAAATATCAGCATGTTTTAGAGAAAATTTGTACAAAAAATAAAAAAACATCGAGATGTTTTTAGGGAGATTTCTTGTATCTTATTCCTTAATTGCCCCATATATGTAAAAAACTTGCAATCTTTCTCCTTATTGTGTTTAAGAAAAAGCTATCTTTGTCATCAGAACTTTTTTCCGGAAGACTTATGAATTATGATCTGATAACTATACTTGGTCCTACCGCTTCGGGCAAAACCCCTTTAGCTGCCGCTTTGGCTGTACAACTGCATGCTGAAATCATCAGTGGTGACAGTCGTCAGGTATATCGGCGTATGGACCTGGGTACAGGGAAAGATCTGGCAGATTATGTTGTAGACGGCTATCGTGTGCCTTATCATCTGATAGACATTGCAGAACCGGGATATAAATATAATGTATTCGAGTTTCAACGCGATTTTCTGAAAGCTTACGATGATATTCGTTCACGTAATATCCTTCCGATATTATGTGGAGGAACGGGTATGTATCTGGAATCGGTCCTGAAAGGTTATAAGCTTTTGCCTGTACCCGAAAATCCGGAATTGAGAGTCAGACTGGCCGATAAATCACTCGAAGAACTTACTGCCATCTTGTCTTCTTATAAGAAACTGCATAATTCAACCGATGTAGATACAGCCAAACGGGCTATCCGTGCTATCGAAATAGAAGAATATTATTTGCATCAGCCGGTAGAGGCGCGTAAGTTTCCTGAAATTCACAGCCTGATAATCGGTGTGGATATAGACCGTGAGTTGAGAAGAGAAAAAATCTCCAGAAGGTTGAAGCAGCGTCTGGATGAAGGTATGGTTGACGAGGTGCGTGCTCTGATAGACGGGAGAATTGGTCCGGACGATCTGATATATTATGGGTTGGAATATAAATACCTTACGCTGTACGTTACCGGACAACTGACGTTTGATGAAATGTATCATCAACTGGAAATAGCCATTCATCAGTTTGCCAAACGGCAAATGACATGGTTCAGAGGCATGGAACGGCGTGGCTTTACTATACATTGGATAGATGCAACCCGCCCGATGGAGGAAAAAGTAAATGAAATAATCGGATTACTCAATAAAGAATAAGAAAATGGCAGTGGAACCTACTCGTTGGGGAGTGATATATAACCCAAAAGCTGGAAGTCGGAAAGCGCAGAAGCGCTGGAAGGAGATTCGCGGTTATATGGAAAGTCGCGGAGTCTTGTTCGATTACGTGCAGTCGGATGGATTCGGTTCGGTTGAGAGATTGTCCCGTGCATTGGCAAACAATGGCTATCGCACGATTGTCATCGTGGGTGGTGACGGAGCCATAAACGATGCTGTAAACGGCATTATGCTTTCGGATGTTCCCGATAAGCACGATATCGCGTTTGGAATTATTCCGAATGGTATCGGAAACGATTTTGCAAAATATTGGGGGCTTGATTCTGATGATTATAAAGGAGCGGTAGATGTACTGATAAACCGCCGTCTTAGAAAGGTTGATGTGGGAGTGTTCAGTTATTTTGATGGAGAAAAGCATCAGATACGGCATTTCCTGAATGCTGTTTATATCGGGTTGGGGGCACGTATTGTACTTATTACTAACGAAACACGTCGTTTTTGGGGAATACCTCTCTTTTCGTATCTTGCTTCACTGTTCCTTGTTGCTTTCGAACGTAAGTTGTATCGTATGCACCTGAAAGTAAACGATGAACATATACGGGGACGTTTGATGGCAGTAGCTATCGGAAGTGGACGTGGTTACGGACTGACACCTAGCGCTGTACCATATAACGGCTGGCTTGATGTATCACTGGTTTATCGTCCGGAACTTCGTCAGCTGATTTCTGGTCTGTGGATGATGCAGCAGGGGCGTTTGCTTAATCATAAGATCGTAAAGCCGTACCGAACCCGTAAAGTAAAGATATTGCGTGCCCAGAATGCTGAAATCAGCCTTGACGGACGTATCTGGTTCGACCGTCATTTCCCGATTGAGATAACCATTGCTCCCGAAGCACTGACATTAATAATACCAAACTGATTTAAAGATTTATGATACATACTATTTCTGATTTAAAGAAAAGCGATAATTTCTTTTTGCTGGCAGGACCTTGTGTGATAGAAGGAGAAGACATGGCTTTGCGTATTGCAGAACGTGTGGTAAAGATAACCGATAAGCTGGGTATACCTTATATATTTAAGGGATCGTACCGTAAAGCTAACCGCTCACGCTTGGATTCGTTTATGGGAATCGGCGATGAAAAGGCTTTGAAGATTCTTGCCAAGGTGCGTGATACATTCGATGTCCCGGTGGTAACAGATATACATGCAGCAGATGAAGCAGCTATGGCTGCCGAATATGTTGATGTGTTGCAGATTCCGGCCTTCTTGTGTCGTCAGACAGATTTGCTTGTTGCTGCCGCAAAAACCGGAAAGATTGTAAATATCAAGAAAGGACAGTTCCTTTCTCCCGGGGCCATGCGATTTGCAGCCGATAAAGTGGTAGAGGCGGGAAACAATGAGGTAATGCTGACTGAACGCGGAACAACTTTCGGTTATCAGGATTTGGTGGTCGATTATCGCGGAATACCGGAAATGCAAACATTCGGACATCCTGTAATATTGGATGTGACTCATTCATTGCAGCAACCAAACCAGACTTCCGGAGTAACAGGAGGAATGCCTCAGCTGATAGAAACAGTTGCAAAAGCGGGTGTCGCTGTAGGAGTAGATGGTTTGTTTATGGAAACACACGAAGATCCTTCGGTTGCGAAAAGTGATGGAGCAAATATGTTGAAGCTCGATTTGCTGGAAGATTTATTGGTGAAATTGGTACGTATTCGTCAGGCTTGCCGATAATGTAAAATTTATATCGGAATGTATGTTGCATGTTTTCCGATAAAAAACTATATCTTTGCACAACCAAAAAATAGAGTTCAAAAAGTAAAAAAGATATGCTTACTATTAAACAAATTACAGAAGATACCGATAAGGTAATTCGCGGATTGGAAAAGAAACACTTTGCCAATGCAAAAGAAACCATTGCGCAAGTGATTGAATTGAATGACAAAAGACGTAATGCGCAAAATCAATTAGATAGAAATCTTGCTGAAGTAAATTCAATATCGAAGAATATCGGTTTACTGATGAAAGAAGGCAAGAAAGAAGAAGCTGAAACAGCTAAAGCTCGTGTAGCAGAAATAAAGGAAGTGAGCAAGAGTTTGCAGGCTGAGATGGATCAGGCTGCTGAAGATATGCAGAACCTGTTGTATACTATTCCTAATGTTCCTTACGATGAAGTGCCTGAAGGCGTTGGTGCTGAAGACAATGAAGTTGTGAAGATGGGAGGAATGGAAACCGAACTTCCTAAAGATGCACTGCCTCACTGGGAACTGGCAAAGAAATATGATTTAATAGATTTTGACCTGGGTGTAAAGATTACAGGTGCTGGATTCCCGGTTTATAAAGGACAGGGAGCTCGTTTGCAGCGTGCTTTGATTAACTTCTTCCTTGATGAAGCGCGTGCTGCCGGATATGAAGAAATCATGCCGCCTACAGTAGTAAATGCTGCTTCTGGTTATGGCACCGGACAGTTGCCTGATAAGGAAGGCCAGATGTATCACTGCAATCTGGATGATTTGTATCTGATTCCTACAGCAGAGGTTCCTGTAACAAATATTTATCGCGACGTGATTTTGGATGAGAAACAGTTGCCTATTAAGAACTGTGCTTATACCCAGTGTTTCCGTCGTGAAGCCGGTTCTTATGGAAAAGATGTACGTGGCTTGAACCGTTTGCATGAATTCTCTAAAGTGGAACTGGTACGCATTGACAAACCGGAACACTCTAAACAATCTCATCAGGAAATGTTGGATCATGTAGAAGGTTTGTTGCAGAAGCTGGAATTACCTTATCGTATCCTTCGTCTGTGTGGAGGTGATATGAGCTTTACAGCTGCTTTGTGCTTCGACTTTGAAGTTTATTCTGAAGCTCAGAAGCGTTGGTTGGAAGTCAGCTCAGTTTCTAACTTCGATACTTATCAGGCAAATCGTTTGAAATGTCGTTACCGCACTGCAGATAAGAAGACTGAACTTTGTCATACATTAAACGGATCTGCTTTGGCTTTGCCGCGTATAGTTGCTGCTTTGTTGGAAAATAATCAGACTCCTGAAGGTATTCGCATACCGAAGGCTTTGGTTCCATATTGTGGCTTTGACATGATAAAATAATTTTAAAAAGAATATAATAATGAAGAGGGGCTATCGGGATTTTACCGGATAGCCCCTCTCTTTTAGACTTTCATCAGATGTGCTAGAAACAACTTTGACTCCAATTAGTTGCAAATGGAATTTTTTTTGCACAAAAGAGAAAAAATAACCGTTTATTTTTTTTCTTTATTTCATTTAATTACTATTTTTGAGGAGGCAATAAAATAACATTTTTTATAGAATTATTAATTATAACCTTAATATAACAGCTATGAGTTATTTACGATTCGACAAAACGCTAATGACGAATTTGGAAGAATCTCTTACGCGTGAGATTTTACGTACAAATCGTTCTGGTGCGTACCACTGTTCTACTATTGTAGATTGTAATACTCGCAAATATCATGGTTTGTTGGTCGTTCCGATACCGGAATTGGGCGATGAGAATTATGTGTTGCTGTCTTCGTTGTCCGCAAGAGGGCGATATGTTCCACCCGCAATCGGCTGCTTAGTAAGTTTTACGTATGAAGGTGCACAAGCGTGACGGTCAGGCGAGAAAATAGGCATCGTCGCATCCTTCAACAAGATAGCCCCTTGTAATTAGGGGCTCTGTACAATTAAACCGGGTACATTTTAGTGTTCAGCTGTGGACGAACGGGTGTCTCGTAGATGTCTGAAAGGTAGCTGGAAGGTTAACTGGGTGACGGGCAGCAAACAGATGTGTTCAAGGTGGACAACATATGCGCTCGCAAGTGTTGGGCGTCATTCGCTGGTAGTGCACTAAAAAGCGCTGTCTGCGTGAAGCCTTCTATAGCAGTCCTGCCATGTAGATCGGCAGCTTGACCACATCATTTTCCACGACCAGCGGTTTCGGATGCAGCACGTATCTGGTGCCGACCTTCTTGTCGAATTTCGTCTTGAACTTGTCCAGCGAGACCGTGCGGTAGTGTTTCGATGACTTGACCTCGATGGGGCTGACCCTGTACTTCATCGCCGCGTTCTCGTACGGTTCAACGATGAGGAAGTCGATCTCCATGCGGTTCGACGGGTCGTCGCGGTCGCTGCGCGGGTCGACGAAGTAGCCCAGCACGTCATCGGGGGCTTTCGAGAAGTCGACGAGCATATACGACGCATAGTTCCGTCGTCCGAATTCCTCCGCGATGGTGCTTTTCCCGACGCGTCGTGCGCCCTCGATGAGCGGGGCTGTGCTTCCTCGGGAAGAATCCTTCCAGAAAGCCAGTTTTTCGTACGCTTTTCGTTCGAAAGTCTCCATGTCTCACCGCCGTAAATACACCAAATCAAGGGTAGTGGAATGGTGGTTTGCTGATCGGCTTGAATTAGATTTCTGACAGGTGGTCGCTATCTCGCTTATATATGGCATTGCTTTGAGGTCGAATGAGATTTCTCGTGGCCTCATCTGCGACGAAGGTGGTAGAAGAGAGTCACGTTGGCTGTTGAGGGATCGGGATGGGGTTGACGAAAAAACAAAGAAAACAAAGTTGGAAACTGAACCGCACCCCGATTGTTGGACTGAAGAAATTCAGATTAGATGATTGGAGGTGCGGTTTCATTGTGTGCGCCGACCGCAGGAAGCACTACGACGACGAGTTCAGGCGCGAAGGTCCTGAAGTTCATCAAGACTGGTAGGGGAGGCGACTCGCTCGCCCGCAGGCTCGCCATGCCGGTTGCAGACCCGCGAGACAATGGGCCCTGCTGTATGGCCCCTATTGCGTTTCCTGGTGTGGAGCAGCCGACGACTTTTGTTTAATGGCAGTCGTTGCCGAGCCTCTAAGAGACGTGAGGACGCAGCATGTCCCGGATGCGCGTGTTCCATAACTCGATGAGGTTGCTCATGGGCGGGATCGGCTCCGCGTACCCGTCCGGCGGGTCGAGGAACGCGAACAACTGCCCCTCCCGTATCCGACTGCGACCTATTCCGGACGCACATTTTGGCCGCTGACCCTGGTTTGAAGTAGCATGTATCCTCGTGAAGGGGAAGAAGCTTTTTCAATGGATGCCGGCGTTGGTGGCGCTATGCGTGTTGGTTGAAGGGCTTTTCTTTATAGGCGTTACGCTTCCAGGACATGTCCCCGATATCTGGGCACATGTTTACCGTGTCGACGCCATTCTTAATGGTGATGTTGTCGCAAGACCGGTTTCTTCGCGCAGTATGTTGCACAACACAGAAAATGGCGTAGTCGGTGGTGCTGTCAACAGAGAGTGGATGCGGTATTCGCTTGAACAATACGATGGCTATGACCCTGCCGTTGTGATTCCTGAATCCGTGAAAGACGATTCAAACTCAACTGTTGATCTTCCGTTCAATAATACCGCGATAAATTCTCCTGTGGTTTACGCTCCTCAACTGGTTGGTTTTGCGGCAGGCCGTGTACTGAGCACCGGATTGATGGATTTGCGCATGACCGCCAGCCTCAACTGGTTGGTTTTGCGGCAGGCCGTGTACTGAGCTTGAGTGCTGGAATTACCTATCATCTTGCGGAAGTGTGCATGCTGAGCGTGTATGTGCTTCTCATGTATTGTTCGGTGCGGGCGTTGCCTAAGTGGCGCATTCCGGTCGGTTTGTTACTATGCCTCCCACAAATGGTTCGACTGGCTTCGTTCTCAATTTCTGCGGACTCTGTCACTCAAGGGATGGCTATACTGCTTAGTTGTCTGTTGTTCCGTGAAATTGTAAGCAAGCGATCTGTTTCGAGCGCCGTTCGGTTAGCCGTCGTCAGTGTGATACTAGCGATGTGCAAGTTCATATATCTACCACTGGTTTTGCTCTCGATTCCGACAATATTTGACTCCGCGAATAAGGCGTTAGATGGTAGGATGCGGCTGCGTATAAATCGTGGCCGCGCTATACCAATTTTGATCGGAACGTTCATTTCTGGCGTATGGGTTCTGTTATGGCTGAAAATCAATGCTTGGTACACAAACTGTCCCATGATGGTTTCATATGAGCAGATGACTGCGCGAAAACGTGCTTTGCTGACAGATCCCGACGTGTGCGTTGACGCAATAAGGAACATCGTGTGGGCGATAGTACACGCCCAATCCAACATGAATGTGAAGATCTCCAGCGTCTATATTGCGCTCTGTTGGTTGGCGATCCTGATAGTTTTGATACTGCTATTCTTCGTAAGTATTCGAACGGCAGACCTTAACAAGCGAGAGCCATCTGCGGTTGTCGGCGCATGTTTGGACGGAAGCCATGGACGGAGACTAGCCTATGTTCTTCCGTTGCCTTATGCATGGCTGATAGTGTTGCTTTGCATAGGAGATATTCTGTTAATATATCTAGCTCTGTGGCTGCAATACAATCCATCCGGGACAGTGGGTGTTGATGGTATGCAGTACAGGTATTTCCTGCCGCTCTCTGCTTTGTTTGTTATAGTTGCGTCCGAAAGTATATTCCGTTTGTTCAGCTTTCGCCACGAAAAAGATTAAGCATGTTTGCGCCGGATATGGTAAATCGACAGAGGCATTGGACATGGGTAATGCAATGACGGTGCTGGCACAAACGTCCTTAGGTCCGATTGTCGGTCATGACTGTTTCACATGCAAATATGAAATCCTGTAACAGGTTGAGAGTTATCGTGCTGGGTAGTTGAAAACCTATACGCTCGACGAGGTGGAACGGCGCCTTGGCTTAGAGGATTGAGCTTTTGGATTGCCTAGGTGAGTTGTTGAGCAAACTTGACGAAAGATAAAAGACAACAAGTGATAAAAAACGAGTCTGAAGCCCGCTACCTCGCCCAGGACCAGTAGTGCGCGTGGCTTGGTGTGTCAATACGAGACCGTTGAGTGTAAAAGCCTCTTTTGATGAGGCCGAAATTTTCGGGTGCTCGTTTGAGTCCAAAGAGTTCTCTGTTTGAAAAGTCAATGATTATGCGGTCTTTACGCCAAATCAAGGGTAACTGAGGTGCCATTCATGCACCAAATCAAGGCTTGAGCGCGAACATGTGTTGGCGGCGTATTTAGGGTGGTGGTTCGTCAAGCAACTCGGTGCGGGACTCGATCTGAAGGATGACGAAATGACCGACTACGTGTCGCAGTTCGACGACTGGGCCTCGGCGGAATAACATGACCAAACCAGTTGCTCTTTTGGACACCAACGTATTCCCGCCCATATGGTTGCTGCGGCTGCCTGATTTCGCGGAAGATGTGGAAGTGACGTCTTGCCGTGCATGTTGGCCGCTAACTCAACGGCCAACAACTGTTACTGGCTATACTTACGAGGTAAGCCAACCCCGCTGGGTGAAAGTGAGGGCTGAACACCCTGAATATCTTAGGGGCCGACTCTCGCGTTATGCGTCCAATTTCTGTCGCTATCTCGCTTATGTATGGCAGATTCTGGCGTTCGTCCGGAGGTTTCTCGCTTATATATAGCAGTCTGTTTTTGAAGCCAGCCAGTTAGGGGGTAATTTTACACCCTCTAACTGCGGTCTTTCCGGAATGACCTGCCATATATAAGCCCGATATGGTGGGAAAAAGTTTTATTGGGCGGAAATCGATGGCTGAATCTCGTTGGGTCCTGCGATGGGCTCATCTAAAGCAACGGACCGTCAAACAGTTCGTCGTGGGATCCCATGCGAATGAATCGGATTGTCGACGCTTCCGGCCGCTCCGAGTAGATCACCAACACATCCATTTTCCCTTCGGCAAGATGGAATTCCGCATATCCCGAGTAGATTCCTCGTGGGTGATCAAGCATGTGAGGATTATATGATTCCGGAACGTGTCCGTACTCCTCAATAGCTTCGATTACATATTCGAGTTCCGTGACGATTTGAGGTATCCGTCGTGAGATGCGTTTGAAGTCGGTCTGAAATTGTTGGTCGAATTTAATGGTAATCATGGCGCTTTGCCTGTTCAGCCGTGATTGTTGTGCAGCCAGGCGATGGCGTCTTGCGCGCTGTTGAAGGTGGCCGCGTCGTCTGGGAGGATACCGCGTTCCTTGGCTTCGGCTTCGAGCATGGCGCGCTTGGTCTGCTCGTTTGGTTCCGCGGCGCGCACGGAAGTGTCGAAAGGCAGGCGCTGCTGGTTCACGAGCTGGATGCTCGCCATGGTCACGTAAGTGTTGAAATTCATGCCCATGGCGTCGAGCGTCTGGTTGACCCGAGCTTTCAGATCGTCGTTCATGCGAATGGTAATATTGCCCATCTGAATCACCTGCCCCTAATCTTGCGTGCGATTAATGTGTATTCTACGTCAAATGCACGTATGTTGCAATTGATAATGGGGGTAAGTGTAGTTTCTGACAAAAATGACAACTTGTCGGTTTTCAGAAACTAGTATGTTGAGGTGGGGCGAAACTGTGTGGGAGAATCATGAGTGCTGTTTCATTTCCTCATCGGATCGGTCTAGCTCTAGAAGAACCGTGATCGCATCGGGGAATCGTGTGCTGGTCGGTGTGGATGGTGCGGTTGTGGAAGTGACGTCTTACCGTGCATTTTGGCCACTAGCTCAACGGTCAGCCTTCCAAATCTGCCATATATGAGGTAGGTGTGAAATTGCTCCATGAACTATGCAACCCTGCCGGTACTCTGAAATTGTGAGTAGTGAGATTTTCAAGCCGCGCAACATCATCGTGACCGGCGGATGTGGGTTTATCGGAGCCAATTTCGTGCGCTATGTGGCACATAACCATCCTGACGTGCACATAACCGTGCTCGACAAACTGACCTATGCCGGAAATCCGCAAAATATCGCCGGTCTTCCGCAATCGCAAGTCGAACTCGTGCAAGGCGATATCTGCGATACGGCACTACTGGAACGTATCGTGCCCGGGCATGACGCGATCGTGCATTTCGCAGCCGAATCACACAACGACAATTCCATTGCCAATCCCGAACCCTTCATCACAACAAACGTGGAAGGCACGTTCCATTTGCTTGAAGCGGCACGCAAGCATGACGTGCGATTCCACCACATCAGCACCGACGAAGTGTACGGCGACCTCGCGCTCGACGATCCACGCAAATTCACCGAAAGTACGCCATACAAACCGTCGAGTCCGTACAGTGCGTCGAAAGCGGCGTCCGACCAGCTGGTGCGCGCATGGATGCGCACGTACGGGCTTCGCGCCACGATCTCCAACTGTTCCAACAATTACGGGCCGTACCAGCATGTGGAGAAATTCATTCCGCGGCAGGTCACATCCATCATGGAGGGTGTGCGGCCGAAACTGTATGGCACTGGTGAGAACGTGCGCGACTGGATTCATACGGAAGACCACTCTTCCGCGGTATGGGAGATTCTGACGCGCGGGCGAATCGGCGAAACGTACCTGATTGGCGCGGACGGCGAAATGAGCAACATCGCCGTGATGCGCATGATTCTGCGGCTCATGGGGTGTGCGGAGGACGCATTCGACTGGGTGCGTGACCGTCCTGGGCATGATCGACGTTACGCGATCGATTCCAATAAGCTGCGTACCGAACTCGGCTGGCGGCCCGTACACACCGATTTCGAAGCCGGTTTGCAAGCGACCATCGCTTGGTATACGGACAACCGCGCCTGGTGGGAGCCCGCCAAAGCCGCCACCGAAGCCCGCTACCGCGCCCAAGGCCAGTAAAGCGCGTCGGACGGGAGCGTTTGTGACGGTGCGTCATGGTGAATGCGACGCAGCCTGGCAATTGGGTTCGGTAAGTGGCGATTGAGGAATAACGTGTTGCAAGTAGCTGACTTCGTCAGGAAATACCACCGGTCGGACTGTCGAATCTGCCACATATAAGCCAGATACGGTGCGAAAGTATGTTTAACGGGGTCAAAGTTGTGTTTTTGAACAACTTTGACCCCGTTAAATTGCTGTAAACAGGCAATAGGAGTGTTTGAAGGTGATATAGAGGGTATGAAAATCTGTCGTTGAGCGTGTAAAATAAGATTTTAACGGGGCAAAGTTGTTCTTTTGGGTACTTTTACCACCGTTAAAACCGTGATGATGGAGTAAAACATGCAAATGTATCGTCGAGAGCATTATCTAGCCAAGCTTCGTCCGTTCTATGACGATGCGGGACTCATCAAGGTGGTCACCGGCATTCGCCGTTGTGGAAAATCGAGTCTGCTGTGCAGTGTCATGGATGAGCTGCGGGAACGTGGCGTCTCGGAAGGCAATATTTGCTACATCAATCTTGACCGTCGAGAATACCAAGACGTGAACACTCCGGAAAAGCTTGATGCAGTCATTGAACATAGCCTTGGCAAGTCAGTTTCAATGCGTTACCTGTTTATCGACGAAATACAGAACGTGAAGGGGTATGAGACCATCGTCAACGGATGGCGTGAAGAAGGCGACTGCTCGATTTTCATCACTGGATCCAATTCATACCTACTATCCGGCGAGCTTGCCACCAAATTGACAGGCCGCTATATTGAGCTGGAAATGTTCACCCTATCGTTCAACGAATATCTCGGCATGCGCGAGTATCTTGGACTTCCCCAAAAGCCGGAATCGCAGGTTTTCCAAGAGTATCTCACTTATGGAGGGTTCCCGAAGGCGCTGGAATATGAGGATCTTGATGCGAAAGCCATGTATATCCAAGATGTCATAGGGCAGATTTTCAGCAAAGACATAGCCGCTCGCAAAGTGGTGCGTCACCGCGATACTTTCCAACGCGTGCAGGACTATCTCATCAACAACTATGCCGCTCCCACGAATCTGTCGGGAATCGTCGAATATCTGAAACGCAGCGAAGGCGTGACGGTCAAACGTGAGACTCTTGCGAACTATGTCCGGCTGTTGGAGAGTGCGAAGGTCCTCTACAAATGCCCGCGATTCGATTTGCGTTCGCGCAGGTCGTTGAGAGGAGGGGAGAAGTATTATCTTGCGGATCCTGG
>ENA-UEYD01001834-UEYD01001834.1-human-gut-metagenome-genome-assembly--contig:-NODE-1834-length-13596-cov-5.672831_pt1 | contig 13596 bp, 9 predicted proteins | sample MGYA00242907_ERZ507875 | MGnify/ENA primary metagenome ERZ507875 (study PRJEB26167, sample SAMN06115506) | human gut metagenome | host: Homo sapiens | place: China:Shandong | collected 2015-08-07...
CACGTTGATCTCTTTGCTCCAAAGCCCGTCGATAAAGGTTTTGTTCAGTTCCATAGATGATATTGTTCGTTTTGAGAAAGATATGCATTGTTCTGTACTTTAGTCTGGAAATCCTGTTTCTGTTTTTCTAATTCCCGAGCTTTCTGGTTTATTGTCAAACGAACATTTTCACTCTTCTTTACCATACCTTCATTCAGGTCGATGCAGAAATTATATTGTGCCAGAAGCGTGTCTATTTCAACATAAGCAATCTTCATTCCAGTAAGTTCACCTGAAGCTTGTCCTGACGTAGTTGCCGTTTGATTATCAGCTTTACCTGTACACTGAGAAAATAAAACGATAAGTGCAAGGGCAGCCAAACCGTTCACGAGGTAGTTCAATCTCTTCATAACTTGTAAAAAATATAGTTTTTAAATTATTAATTCATACTATCATTTAAGGCTTTTTCCAATTCGTCAATGGAGAAACGGGGTTTCTTCTGTGCTTCCCGGTCCTGCGACTGGGCACACCCAATACCTCTCTCCCGCATTGCTTTATTACCGCTGACGTGCCCGTTCGGGAACTTTCCGCCTTTCACAAAAAAGACTTTTACACCTAATAATGCAATGCAAATAGCAACTATTAACAAACTTATCAATACTGTATCGAGCATTTCTACTATTTTTGTAATACGAAAATAGACTGCATTTCAGCAAAATGAAAATAAAATTTTCTTTTGCATTCAATTTGCTCTATTTTTGTGGGTGCAAATATAGGGCTTTGTATGGACTAACCCACTTTTTTTACCATAAAAAAAGAGAAACGGTAATAAAATAGCCAATTGATTTAACCATATTTAGCAATAAGAGGTTAAATACGAACATTCATAAAGGAATTAATATGGAAAAGAATGAACTGAAACCGGCAGGCGTTTTTCATTATTTCGATGAAATCTGCCAAGTGCCGCGTCCTTCGAAGAAGGAAGAGAAAATGATTGCTTATCTGAAAGCATTCGGTGAAAAACATAAGTTGGAAACACTGGTTGACGAAGCCGGCAACGTCCTCATCAAAAAGCCCGCTACACCGGGTATGGAGAACCGTAAGACCGTAGTGCTGCAATCTCACATCGACATGGTGTGCGAAAAGAACAACGATGTGCAGCACGACTTCCTCACCGACCCGATAGAAACCGTAATTGAAGGGGAATGGCTGAAAGCCAAAGGTACAACGCTGGGAGCCGACAACGGTATCGGTGTAGCTACAGAACTGGCTATCCTTGCAGACGACAGCATTCAGCACGGACCTCTGGAATGTCTGTTTACGGTAGACGAAGAAACCGGACTGACAGGTGCCTTCGCCCTAAAAGAAGGTTTCATGAACGGTGATATTCTGTTGAACCTCGACTCGGAAGATGAGGGAGAACTCTTTATCGGCTGCGCAGGAGGTATAGACTCCGTTGCAGAGTTTACATATAAAGAGGTAGACGTACCTGCCGGATACTTCTGCTGCAAGGTGCAAGTGAAAGGATTGAAAGGCGGACACTCCGGTGGAGATATCCATTTGGGACTCGGTAATGCCAATAAGATATTGAACCGTTTCCTGAGTCAGACTTTCCAGAAGTATGATATGTACTTGTGTGAAATAGACGGTGGTAATCTGCGCAACGCCATTGCACGCGAAGCACACGCAGTTATCGCTATACCGGAAGACTACAAGCATGACTTGCGTGCCGATCTGAATATTTTTGCGGCTGAAGTACAAGCTGAGTATGCCGTAGTCGATCCGGGACTGCAACTCATCTTAGAATCGGAAAATACCCGTACGAAAGCCATCGACAAAGATACTACGAAGCGTCTGCTGCAAAGCCTCTACGCTTGTCCTCACGGGGTGTATGCTATGAGCCAGGACATTCCCGGACTGGTAGAAACGTCTACAAACCTTGCATCCGTCAAGATGAAGCCGGGCAACATTATCCGCATCGAAACCAGCCAACGCAGTTCTACCGCCTCATCCAAGCAAGATATAGCCAATATGGTACGTACCGTATTCGATATGGGCGGTGCCAAAGTTACCTTCGGTGACGGCTATCCGGGTTGGAAACCTAATCCACACTCTGAAATACTGGAAATCGCTGTCGAGTCATACAAACGCTTATTCGGTGTAGATGCCAAGGTGAAAGCTATCCATGCCGGACTGGAATGCGGTCTGTTCCTCGATAAGTACCCGGCACTGGATATGATTTCCTTTGGTCCTACTTTGCAGGGTGTGCACTCTCCCGATGAGCGGATGCTGATTCCTACGGTAGATAAGTTCTGGAAACACCTGCTGGATATCCTGGCTAATGTTCCCGTAAAGAAATAACTCACATCCCTTATTCCTCTTATACGGATGGTTAAAGGGGAGTATGTAAAAGATGGCATCTTTTGATGTAAAAGATGCCATCTTTCGTAACATAAGATGCCACCTTTCGCTGCAAAAGATGGCATCTTTTGCATAATAGCCTATAGAGATGTAATTCCTTTCAATATACCATCGTCTCATCAAGGTAGTAAGATAAAAGCGAAAGATATAATAAAGCGACAGAAATACCGTTATTTAGTAAAACCTACAGAACGTACGGTATGAAATCGAAAGCACTATACCTTATATATATATTCCCGGTACTTTTCCTGTTGTCCCTTGCCGCCTGCGACGACATGGATGATTATTCGTCCGATCCAAAGCATACACTTTGGTTCTCACAGGACACGCTGCGTATGGACACCGTACTCACCGGTATTCCCACTTCCACCCGCCAACTGAAAGTTTACAATCCACATAAGAAGGCATTGCTGATATCTTCCATTATTCTTGCCGATGCCGGCAAATCCGGTTTCCGTATCAATGTGGATGGCATTAGGGGAGATCAATTCTCCGACATAGAAATTGCAGGAGAAGATAGCCTCTACATTTTTGTAGAAGCGACTCTGCCTCAGCAGGACAATGCCGACATTAGGTTGATAAAAGACTCTATTCTCTTTCAACTGAATGGCATCCGGCAAGAAGTTAAGCTACGGGCGTATGCACAAGATGCTTTTACTTTCCGGGGGAAAGTGATCGAGAAAGATACATTGATAGCCTCCCAACGGCCGATATTGATTTATGACAGTATCAGTGTGGCTCCAGATGCGCACTTAACGCTGGCAGCAGGTACCCGCCTGTATTTCCATGGCAAGGCTGGAATGCAGGTACACGGACGCTTATCAGTGGCAGGCAGCCTATCCGCCCCGGTCGTTTTCCGGGGAGATCGCACCGACCGTATGTTCCCTTATCTTCCTTACGACCGGTTACCGGGACAATGGGGCGGCATACGATTCTACAAGACCAGTTACGAGAATCATCTTGTTTATGCAGACATTCATGGAGGAAGTTTCGGTATCCGCTGTGACTCTTCGATGACAGACCGCAGGAAACTGACATTGGAGTCTTCTATCATACGGCAGGTATCAGGCAATGGACTGGAGCTAACATCTTGCCAGGCGGTGGTAGGAAATAGCGAAATCAGTAATGCGGGAGAGAATTGCGTCAGTTTGTTAGGGGGAGATTATACATTCACTCACTGTACGCTGGCTAATTATTTCAGTTGGAACGTACGGAAAGGAACGGCATTGCAAGTCCGGAATGAACAGGATGACATAGCCTATCCGCTTTCATCAGCTATCTTCCGCAACTGTATCATTGCAGGTTCGGGTACGGATGAAATCAACGGAGGACGCTCCAAGAATGAGAATATAGCTTTCAATTATTACTTCTCCCACTGCCTCATCAACTCAGTGAAAGAAGAAAATGACAAGATAGTCAATGTGATTTGGGAGAAAGACGATAACTTCTTGCTGATGGATAGCCGTACGCAGGAATACAGTTTTAGCCTCAATGAAAAGTCTAAAGCCATCAATTTAGGAAAGCAAGAAGATGCTATCGCTTATCCGACAGACAGAAACGGGAACTCCCGACTACAAGATACAGCACCGGATGCGGGATGCTATGAAAAATCGGCTTCAAAAGATGAATAATAATTGCTATACCTTAAAATGGCATCTCCTCTTCTTGCTGTTCTTCCCTTTTTTTACCCTCTACGGACAAACGAAGAAAGATACTCTCTCTTTTCGCGTTGTCAGCTATAATGTTGAAAACTTATTCGATTGCCGCCACGATACGCTAAAGAATGATTACGAGTTTCTACCCGACGCGATGCGTCACTGGAATTATACGAAATATAAGAAGAAACTGGATGCCATAGCCCGCACGATCACAGCCGTAGGTGGTTGGACTCCGCCTGCACTCGTAGCCCTTTGCGAAGTAGAAAACGACAGCGTACTGCGCGACTTGACCCGGCGTTCAGTTCTTAAGGAAGCCGGATACCGCTATGTAATGACCAACTCACCCGACCAGCGCGGAATTGATGTGGCACTGCTTTATCAAAGAGATCAATTCAAGTTGATTTCCCATCAGGGTATTCCCATACCTCACAGATCCGGCAAAAAGAAATTCCGCCCTACACGGGATATACTGCACGTCTGCGGAATGTTGCTGAACAGCGATACCCTGGACATCTTTGTTGTACATCTTCCATCCCGTTCAGGAGGTGCAAAGGAGAGTGAGCCCTATCGTCTATTTGCTGCCGGACAACTGAAAGCCGTAGTAGACAGTATCTATTACTATCGGCATCATCCGCAAATTCTTATCATGGGAGACTTCAATGATTATCCCGATAATGCATCCGTCAACAAAATACTCTCAGCAGAAGCACCACCCCAGAACGGTGACAGTCTGCAACCGCAAAAGCTCTATCACTTACTTGCCCGCAAGAGCGCAATTCGAAAGCACTTCGGCAGTTACAAATATCAGGGTGAATGGGGATTACTGGATCATATCATCGTGTCCGGCACTCTTCTTCAACCGGATACGGATTTCTGCACCGCCGAGGATAAGGCTGATGTATTTCATTCTTCGTTCCTATTGACGGAAGATAAAAAGTATGGCGGTGTACAGCCATTCCGCACTTACTACGGAATGAAGTATCAAGGTGGCTACAGCGATCACCTCCCAGTATGGGCGGATTTCCGGCTCATTTATTAATCCGAATACTGATACAATTTCAAATCAAACTTCTGTACCATCACCAGCAAATGATCGAATATATCGGACTGAATACGTTCGTATTCCTTCCATACCTTGTTTCGGGAAAAGAAGTAAACCTGAATGGGAACTCCATAAGTGGTCATTTCCTTCTGGCTGATAATCAAGTCCAAATCCTGGTTCACGACAGGAAGGCTGCAAAGATAACGTTCGATGTAAATACGGTAGAGTTGTGAATTGGTAGGTACCTCGCCTTCTGCCGGCTGATAGTCTGCCATCAAAGGAACTTCCTTACGGATGGTATCCAACATTTCGGGAGTGCAAAACTTCAGGGTCGTCATGTCCAGATAGATATTCTTATCCACACGCCGGCCACCACTCTCCTGCATACCGCGCCAGTTCTGGAAAGAGCCGTTCACCAAGGTATAAGGCGGAATGGTAGAAATCGTATTATCCCAGTTCTGTATCTTTACGGTGTTGAGGGTTATCTCTTTCACAATACCATTGGCGGAGCCATTGGGTAAGGCAATCCAGTCGCCGATACGCAACATCTCGTTGGCAGAAAGTTGTACTCCAGCCACAAAGCCCAGAATACTATCCTTGAATACCAACATTAATACTGCCGCCGAAGCACCCAGCCCAGCAAAGAGGGTTGCGGGAGATTTATCTATAAGAATAGAAATGGCAATGATAGCCGCCACAAAGAATAACAATACCTGCAATACCTGAACAAAGCCTTTCATCGGATGATTCTTACTGTTGTCCTTCTGATTATGAAAATCCAGAAAAACGAGCAGTAGCCCATTCAGCGCAAAAGCTAAAGCAGCCACTATATACACGGCACAAACTTTCTGCGACAACTCCAACAGTTCTACTCCGTGTACAAAAGTATGAGGCAACAGGAAGTAAATCAGAATTCCCGGTAAGGTATGTATCAGATGAGGAACCACTTTCCGCTTCATCAGCAAAGTATTCCAGCGATGGGGTGAACGATTGGTATAATGCTTCATTCCCCCTACCAATATTGCCTGAAACAGATAGTCCAGCCCTACAGCTACGGCAATGATTAATATGGCGATGATAGTTTCATCAAATGTATTCGCAAATTTAGGGTCTACTCCCCACCCTATAAGGGTTTTATTCATCCACCCTCCTAATGTCGTCATATATTTCTCCGATTTTAATTGCTTATGGGAATAATAACAAATAAAGGGGAGCTGTTGTTTAATAAAACTTTTTTCCGGCTTCATCTTCTACTTTTCCGGTTTCAGTAAAAAAGTCCCGGTATATCTGTCTGGAACAGATTACTTTCGTTCCCGGATTAAACAAAAAAAGTATGAACCGAAATGTAAAACTTATCAGTATTCTCAGCCTCGGACTAATACTGGGGGCCTGTGGTGGTAATTCGTCTTCACAAGAAGAAACTATCATTGTAAAGACTGCTACAGCGAGTACCTACAGCAACGAAACAGTCAAAGAATTCCCCATTATCACCCAACCGTTCCGCACCACAGAACTGTCCTTCCGCGTCAGCGGCCCCATCGACCGGCTGAATGTCTATGCCGGAAACTATTACCGCCGCGGAGATATTATTGCAGAAATCGATCCACGAGACTACCGCATCCGGCGTGAACGTGCTGAAGCCGTCTATCGCCAGTCAAAGGCAGAGTATGAACGTATCAGTGCGCTTTATCAGAAAAACAACCTTTCTGCCAGTACTTATGAGAAAGCACGTGCGGAATATACTTCCGCCAAAGCTGCTTTCGACACTGCCGTCAATGAACTGGAAGATACCCGCCTTGTAGCCCCCTTCAACGGATATGTAGGGGAAGTCTACGTAGAGAAATTCCAGGATGTCAAGGCCAGCCAGCCCGTATTGACATTTATCGATATAGACCAACTGAAAATAGAAGCTTATGTAACGCAAGATATAGCCTATCGTGTTCAACCAAGGCAGAACGTGCTATTGACGCTGGATGTGCAGCCCGACACGGAGCTGGAAGCACAGATTGCAGAAGTATCCAAAGGAACCACACAAAACAATCTCTCTTATCTGGTAACGGCATTGTTTCCCAATAAGGAAGCCCGGTTACTGGCAGGTATGTCCGGAAAGATACGTTTCGAAGAAAGTACTTCGGAATTATCGGATAGTACCGCCACCGGCGAACATTTGGTTTGTATTCCGCAAACAGCCTTGTGCAATCGCCCCACAGTGGGAAGTTATGTATGGACGGTACATCCTGAAAGCGGGATAGTCAGCCAACGTAAAGTTAGTGTCAGCAAACTGCTGCCGCACGGCAATGCAGGCATCACTGCCGGACTGCAACCCGGTGAAATAGTGGCTACAAGCAGTCTGCGTTTCCTATCAGACGGAATGAAAGTAAAAATCCAATGAAACAGCAAGTATCATGAAACTAATCAAATATTTTCTGCAACGCCGCTCTGTCACTATTCTACTGCTGGTACTGGTACTTGCCGGCGGACTATTCTCGTACGTCAAAATGGGAAAGCTGGAGGATGCTCCTTTCACCATTAAACAAGCACTGGTACTGACTTCTTACCCCGGCGCATCTCCTTCGGAAGTACAAAGCCAGGTGACAGATGTATTGGAAGAAGCCATCCAGTCATTGGGCGAACTTTATTACCTGAAAACCGAGAACCGTGCCGGGCTTTCCAAAATCACTGTATATGTAAAGAAAGAGACACGGGCAGATGAGATGCAGCAACTTTGGGATAAACTACGCCGTAAGGTAGGTGATGCGCAGAGCAAACTTCCCGCAGGGGCCGGACCTTCGGTTGTGAATGATGACTTCGGTGATGTGCTGGGCGTCTTCTACGGACTAACAAGCGAAGGACGCAGCTACCGGGAACTGGAAGATCAGGCCAAACTTATCAAAAATGAATTGTTAAAGGTAAAGGATGTCGCACGTATCGAAATCTATGGAACGCAAACACCTACAATTGAGGTAGTGGTCAGTCCCGCCGTTATGTCTCGCAGCGGCATTACGACAGCGGACATAGCCAATGCATTCAATGCCCAAAACAAGGTAGTGGATGCAGGTGGAATCACAGCAGGTACAGGACGCATCCGAATCGAATCCACCGGTAACTTCTATTCCCTGGATGAGATACGGCAACTCACCATCGTTTCACGTAGTGGGGAACACTTCCGACTGGGAGATATTGCCGACATCAACGAAAGTTACCAAACACCTGCCAGCAATTTGATGCGCATAGACGGAAAAACGGCTGTGGGTATTGCCATTTCCACCGTACCTACCGGTAATGTGGTAGATATGGCTGAAGCTATCGAAGCACGCATCGAAGAACTAAAATCTAATATGCCGGAAGGTTTCGGCCTCGTCTCTATCTACGATCAGGGGCATGAGTCTGCCATAGCCAACCAAGGTTTTATCATCAATCTGATAGTTTCCGTAATTACCGTAGTGGCTATCCTGCTTTTCTTCATCGGTTTCAAAAATGGTTTGCTGATAGGTAGCGGACTTGTATTCTCCATATTTGCTACTCTGATTGTGATGCTGGCAGGAGGAATTGCTTTGCAACGCATGTCACTGGCAGCCATTATTATTGCCATGGGAATGTTGGTAGATAATGCCATTGTAGTATCCGACTCTGCACTGGTAAATATGCAACGGGGAATGCGGAAACGGGTATCCATCATGAAAGCATGTTCCGGGACTGCCCTCCCCTTGTTGGCTGCCACGGTCATAGCGATACTGACATTCCTGCCTATCTACTATTCACCACATATCACCGGAGAATTATTATCCTCTCTGGTTATTGTCATCGGTGTATCGCTCATGTTCAGCTGGGTATTTGCACTGACACAAACTCCGTTCTTCATTCAAGAATTCGTACGCCGCCCGCGCCCCTCGGAATTGAGTGGAACCCTCTTTTCCGGCAAGGCTTACGACCGCTTCCGGAGCACATTACGTTTCGTCATTCGCCATCGTTATGCCACAGTGGGGTTGATGGTTATATTGCTTGTCGTTTCCGCCTGGAGTTTCAAGTTTATCCCGAAAGTCTTTGTACCTGCTCTGGAGAAACCCTACTTTACATTGGATGTATGGCTACCCGAAGGAACCGACATCGCTGAAACCGACCGCACGGCCTCAGAAATGGCTGACTATATCCGCAGTCAGGAAGAAACAGAAATGATTTCAACTTATGTAGGACGTACACCACCCAGATATTATCTGTCTAATGTATCTTTCGGCCCGCAACCCAACTATGCTCAGTTATTGGTAAAGGCACGTTCCTCCAAAGAAACCAAAGCGTTGCGCACCAGACTGCAAGACTCTATCCGTACGCTTTTCCCGGGTCCACTCATCAAAGTGAATAAATTCGAGCTGAGTCCGCTAACGGAAGCTGTTATCGAAGCACGCTTCCTGGGTCCCGATCCTGCCGTACTCGATTCACTGGCAGGTATGGCTATCGAGATTATGCGCCGCAACCCAAAAGTAGCGGATGCCCGCAACGAATGGGGTAACATGACACCCATTATCCGACCGGTTTATGATCCGGTAAAAGCAGGTGCGCTGGGAATAACAAAGTCTGCAATGATGGAGTCAGTTAAATCCATCAATGACGGACTTACAGTGGGAGTCTATCGTGATAATGAGAAAAAGGTCCCTGTACAATTGAAATCCGCAAGTACTGATATCACAGATGCACAGGGACTGGGAGACTTTTCTGTATGGAACGGGCAGAATTCCGCCCCATTATCACAAGTCACCGAAGATATTGAGGTGGGCTGGGAATGGCCACAGATGCGTACTTATAACCGACAACTGTCCATGGCCGCCATGTGTGGGGTAAAAGCCGGGCACACTATGGCAGAAGTACATGGTGAAATCCGTCAGGAAATAGAATCCATTCAACTTCCTGAAGGATACACCTTCTTCTGGGATGCCCAATATAAGGATCAGCGCGAAGCCATGCAAGCCATAGCAAAATTCTTCCCATTGGCATTTCTGGCATTAATAGTCATACTTGTAGCCCTGTTCGGTAACTTCCGTGACCCGCTAATCATCCTATGTGTATTGCCGTTATCTCTTATCGGTGTCGCCGTAGGTATGCTGATGACCGGTTTCGAATTCGGTTTCTTTCCTATTGCCGGTTGGCTGGGATTACTGGGAATGATTATCAAAAATGTAATTGTACTGCTGGATGAGATACAGGTACAACGCCGGGCGGAAGTACCGGTCTATACTGCCATTATCGAATCTACCGTGTCGCGTACCCGACCTGTACTGATGGCTGCCACCACCACTATTCTGGGTATGGTTCCCCTATTGTTCGATGTGGCCTTCGGTGGTATGGCGGCTACTATTATCTTCGGATTGACATTCGCAACGCTACTGACTCTGTTCGTCACTCCGGCACTCTATTCATTGTTTTATAAAATAAAAGAGAAATAGATTATGAAGAAAATATATATCCTTTTTATTCTATCGTTGTGTGATCCGTTCGCTTTTGGCCAGCAGAGTGCGATGCTGGAGAAGTACAGGTCGATGGCTCTTGAATATAGCCACGACCTGAAAGCGGCGGAGAAAAATCTGGCTGCCAGCATTGAACTGGAGAAATCCGCCCGTGCAGACCTGAAACCCAAACTCTCCGGTGATGCAAACTTTCAGTATACCGGAAATCCCTTAGAGATTAATCTGAACCTCCCCGGTATGGATAACCCTCTACAGATACAAGGACGTGATACCAAATATGGTGCTTCCCTTACCCTATTACAACCTATATATACAGGTGGACGCTTACTTGAAAGTATCCGCATGGCACAGCATCAACACGCTCTTGCTTCGCACCAGAAAGAACAACTTTTATCCGAAGTCTGTTTTCAGACTGATATTCAATACTGGAATACCGTCGCCCGCCAGGAAATTGTGAGTATCGTCGCAGATTACCGGAATTCGATAGCTGCGCTGACTCAAACAATCCGTGAACGGGTAGAGGTCTCACTCGTCAATCCCCAGGATTTGCTAATGGCCGAGGTGAAATTAAACGATGCCGAATTTCAGTTACTCCAGGCACAAAAGAACTTCGATACCGGACTTATGGCCTTCAATTCCCTCATCGGATTACCTCTGGAAGAGTCTACACCTATAGATACGATCATTCCACAAGTGGACACTTCGGACAGTTCACGACTGACACTTGCGATCCCACGCCCTGAAATCAAGATAGCGCATGACCAGATTAAAATGGCGGAAAGTTCATTAAAGTTGAATGACTCAAAATACAAGCCTCAACTATACGTAGGAGTAGACGGAAGTTATTCTTCTCCGGGCTATGACCTGCGTGCCGATCTGGACCCTAACTATGCTGTATATGCCAAAATCAGTGTCCCTCTGTTCGAATGGGGAAAACGACGAAATGAGAAGCGGGCTTCCAACCAAAAGATCGGTATGGCAAAAGACAATCTGAATCAGATTCAGGATAAAGTCAACCTGGAAATACAGACGGCCCGCCTCTCTTTGTCACAGGCACTGAATCAGGTACAACTAAGTCAGCAATCGCTGGAAAAAGCCCATGAGAATGAACGTCAGGCTATGGAACGCTATAATGAAGGCGAAATATCCATTGTAGAGGTAATAGAGGCACAGACTTACCGGCAAAATGCTGAAATAAATCATGTACAAGCCAAAGCTTCCGCACAAGGACAGTATTCGGCATTAATAAAAGCATTAAACCAATATAAATGATAAGTGAAAATTCGTAACTTTGCCTTTATGAAGTGGAACACTCTTTTATACAGCCTACTCTTTTCAGGATTGGGAATTTTCTCATTCCTGTTGCTGGCCAATTATACCAACCTTACTCCGCAGGTTACGAATACCATCCACACTCCCGGTGCATTTGTTTTTGTTGTTGCCACTTTCAATATATTGGGATATTGTACTCTCCGCATAAGTTCGTGGATGAACCGTCTATACTCCAACAATTTACGTTGGAAGTGGAAATTCATAGCGGTATATATAGGTGTTATGCTATTGTTTCTGCTGTTGAACTACGGTCTGTTGGTGGCTGCCAAACTGATGGGCAGAGCGGAAAATCCATTCACTTTCCAGATAGGGGGAATACGTATTCTATTAGTAGTGTGGTTGGTGGAGCTTGTAATCCTGGGATTATTGCTTGCCAACCGCTCCATAAAGAATGCCCTCCGTCTGCAACAAAAAGCAGCGCAACTACAGAAAGAGAATAATGCGGCCCGATATACTGCCCTTCAAAATCAGCTGAACCCCCACTTTCTTTTTAATAGTCTGAACACGCTAATAGCTGAGATAGAATATAATCCGTCAAATGCCGTACGCTTCACCCGGAATCTCTCTGATGTATATCGCTATGTACTTCAATCGCAAGATAAAACCCTGATCACATTAGGCGAAGAATTAGAATTCATTCAATCCTACCTTTTCCTGCACGAAGTCAGATTAGGCAACTGCATCGCTTGCAACATCACAATACCAACCGAAGCTATGGAGTATCAGCTTCCTCCGCTAACCCTGCAACTATTAGTGGAGAATGTCATTAAACACAATTCAATTAACAGCAATAAACCGATGGATATCACGATACAAATTGTCGACCACTTTCTGGTTGTCAGTAATCCGATACATGCCAAAAAGAGCGATACCACTTCAGGTGTAGGGCTACAGAATCTATCAAACCGTTGCAAGCTAATGATAGGTACTGACATTATTATCAATAATGAAAATCAGATATTCACCGTAAAAGTTCCCTTAATCTATGAGTAAACTAACTGCTGCCATTATAGAAGACGAAGTACCCGCTGCCCGTCTCCTATCTTCCATCATCACACGTCTGCGTCCCGACTGGGAGGTTACCGTACTACCCGGAAGTGTGGAAGAAGCCATTGTTTGGTTCAGGACACATTCTCATCCGGATATTCTGTTTCTGGATATTCAGTTATCAGACGGTAATTCATTTGACTTCCTATCTGCCGCACAACCTTCTTCATTGATCATTTTCACAACGGCCTATGATCAATATGCCATTCGTGCCTTCACCGTGAACAGCATAGACTATATACTTAAACCAGTAGATGAGAAACGTTTGCTGGATGCTATCGTAAAGTATGAAACTCTGAAAGGAAAAGACTATAAACAAGAAAATTACATAGGAGATTTAATTCAGAGCCTGCAAAAACAGGAAAAAAGCTACCGCACCCGCTTTCTTATTGCCGGAGTGGATAAATTCTGGGCTTTGCAAGTCAGTGACATTGCCTATTTCTATTCAGAAAATAAAATCACCTTTGCCGTCACAAAAAGCGGACAGGAGCATATTATAGACCTGTCTCTCACCCGACTTGAAGAGCAATTGGATCCCAGATGTTTTTTCCGCGCCAATCGCCAGGTAATAGTTTGTATTGATGCCATTGTGCATGCTGCACCCTATTTTAATGGAAGAATAATACTTCACGTAAAACCGATTCATAAGGATAAGATA
>ENA-UEYD01001866-UEYD01001866.1-human-gut-metagenome-genome-assembly--contig:-NODE-1866-length-13337-cov-5.622549_pt1 | contig 13337 bp, 7 predicted proteins | sample MGYA00242907_ERZ507875 | MGnify/ENA primary metagenome ERZ507875 (study PRJEB26167, sample SAMN06115506) | human gut metagenome | host: Homo sapiens | place: China:Shandong | collected 2015-08-07...
TCATTCTTTCGGAGATAGATAGTCACCTTATAGAATGACAAATATCACCTTATAAAGTGACATTAGTCATTCTATAAGGTGACTATCTATCTCCGAAAGAATGAAAATCACTAAAGATACAAAATTAATCAGTGAAAAGCAATAGTGAGGCAGGAAATATAACCATACTGCCAATGGATTTAATTTATTCCAATACAGATTAGAAATTCTTCCGGAAAGTACATCCATTTCTCCATTCCGAACACCCGTAAGCAGTCTTCCCCTTAATGATAGTTCCTTTACCACAAAGTGGACAGGGTTGGCCAACAAAAGCATCTACCCCACCTGTTGCAGAAGGAGTTGAAGCAATTGTAGCCACCGGAGCCGGAGAACCGGGCAAATCAGCCTTCACTTCGTTCGTCGTTTTTTCCGCTTTTGGTTTCTTTTCTTTCGGTGTACTTGGTTTTCGTTCACGCTTTTTAGGCTCTTTCTTTGCTTTCTCTTCGGCTTTTGCAGCTACTGCATCCTGAATAGTAATACGTCGATTCGTATTATCAGAAAGTACGCTCATCACGATTTCCGAAACCATCTGTTTCAGTTCTTCGAGAAACTGGCGGGCATCGTATGTCTTCTTTTCAATTTCGCGAAGCTTCTTTTCCCAAATACCTGTCAGTTCCGCCGATTTCAATAATTCTTCGTGAATGAGCTGCACCAACTCCACTCCTGTCGGGGTGGCAATCAGGTTCTTTCTCTCCTTACGGATATAATTTCGTTTGAACAGTGTTTCAATGATGGCAGCACGGGTAGACGGACGACCGATACCATTCTCTTTCAAGGCATCACGAAGTTCATCATTATCCACCAGTTTTCCGGCTGTTTCCATTGCACGGAGCAGTGTTGCTTCGGTATAAGGTCTGGGCGGCTGTGTCCATTTCTCGTTCAAGTCGGGAATGTGAGGACCACTTTCACCCTTCACAAAGGTAGGGAGTACATTTTCATCCTCTTCCTCTTTTTCTTCAGTAGGATCTTTTACGTCCTTTGCAAACACGACACGCCATCCCGGTTCCAGAATTTGTTTTCCGGTTACCCGGAATTCTATCTTATCCACTTCTCCCATGACGGTAGTAGTAGAAATCTTACAGTCCGGATAGAATACGGCTATAAAACGACGGGCTATCAAGTCGTAGACACGACGTTCCATATCCGTCAAGTTTTGAGCATAGACTCCGGTTGGGATAATGGCATGGTGATCCGTCACTTTCGAGTTGTCAAATACCTTTTTTGATTTAAGAAGTGTAGTGCCAGCTAACGGAGCTGTCAAGACTTCGTAATCACGGAGTCCTTTCAGGATAGCAGGACATTTCGGGTAAATATCGTCACTCAAGAAAGTAGTATCAACACGCGGATAGGTAGCTACCTTCTTCTCATAAAGAGACTGAATCAGTTTCAGCGTTTCATCAGCCGAATAAGCGAATTTCTTATTACATTCTACCTGAAGAGAAGTCAAGTCGAACAAACGTGGGGCGAACTCTCTCCCATCTTTCTTGCCAACACTAGTGACTACAAACGGAAGATCCTTTATGCGTTCTACCAATGCCTCGCCTTCTTCCCGGTTAGCGATAGGGTCGATACCCGGATTATCTATTTTCTTTTTTCCACCGTTCTTTTCTTCTTCCGCAGCAATTTCTTCATCACTTTTGCGGATAAGTGCGGAAAAAGTGGTATCCCGATAGTTGGTTTTCAGTTCCCAGTATTGCTTGGGTTCGAAATTAGCTATTTCCAACTGACGGTTGACAATCAGTGCCAGAGTCGGTGTCTGTACACGACCGATAGAGAGTACCTGTTTATTTTGACCGTATTTAATGGTGTAAAGACGGGTGGCGTTCATCCCTAATAGCCAGTCACCCATCGCACGAGAAAGTCCGGCTTCATAGAGTGACTGAAAATCTGTCTGATCTTTCAGCTTCGCAAACCCTTCCCGGATAGCTTCTTCTGTCAATGAAGAAATCCACAGACGTTTCACCGGACAGCGTGCACCTGCTTTCTGCATCACCCAACGCTGAATCAATTCTCCCTCTTGCCCGGCATCACCGCAGTTGATGATTTCATCTGCGTTCTGCATCAGTCCCTCGATAATGTGGAATTGTTTTTCGTAGGTAGGATTCTCTATCAACTTGATGCCGAAACGTGGAGGAATCATTGGCAGGCTACCTAAATTCCATGATTTCCAGTTAGGCGTGTATTCATGCGGCTCTTTCAGGGTACAAAGATGCCCGAATGTCCAGGTCACCTGGTATCCGTTTCCTTCTATATATCCTTCTTTTCTGGTATGAGCGCCGAGTACTTCGGCTATATCGCGTGCTACTGATGGCTTTTCGGCTATGCAAACTATCATTTTTTCTCTTCTTGTTTTTACACTAACAGCTTACAAAGTTACACGATTATTTCTCATTGACCGCATGAAGAGAGAAAAAAGTCCATAAAGGCATAGATCGGAGAAAGAATGATAACTTCAACTGAATAGTTTTCAAGATGTACCGCTTTCTCCTTTTTTATACCACTCCATTTGATGTTTGATAAGCTATATAATGAAGCTGCACAGTTCTACACACGATATGTGCATAGCTCTGTGCAGCCTCTCTATAACGTTTCTATTTTAAACCGGAGAAATCGCAGAAAAGAGGATAATGTGTAGAAGCAATGGTCACATCTACTCCTGACAGGTTTTCTATCACATCGGCCTGTGTCACGTTTACGTTGTGACTCTTCAAAGACACGATAAAGTCAAGACGACGTTTCTTACCACTGACTTCGGTAGACTTATCGGCACTAAGAAGATTCCAGTTACTCTTCACCATTTGGAAAAACTCGCTTTCCAAGTCGCCCTCATTGAAGTATCCTAACAGGAATGCAGGTTTATTATAGGCGGACAGTTTCGTTTCTAACGTTTGAAGGGCCTCTATACGCTTTGCCATATCCGTATCGAAGTTGGTACTGGCTACTACAAACTTTTCATATTCCACTACCATGGCTGCACGCATCTCGCTCTTTCCCGCCATTTGGTATCTGTCTACACTTACAGGTTCTTCTTTTGTCAGTATACCAACACCGAATTCACCGCCTTTATAATCAATGGCTTTAGCAAAGTAATCATGCATATTTGCTTTCTGTGCCAGTACGTTCAACTGGTCGATACCTTCCGAACGTTCCGTCTCCTTATCCAGTCCCTGCAAGCAGACAATATCCGCATTCATTTTGGCGATAATACGTCCTGTCCGGTCGTAATCAATCACGCCATCTGTACCTTTACAATAGGTCAGGAAATAGTTACCTATGCGCAGGTCACCTTCTGCCTTCGGATATTCTTCAAGTCCGGTCGGCTTCTTAAAATCACAATAAAGTGGATAATGGTCGGAAGTTATTGCTACGTTGACACCATCCAGGTTGTATATTACATTCGATTTTACCACAATGGTAGGTGGAGTTTTCAAAGTAACGACAAAATCAATCCGTTTGGTAGCTTGTCCGGTAGGAAAAGTGTTTTCTGTAGAACTGACAACCTCCCATTCTTTCTTCAGTTCCGTAAAGAATGTGCCATTCATCAAGTCCTCGTTAAAGTCACCAGCCATATAAACCACTTTATTATATGTTTTGGCAAGGTCTGTGAGCTGTTTTGCAGATTCAACTCTATTATTCTCTTCCAAAGCCAAGTGGGTGGAGATAACTACATAGTTCTCAAATTCGGCTATGGCAGCAGAACGGAGTTCGGCACCGGGAAGGAGATAAGTCTTCGTGCTGATCGGCGTCCCTTTGAACAAAAGGCCATTACCGTATTCACCACCCTGGTAAGCGATTGACTTACTAAAATAGTAATTCATGCCTGTTTTATCCGCCAAGGTTTTCAGTTGGTCGACTTTATTACTGCGGGTAGTCATGTAGTCCACTTCCTGCAGGCAAACGACATCGGGTTCCATTCCGTTGATAACAGCGGCTGTCCTGTCATAATTAATCACGTCATCGTTACCGGCACAATGCCTTATATTAAAGGTCAACACTCTAAGGCTCCCCTCCCCTTTCGGATAAGTATAGGAAACTTCCTGTTTACCGTAAGGTATCATATTATCGAATTTAGAGTTGTCCATGTCGTCGGCACAGGACAAGTTGGCAAACACGGTTGCCAAAAGACATATATAAGAAATCATATTTTTCATAAGAATTTATATTTCTGAATCTAATTAATTAAAGTTCAATCCGTCATTCCAACCGGGATTCTGTGTTATCACACCATTGGACAAAGTACGTTCGCTGATAGGAACAGGGTACAAATAATCTCTGTCTTCATTCCATTTCTTGGTAATCAGACTATGACAGATGATATAACCACTTTCGCCATTCGACAAGCGAATCTGCTCGCCGATCTCTAAATATAAAGGTACATTTCCGGCAGGTTTTGTTCCTACGTAGAAACAGACATCATCCGTACCGTCTTTATCTAAATCGTAAGTTCCGGGCCCGGGAACATAGATTCCCAGCAGATCGTTCTCAAATAGTTTACCTTCTTTCCAACGCATGATGTCGTAATAACGGAAACCCTCCATTGCCAGTTCGATGGTTCGTTCGCGACGGATTTCAAGGATTACTCCCTGATTGGCTCCTTTCACATTCGGATAACCTGTGGCGGCACTCATCAAATACGGGTCGGGTTTTGAATTTGCCAGTTCCATATCCAGATTAGTCATTCCTACCCTGTCTCTAAGTAATTTAATAGATTTATTGATGTCGGCTTGCTTCAAAGTGCCTAGTTCGGCTTTTGCTTCTGCAAAATTCAGATACACCTCTGCCGTGCGGAACAGGGGAATATCGTTGCACGATTTATTATATTCATCGTAGTTAGCCGTCATCGAATATTTTATCAGGTGATATCCGGTCATAGTATAAGCTAGGTTCGGGGCTTCTTTCTTTGTACTTCCGATTCTCGTATATCCAGGGGTACGAATGGTTTGTGCCAGTCGCGGATCCCGATTCTGACATTCCTGATCGAATGTCATCGTTTCATAACCGGCTTTATCCGTGAAACGGCTTCCGTCCGCCATCAGATAAGAATTCACAATCTTCTTGTTCATTCCCGGACGTCCCATTGTGGTGGAGTTCTCATAATTCTGCACATTATGAAGCACAGAAAGAGAAGCTTCATAGTCACGCCCGAAAATCACTTCATCCGCTTGTAGATTTATGGAAGCGAATAAATCCCTGTAAGGTGTGCTGCCCGATTTATAGAGTGTATATCCGCTTTCGTTCATAAAGGTTTCAGAAGCCGAGACACAAGCATTCAGGTATTTTTCACAATCCTCCAGTCCATGATATTTGCGGAAAGTACCCTCAAACAGGCAGACACGGGATTTCAGTGCCAATGCCGTCCACCGGGTCAGTACATACGCATTCTTCGTTTTCGGAAGATTGGCTATCGCAAAATCCAGGTCCTCCAGCATTTTCTGCATGACAAATTCACGTGAGTCCCGGGCTTTATACAATTCGGGATCATCCGAGTCGAGTGCTTTGTCATACCAGGGAATATCGCCATATCTCTTCACCTTCTCAAAGTAGAAATAAGCTCTGAAAAAACGGGCAACACCATCGTAACGGTTACGGGCATTCACTTCCGTGCAGTTATGGGAATACTGCAGATAGAAATTAATATCGCGAAGTGCCGTAAAATTCCAACCGTTTCCTTCATCGGGTATGATGCGCTGTCCGGACATTTCGAGCATCAAGTCGGACTTGACAATCAAATCGGACGACTCGGAATAAATATCGACAGCGGACGGAACCAGATTGTTATAAAACTGATTCGTAAATAATCGCAACTCATCTTCAGTCTTGAAATATACATCCGGATACAGGCGGTCTTTGGGTGTCTTATCCAACCAATCGTCGCAAGATACGAAAGATACCGCCAACGCGAACAACCAGGATACTATATAAATAGGTTTCATAATTCAAATATTAGTTAGTTTAAAAAGTTACGTTCACTCCAAAAGAATAGGTCTTTGACCAGGGATACAACTTTGCGTTACCATTTGCCGATTGGATGGAATTTTCTGCCGACGCGTGTTCCGTATCAATGTAGTCGCTCTTTAGCGGAGAGAAGGTAAACAGATTCTCACCACTGAAATAGATATGCAGGCGTTCTATCTTTACCTTCTTCGTCCATACGGCGGGAATCGTATAGCCTACTGTGATATTCTTCACTCTGCAATAAGCCAGATTCTGCAAATAACGGTCGTTCACCACTCCCAAAGAACGGTTATTGCCGAGGGCAAGATACCCTATCGGACGTGGGAAATAAGCATCGGGATTTTCCGGGCTCCATACCTGGCTCAAGAAATCGCGTGGAATGAACGATGAATACGGACGAGCGTATGGTCCCCAAAAGAATACAGAATTAGTACCCGGATACCAGTCTTGATGTCCTACTCCCTGAAGATAGATGGAGAAGTCGAATCCATACCAGTCGAAACCACCTTGAATACTGTATGTATAGCGCGGCAATGAGTTTCCGATTATTTTGCGGTCGCCCGGATCATCTGCCGTGTTCGAGCCGGAAGATATTGTATGGTCGCCGTCCAAATCAACAAATTTCATATCACCGGCGTGAAGTCCCGGATTCACCTGCGCTGTATTGATAACGAAGTTGACTGCTGTTTGGTCGACATTATAGTTTGCCGCTTCTTCGTCTGTCCTGAAAAGTCCGTCTACTACATATCCCCAGATATCTCCCAATTTCTGACCTACATAATAATCACTCAATATCTTGGAAGGATTATCGAATTTGGTTATTTCCGATGTATTATCTGCCAAGCCTACGGACAGGTTATAACGGAAAGGTTTGTTTGCCAGTTTGAAAGCATCATTCCAAGTCAGCATCAATTCCCAGCCTTTGGTACGCAAGTTGGCTGCATTTTGCTTGGGCTCGTTGGCTCCATAAGCACCGGGAAGCTTTTTGCCGGAAGTTTGCATACCTTTAGTATCACGAACATAGGCATCGGCAGTCAGGTTCAGGCGGTTGTTCAGGAATCCGAGATCCAGTCCTACGTTCCAAGTCGAAACGGTTTCCCAGGTCAGGTCGGCGGAATTCGGGTCGGAGACACTTGCATAAGAGCCTTTCTTCTGATCGCCAAAGATATAATTCATTGTACCGTTGGTATTAATGGTTTGGATATAATCGTAATATCCTACCTGCTGATTTCCTAACGAACCGTATGAGAGACGCAATTTCACATTATCAATATTCTTCTTTAAATTCCCGAAAAACGGTTCTTCACTGATTCTCCATCCTACGGAAGCCGAGGGGAAGAAACCGAAACGGTGTCCGCTTCTGAAACGTGAACTTCCGTCATAGCGTCCACTCGTCTCAAATAGGTAACGACCTCCTTTATAGGAGTAATTAAGACGATAAAATGCTCCCAAAAGCGCATATTCATTCTGTCCGCCGGACATAGTCATCGCATCTCCGACTGCCAGATTTAAGTCATTCAAGTCATCGGAGAGCAAACCCTGGCGGGAGACTTTGATATCTTTCAGACGCTTGGTTTCATAATTGTAACCTGCCATGATTTTTATCTGATGGTCGGCAATATCCAGCATATAATCACCATAAACATTGAAAGCCTGATACCAATGATTGGTCTGTGTTTCCTTCAACTGATTCACACCGCTTCCGGTAGTCAGATAGGATATCTCACCCGGATATTTGGAATATGGTACATTTACTGTTCTGTTCATGGTCTGATAGTTATAGTGCAGGTAGCTGTAGTTTGCACGGACATTCAGGTTCTTCATTACATTGAAACTTGCTTCGAAAGTCGTGGAAAACTCATATCGCTGGTCTTCATTCTTATGTTTTCCATAAGCAAGGATAGCTCCCATGCCATCCAAAACAGCAGAATTGCTCAACGAAGTCAGATACACCGCACTGCCATCCGGATTAATGGGTACAAAGCTCGCCAGTGCATGATTCACCGCAGTATTGAAGTTGTTATTAATACCCGATAATCCCGGATAAGAGTAACTATTATAATGGTACTTCGTGTTATTGCTGATTGTCAGTCGTGGAGTGATCTTTGCCGAGATTTTACTTCTGAAATTATACACCTTGTATTTATCAGGATTCTGTCTGAAGATACCCGTTTGGTCAACTGTATTTCCTGATAAATAATAGTTCAACTTTTCATTTCCCCCACTGACACTGATATTGTGCTCCCACATCGGTCTGTTTTTACGATAAAGATAATTATACCAGTCGAAGTTACCGTAATAGACGTATGTATCTCTTCCGTCACGTTGGTCGGTAACTACCCAGGGACGTTCGGGATTCTCCGTTTTATCATTCCGGCGCAACCAAAGCTGGCGGTAGTCTTCTTCCGTATAGTTGGTATAAGGCTTTCCGTTATAATTGGTATAAAACAAGTCGTTGATGCCTGCCGAATAATATCCCCTGGTTTCAAAATCAGTAGAAGTCGTCTGATTGCTCCATGAATATCTTCCATCATACGAAACGGTAGTCTTGCGGGCGGAGCCTTCCTTGGTAGTCACGAGGATAACACCATAAGAAGCACGAGCCCCGTAAATAGCGGCCGAAGATGCATCTTTTAATACGGAAATAGAAGCGATGTCATTCGGATTCAAGCGGTCGATATCCCCTTCTATTCCGTCAATCAGCACTAATGGCGATGCATTGCCACTGATAGAATTCACACCACGGATATTGATAGTTGCCGAAGCTCCCGGATACCCAGACCCAAAAGTTACATTCATATTGGGCACAGTCCCTTGCAACATCTGTGAGGCTCTCGGCACGGGTCTGTCTTCCATCGCTTTACTGTCTACTACTGCAACAGCTCCCGTCAGGTTTATTTTCTTTTGAGTACCGTAGCCTACCACCACCACTTCTTCCAGCGTAGCCGTATCCTCCCGGAGTATTACTCTCGAAGATTTCTGCAAGTCGGAGACTTTAATTTCTTTCTTCTCAAATCCAATATAGGACACAACGACTAGGGCATTGGCCGGAACCGAGGATAATGTAAATTCACCATCCAAATTCGTGATCGTTCCCATAGACTGTCCCATCACCTGTACACTGGCACCGATTACCGGGTCACCGTTCACATCGACCACTTTCCCCGTAACCCGATGTAAAGGCTGCGATGGGACGGCAGTAGTATTACGTTCTGTTTTCTTTGTGATGATAATCATCCGGTTTTGTAGTTTATACTCTACATCCTTATCCAAAACAGTAGCAAGCACATTATTAACAGTTGCCTGCTGAAAGGAAGCCGTTATCTTCTTGTTTTCATTAACCTCGTCCGTTTTATAGATAATGGAGTACTTCGTCTGCCGCTCAACTTCTTTCAATACCGCCTTCAGCGGCTCATTTTTAAAGACCTTTGTAACTGTCTGCGCCCGTAGTGACTGGACGCCCAAACACAACAGAATCAGGAGAAACAGTCTAAAAAATGAGTTTCTTCGGTCATTCATAATTTTATCAATTAAGTTGTTACAATTTAAAGTGATTTATATTTAAGGATATATATATTCGATTGTAGTATTTCTCTGAATCGCTTCTATAAGATAAAACAACTCATCATTCATCTGCCCAACCCCTATAAAAGCAAAAAAGCAGATTATTTCTGCTTTTTTGTATCGACTGGCTTTATTTATTCAGACCACTGGAATATCGGATAACCGTTCGTTCCTTTTTTCCAAAGATTCGGATTCCAGGCTACGATGATATTCCCCAGTTCTTCCGCTGACTTCGCCACTCCGTGAAAAGTTGTTCCCGTGGCTGATGATTCGTCTGATGCGGTAATCGTTTTTTCATTCACTTTGAGTACAATACTTTCGCAGGTGTAACAATTCTCATAACTGCCTAATGAAGCAGAGACCCCAACAATGCGTCCTACGGTTGACGAAGCATCCACTCCGGTCAAGTTACTCCATGCTGCGCTGTTCTTGATAGCAATGTCACAACTTTTGTCGATTTGTCCCAAAATACCGCCTACGCCTCCTTTAGTTGCACTGACTGCTCCGTATGCATAGCAGTTCTCAATAAATCCGCCGACACCTACTTTCCGTCCGGCAATACCGCCTGCTTTTCCGCCACTTGCCGCCTGATCGCTGACCGTTGCATTTGAATAACAGTTCTTTATATAACTTTCTTGCCCATCATAGCTATTTGCCAATACACCGGCTATTCCACCTGCCGCACCAGAACCGATTACTTCGCCGGTCGTATAGCAGTTCACAATTCTTCCTGTCTTATTTCCGTTACCTTTATCTTTAAGTCCGAGATAACCGGTAATAATTCCAATCCCCTGCCGAGCAGATGATACAGAAGCATTCACAAAGCCCACATTACGACAATCACCGCACAATACTCCGAAGAAACTTGGATAATCACCGGCAGAACATTTGAAGTTCTTAATGACATGGCTGTCTCCGTCAAAATCTATTTCATAAGGAAAATCACCGGAACCATTCAACGACTGCCAGTCATCAATGCCTGCCATATCAATATCAGCACCTAACTGGAAATAAACTTTTACTCCCGATTTCAACACACTACGCATATTTCTGATCTGCGTAGCATTCATTATCATATAAGGTTTGCTGTCCGTTCCGTTTCCTTTCTCGAACAAACCGCCGGCACCGTCTCCGTCACCATCACCATTTCCGTCATCCGTTTCCGTTTTTTCGAACGGAACACGAGTGTATGAGTCCAAAGGATTAGGGTCAGAACACGAGATTGCAACAGATGCCATCATCAACAGCATCCCAAATCTGCCTATTTGAGTAATATTCATACTTGATTTCTTTACAATTAAACATTGAGTTCTTATCTTATATATATATCCTTTTCCTTATATTCTACTTTGATAGGTATGATTTCTTTCAGTGCGTCCATTACATCTACGATTGTCTCTTTATTACGCAACGAAACACGGAACTTCATATCGCCCAATTTCTCCGACTCTAACTGAATATGCACATCGTACTGACGTGAAAGCTTCTTCACCATCTCTCCTAACGTAATGTCATCATATTCAATCCTGTCTTCCGCCCACGCCATTGCCTGACGTGCATTTACCTTCTTTCCTTTCAACTGTCCTGTTGCCAAATCCAGAGAAATAGATTCTCCCGGAGACATCCGTATCTGATCTTTTTTATAATTCAACTCTACCGCTCCTTCCAGCAAGGTGGTTGTTATATACGAATCGTCCGAATAGGCAGATACATTAAATTTCGTACCTTTCACCACCACATCATATTCATGCGTCTTTACCGTAAATTGCTTTCCATTCTGTTTAGTCACCTCAAAATACCCCTCTCCTTCCAGCTCCACCACCCGGTCGGCTGTATTAAAATGATTCGAATATCTTAATACGGAACCTGCATTCAGCCATACAACCGTACCATCCGAAAGCTGTATCTTACTTTTATCCCCCAACGGAGCTTCGCAAACAAAGAAAGTCTTTGGCGTAAACAAGTAAATAGCCTGTTGAATACCCAACGTAGTACCGACAATCAATGCTATAACGGCAGCAATACGGGCTATCTTCCATATACCAGGTTTCGACTTTTTCAATAACGGAACAATCGCTTCCTGCGTATACATCTTATGCTTCAAAGCTTCCCATTCGGCATCTGTCTCCGAATCGGTATTCCGGTGATTCATCCATTCTCTCTCCCATTGACGGAACCTGCCATAGCCACCTTCCACCTGTTCGATATATTCGAACAGATTCTTTTCGTCAGCTCTTGATATGCGTCCTTCAAAATACTGAATAGCCAATTCACGGATATTTTCTTCTTGCTTCATGATATTCACTTTCTATAAGATGTAACAACCCATATTTCTTTTACCCAACCTCTGAAACAAAAAAAGCAGAAAAAAACTTTCCTGCTTCTTATTCTTTATATAACCGAAGAGTGCATTGATTATTTCTGCTCCATCATCAGCCATGCCAATATCACTATATACAGATCCACCGGATAGCGTTCGCTGAAATGCCGGGAGAAATATTGCAAAGCCCTTGCTATATGCTTTTCGACTGCTGTGGTAGATATTTGTAGTTTTTCTGCGATTTCTCTGTTCTTCAATCCCCTGAAACGGCTTAACAAAAAAATCTCACGCGACCTATCCGGTAACTGATTAAGCACAAGGGCAATCTGCTCCTGCAATTCTTTGTATAATAATTTATGTTCTGCATCCTGCATAAAGTCTGCATAGTAGAGTCTTTCTTCCCCATCCACCTTTGCCAGGTACTCCACCCGGTACTTTTCAACAATCGAGCGATGCTTCAGATAATTTAGACATCCATTGCGGACCATAGAAAAAAGAAGAGAAGTAAGTGAGAAGGCAGATAACATTTCGCGACGTTCCCAAAATCGTAAGAAACACTCTTGAATAATATCACGAACCGTTTCTTCATCTTCTATAAAACGAATAGCATACCCTCGCAAACGAGGATAATAACTCTTGAACAGAAACTCAAAAGCTGCATTATTGCCTCTTTTCAGCTCTCCCAATAATTGTTTATCATCCATGAAATCTACCATAGTTTAGAAATTTATGCGCAAAGGTACGGGTCAACAGTTAACAAAGTGATGACAATATTATGAATATTTTTTCAATAAATCAAATTTGAGGTACTTTTTTATAAAACGCCAAAAAGGAAGTTTTCAATAATAGGATACAAAAAAAGGGTCAGTTACTGACCCTTTTTTCTATTAATTCATGGTTTCCCACTTATTGCATATACAATCTGTCAATAAGAAAGTTTTCCTTATTCTTCATCCATTAGGATTTCCAGAATCTGACAAGCAGCTTTCGCTACCGGAGTACCCGGACCGAAGATAGCAGCTACACCTGCCTTATACAAGAAATCGTAATCTTGTGCAGGAATAACACCACCGGCAATCACTACAATGTCTTCGCGACCCAGTTTCTTCAGTTCTTCAATAATTTGCGGAACCAATGTCTTATGTCCGGCAGCCAGTGAAGAAACACCTACTACATGAACGTCGTTTTCAACAGCCTCGCGAGCAGCTTCCGCCGGAGTCTGGAACAACGGTCCCATATCCACATCGAAGCCACAGTCAGCATAACCGGTTGCTACGACTTTAGCACCACGGTCGTGACCGTCCTGTCCCATCTTTGCAACCATGATACGAGGTTGACGTCCCTCTTTCTTCGCGAACTTCTCGGCCAGTTCACAAGCACGTTTGAAGTCGCTATCGTTTTTACTTTCTGATGAATACACGCCTGATATAGTTCTAATTATTGCTTTATAACGTCCTAC
>ENA-UEYD01001869-UEYD01001869.1-human-gut-metagenome-genome-assembly--contig:-NODE-1869-length-13318-cov-3.341591_pt1 | contig 13318 bp, 7 predicted proteins | sample MGYA00242907_ERZ507875 | MGnify/ENA primary metagenome ERZ507875 (study PRJEB26167, sample SAMN06115506) | human gut metagenome | host: Homo sapiens | place: China:Shandong | collected 2015-08-07...
CTCGCCGATCTTCACCTCGGCAAGCGGGTCAATGGCTTTGACCTGCTGCCGGACCAGCGCTATATCTTAGAGCAGGTCCTTGACCTGTGCACTGCCCACAATGTGCAGGCGGTGGCGCTGGCCGGGGATATTTACGATACCGCCCTGCCCCCTGCCGCCGCAGTTTTGCTGCTGGACTGGTTTTTGACCGAGCTTGCTCATCGGAACATCCCGGTGCTGGCCATTGCCGGCAACCATGACAGCGCCGAGCGGCTGGATTATGCCGCCGGGCTGCTTTCCAACCAACAGGTCTATCTGGCCGGGCAGTTCACCAGTGCCCCCCGCCGGGTCATCTTGCAGGATGAATTCGGCGAGCTCACCTTTGACCTCCTGCCCTTTGTCCGCCCCGCCACCGTGCGCCACTGCCTGCCGGATGCCGATATCCGGGATGAAGATTCCGCCATCGCCGCCGCGCTGGGCCCGCTGCCCACCGCCGGGGATCGTCGGGTTCTGATCGCCCACCAGATGGTGCTGGGCGGCGGCAGTCTGCCCACCTGTTCCGGCAGTGAGAGCGTTGCCGCCGATGTCAACGTCGGCACGGTTCAGGCCGTGGATGCCGCCCGCTTTACCGGCTACCTGTACACCGCCCTTGGCCACATTCACCGCCCGCAGCAGGTCGGCTGCCCCACTGTGCGGTACGCGGGCAGCCCGCTGTGCTATTCGCTGGATGAGTGCGGCGCGCAGAAAAGCGCCGTTCTGGTTCATATCGGAGCCAACGGAGCCGAACCGGAGCTTTTGCCCCTGCGCCCGCTGCACGCCATGCGCCACCTCACCGGCCCGCTGGACCAGCTGACCGCCGCCGATACCGTAACAGATGCCGAAGATTACATCTGGGCCACCCTGACCGACCCGGTTCCCCGCCCGGACGCCATGGCCGTGCTGCGTGCCGCTTACCCCAACGCCATGAAGCTGGATTACGCCCCCGGCGGCGCACTGTATACCGGCAGCGATGCCATCCAGCAGGCCGCCCAGCTGCGCACCATGAGCTTTGACGAGCTGTTCGCCCGCTTTTTTGAAAAGATGCACGGCCGCACCCTTACCCCCGAAGAAACCGCAGCTCTGGCCCAGCTGCGCCAGGAGGCCGGACTATGAAACCTGTACGCCTGACCCTTTGCGCCTTTGGCCCTTATGCCGGCACCTGCACACTGGATTTGTCCGGCTTTGGCTCCAGCGGCCTGTTTCTGATCAGCGGCGATACCGGCGCGGGCAAAACCGCGCTGTTTGACGCTATCACCTTTGCTCTGTACGGCGAAACCACCGGCGCTTACCGCGAACCGGACATGCTGCGCAGCGACTATGCCATCCCCACTGATACCACCTTTGTGGAGCTGGAGTTCACCCACCGCGGCCGTACTTATACCGTCAACCGCACCCCGGAGCAGACCCGCGCCAAGCGCCGGGGCGAGGGCGTGACCACGGTTCCCGGCTCTGCCGCCTTAGCGCAGGAGCCGGACGCTCCCGTGACCGGTACCAAAGCCGTGACTGCAGCGGTGACAGCCCTGCTGGGCATTGACGCCCGCCAGTTTGCCCAAATCTCGATGATCGCGCAGAATGATTTTGCCCGCCTGCTCAACGCTTCCAGCGCCGACCGAGCCGAAATTCTGCGCCGCGTGTTTGATACCGCCAGCTACCAGCGCCTTGGCAGTGCCGCCCGCACCAAAGCCGGGGAAGCTCTGCGCCAGGCCGAGCTTGCCAACCACACCGTTGTGCAGCAGCTGGCCGCTTTACAGCCTGCCCCCGGCAGCCCCCACACCGGCGAACTTGCCGATGCGCAGGACAGCCGTGACCCCTACCGTGCCCCCGCCGCGCTGGACTGGGCCGCTGAGATGATCGAAGCGGACACCGCCCTGACGGCGGAGCAATCCCAACAGCTGGATATCCTTGATGCCCGCATTGAAGCGCAGTCCGCCGCGGTGGAAGCCGCCCAAAACCGTGCCAAACTGCTGAGCAGGCTGGATGAAGCCCAGGCCAAAGCCGCCGAGCTGACTGCCCAGGCCCCCGCTTTGAATGCGGAGTGGGACAAGACCGAAGCCCGCCGCCCGGAGCTTGCCGAGCTGGATGCCAAGCTGCAGCGCTTTGCGGAGTGGGAGCCGCGCTATCAAGAGTTGAGCACCGCCGCAGCCAACGCCAAAACCGCCCGCGCCCAGGCCGAGCAGGCCGCCGCGGCGCTGGAAAAAGACCAGAAAACTCTAAGCAGTACCGATACTGCCTTAGCCCAGCTGGAACCGCAGATCACGGCCTGCGGCGAACCGAACGCCGAGCTGGAAAGCTGCCGCAAAACCATTGAGCTGGCCCAAAGCCAGCAGCAGGACTGCCAAGCCCTGTTGGACGATATCCCCCGCCTGCACACCGCGCAAGCCAACTGGCAGCGCACTGCCGATGAATACCGGCAAAAGCAGCAGCAGGCCGATGCCGCCCAGCATTCCAGCGCCGAGATGCAGCGCGCCCTGAATGCCGCCCGCGCCGGGATTCTGGCGCAAGATCTGGTGGATGGCACCCCCTGCCCGGTGTGCGGTGCTCTGCACCACCCAGCACCGGCAGCCCCCGCCCCCAGCCATGTCACCGAAGCCGCCTGCAACAAAGCTGCGCAGGCAGCGGCGAGCGCTGCGGCGGAAGCTTCCAAAGCCTCCACCGCAGCCGGGGAAGCCAAAGCCGCAGCCCAAACCCAGCGGGATACCCTGTATGCGCGTACCGCCGCCTTTCTGGCGCGCCGCCGCCAGTATTATACCGGGCCGCAGGCCGATGCCATGACCCCGGACGAGCTGAAAACCGCCCTGCAGGCCCAACATGACAGCCTGCGCCGCGGCCTTGCCGAAGTGCATGACCGCATGGCAAATGCTGAATCCCGCAAAAAAGATCTGGAAAAGCTGACCCGCCAAAAAATCCAGCTGCAAGCCCAGCGCCCCGACCAGGCAAACGCTGTGGAGCAGGCCCGCACCGCACAGGCCAACGCCGAAAAAGCCGCCGCGGAAGCCCAGACCCGCCTTGCCGAGGGGCAGAAAAATCTGCCCTGGCCAGATGCCGCCGCTATGGCCGCCGCCCGCGCCGAGACCCAAAAACAGCGCCGCACCCTGCAAGCCGCACTGGATGCCGCCGCCAAAAGCCGCGATGCTTTTTCCAAAGAACTTGCTGCGGCCCAAAGCGCCGCCCAAACCCTGGCCGAACAGGCCGGGGATACCGCCAGCCGCCCGGACCCTGCCGCCCAGCAGCAGGCCCTTACTGCACTGCAAGCTGAGCGCAAAAACCTGCGCGACCAAAACCAGGCCGCCCTGCACCGGCTGGATACCAACCGCGATGCCCTGACCAACCTAAAAAAAGCCATCACCGCCGCAGAATCTGCCCGCGCCAACGCCGCCATGCTGGATAACCTGAGTAAGACCATCAACGGCAATCTGACCCAAAAGCAAAAGCTGCCCTTTGAACAGTATGTGCAGAGCTTTTATTTTGACGGCGTGGTCGCCGCCGCAAACCGTCGTTTTACCCGCATGACGGGTGGCCAGTATACCCTGCGCCGCCGCCAGAGCGCCGATATTGCCGCCAAGACCGCACTGGAGCTGGATGTGTTCGATGCCTACACCGGTAAGACCCGCCCGGTCGGTTCCCTTTCCGGCGGCGAAAGCTTTTTGGCGGCGCTCAGCCTGGCTCTTGGCATCAGCGATACCATCCAGGAAAGTGCCGGCGGCATCAGCGTGGATACCCTGTTTGTGGACGAAGGCTTTGGCACGCTGGACGCCGACGCCCTGCAAAAAGCCATCGACACCCTGACTGCCCTTGCCGGTTCCGATAAGCTGGTCGGCATCATCAGCCACGTCGAAACCCTCCAGGACCGCATCCCCAAACAAATCCTGGTCCAAAAGACCAAATGCGGAAGCAAAGCCCAAGTAGAACTTGGTTAATTGGAAGTCAGGAGGGAGGAGTTAGGAGTTTATGGTGCGGCTTGCGCCGCGTATTAAAATCATAACACTCTTATACTCTCTCCGTTTCCTCACTTCTAATTATTGCCGCTTCCAAAAATTCCGTCCTTCAACTCCTAACTTCTACTTCCTAACTTATGAACCATCTTCTCCAATCTCAACTCCAATCCTATGCTTCCTCCGGGCTTTACCCCTTGCACATGCCGGGGCACAAGCGGCGGGTGGTGCCGGCACCGGGCCTGCCCGCCGGGTGGGATATGACCGAAGTTCCCGGCGTAGATGACCTGCACGATGCAGACGGCATTTTGGCCGATGCCATGGCCCGCACCGCCGCCCTGTGGGGGGCAAAGCGAACCTGGTATCTGGTCAACGGCTCCACCTGCGGCATTCTGGCCGCCATCCGGGCCGCTGTCGTCAGTTCCGGCCGCACCGCCGTCATCTGCGCGCGCAACTGCCACAAATCCGTTTACCACGCCATTGAGCTCAACCGCTTAACGGCACACTGGCTTGTGCCCCCCGTGGACCCGGCGTTCGGCATTTACGGCAGCATTACCCCCGCCATGGTAGCGGATGCCCTGCGCGCCTGCCCGGATGCCGCTGCGGTCATCCTTACCAGCCCCACCTATGAGGGTGTTTTGAGCGATCTTGCCGCCATTGCCGCTTTGTGCCACGCCGCCAACGTTCCCCTGATCGTGGACGAAGCCCACGGCGCACACTATCTGCCACTGGCCGCCGCCCACGGCTGGCAGGGCGGTGCCATTGCTGCCGGGGCGGATGTCATCATTCAAAGCCCGCACAAGACACTGCCCAGCCTGACCCAGACCGCCCTGCTGCACTGGAACAGTTCTTTCATTCCGCCGCAGGAGCTGGAACGCCAGCTGGATGTGTTTGAAACCAGTTCCCCCTCCTATCCGTTAATGGCCAGCCTGGACGGCTGCACCGGCCTGCTGGTCGAACACGGCGATGCCTGGTTTGCCGCCTGGCGTGCCCGCTTGCAGCGGTTCAGCGGCGCTGTGCGCCCACTGCGCCGCCTGCGCGTGCTCTGCCATGGGATGGATGATGTTTCTGCTCACCCCGGCTTTTTTGCCCACGATTCCGGCAAGATCCTCGTCAACGGTGCTGCTGCCGGGCTGACCGGCCCCGCCCTGGCGGAACTGCTGCGCCGGGACTGGCAGTTTGAAACCGAGATGTCCTGTGGTGCCAACGTGCTGGCCATGACCTCCCCCTGCGATGAAGAAACCGCCCTTGACCGTTTTGCCGCTGCCCTGTTGGTGATCGATGCTGCGGCGGCGCAGAACGCTCCCCTGCCCGCCTCGGCGCAGGTGCTGCCCACCCCCGGCCCAGCCGCCTGTTCCATCGCACAGGCGCTTTTTGCCCCGCACACCGCGTTGGCACTGCAACATGCCGTTGGCCGCACTTCGGCGGAGTATGTCTGGGCATATCCGCCGGGCGTTCCGCTGCTGGCACCGGGCGAAGTGATCACTCCGGAATTCATCGCGGCCTGCACCGCCCTTGCTGCCTGCGGCACCCACCTGCACCACACTGGCCTTGGCGGTGGCTCCACTTTGGATGTTCTGCCATAGCACCATTCCTGTTGTGGGCAAAAAACTGCCCGCCTCCCCGCAAAAATCCCCGCTTTTGCTTGACAAACCCTATGGTTTCCGTGTATATTTAATATAATCTATATTTATAGAAGAGGTGAAATTTCATGAAGCACATTCAGACTCTGAACACCCGCGATATGGCTAAGAGCCTCCAGAACGGCGGCTGCGGCGAATGCCAGACTTCCTGCCAGAGCGCCTGCAAGACCAGCTGCGGCATTGCCAACCAGCCTTGCGAGAAGAAGTAATTTTTACTTGAACTGGCTTTCTGCCGGGACTGCCTTTTACCAAAAAGGCGCTCCCGGTTCTTTTTATGTAACCCCACTTTGATTCGGATATGAGGAATAGTATGATCCATCAATATAAACTCAACGGCTACAACATTGTGCTGGATGTCTACAGCGGCAGCGTTCACGCCGTAGACGAACTGGCGTATGCCGCCATCGCTCTGGTCGATGCCGGCCACCCCCGCGCAGAAGCTGCCGACCTGCTGGCAAAAAAATATGCTGACCATCCCGAAGTGACCGCCGAGGACATCAACGACTGCTTTGACGATATCGAAGAACTGAAGGCCGATGGCAAGCTGTTTGCCGAAGATATTTACGCTGACCATGCCTTTGACTTCAAGAATCGTTCCACCGTTGTCAAGGCACTCTGCCTGCATGTGGCCCACACCTGCAATCTGAACTGCGAATACTGCTTTGCCGCCCAGGGCAAGTTCCACGGCCAGTCCGGCCTGATGAGCTTTGAGACCGGCAAGCGTGCGCTGGATTTCCTGGTGGAGCACAGCGGCACCCGCCACAACCTGGAGGTTGACTTTTTCGGCGGCGAACCGCTGATGAACTTTGAGGTCTGCAAACAGCTGGTTGCCTATGCTCGCAGCATTGAAAAAGAAAAAGGCAAGAACTTCCGCTTCACCCTGACCACCAACGGCATCGGCATCACCGATGAAGTCATTGAGTGGGCCAACAAAGAGTGCTACAACGTGGTTCTTTCTCTGGATGGCCGCAAGGAGGTCAACGACCGTTTCCGCAAGGATATTGCAGGCCGCGGCAGCTATGACCGCATTGTGCCCAAGTTCCAGCAGCTGGTCAAGGCCCGCGGCGGTAAGGGCTACTACATGCGCGGCACCTTCACCCATTACAACACCGATTTCACCAACGACCTGTTCCACATGGCGGATGATCTCGGCTTTGACGAGCTTTCCATGGAGCCGGTCGTGAGCAAGGCCGGCAGTCCCGAAGCCCTGACCGAAGCCGACCTACCCATCCTGTTTGACCAGTATGAGCTGCTGGCCAAGGATATGCTCCGCCGTGAAAAAGCCGGTCATCCCATCACCTTCTACCATTACATGATCGACTTGGCCCATGGCCCCTGCATTTACAAGCGCATTTCCGGCTGTGGTTCCGGCACCGAATATATGGCCGTTACCCCCTGGGGCGACCTGTACCCCTGCCATCAGTTTGTCGGCGACCCGGATTACAAGCTGGGCGATATCTGGAACGGCGTTACCAACACCGAACTGCGGGATGAATTCAAGCTGTGCAACGTGTACGCCCGCCCCGACTGCAAGGATTGCTGGGCACGCCTGTACTGCGCGGGCGGCTGCGCGGCCAACGCCCTGCACGCTACCGGCGACATCCACGGCACGTATGAGTACGGCTGCAAGGTGTTCCGCAAGCGGATGGAGTGCGCCCTGATGATGCAGGTCGCCCAGCGCCTTGACCCCGAGCTGGCGAAGAACGCCGTCCGGTTTGAGAGTGACTGCGACTGGTACATCGAGCTCACGAAGGCGCGCCTCTACGACAAGGAGAACGAGCGCGCGAAGAACACGGCGCTCTACGTCCTCTCGTACGTCCTCGAGCACACGCTGCGCCTGCTGCATCCGTTCATGCCCTTCCTCACCGAGGAGATCTGGCAGAAGGTGCCGCATGACGCACAGTGGAAGAGCATCATGATCGCCGACTGGCCGACGGCCGACGAGGCACTGCGCGATGACGCTGCCGAGGCGCAGATGACGGCCATCATGGAGACAATCAAGACGGTCCGCAACCTGCGCGCCGAGGTCGGTGCGGCTCCGGGCCACAAGAGCGAGGTCATGCTGCACTTCACGGAGAGCAGCCTGCGCCCGGTCTTCGCGGAGAACGAGGGCTACCTCAAGGCACTCGCCGCGGCTGAGCCGGTCACGCTGCTCGCAGACGATGCCGAGAAACCGGAGAACGCCATGGCTGGCGTCGTCGGCGGCGTCGAGATCTACCTGCCGCTCAAGGGCCTCATCGACGTGGAGAAGGAGACGGCCCGCCTGCAGAAGGAGCTCGACAAGCTCGAGAAGGAGATTAAGCGCCTCACGGGCAAGCTCAGCAACGAGGGCTTCCTCAAGAAAGCGCCGGAGGCTGTCGTCGCCAAGGAGCGCGAGAAGCTCGCCGGCTATGAGGAGAAAAAGCAGGCGGTCGAGGGCCGTATCCAGGACCTCGCCAAGCTTTGAGAATGGAGCGACGCGCTATGAATTATCAGGAAGCCATTTCCTATCTGGAAGGGCTCAAGATCTTTGGCATCCGCCTGGGCCTTACGCGCATCGAGCGGCTCTTGGAGCTTTTGGACATGCCGCAGGACCGCTACCGCACGATCCACGTGACGGGCACGAATGGCAAGGGCTCGGTCTCGGCGATGGTCGAGGGCGTCCTGCGCCGCAGCGGCATCCACACGGGCTTCTACAGCTCGCCGCATCTCGTCTCGTACACCGAGCGCATCCGCGTCGACGGGCAGAACATCAGCGAGCAGGACTTCGCTGAGGGCATGACCGTCATCCGCGCGAAAATCGATACGATGCTCGCAGAGGGCGCGGAGTGCCCGACGCAGTTCGAGGTGCTCACGGCACTGGGCTTCTACTACTTCGCGAAATGCCAGGTCGAGTACGCCGTCATCGAGGTCGGCCTCGGCGGCACGCTCGACTCGACAAATGTCATCACGCCGGAGGTCTCGGTCATCACGAATGTCACGATGGAGCACGCCGACAAGCTCGGCGGCACGCTCCAGAGCATCGCGGAGAACAAGGCCGGCATCATCAAGGACGGCGTGCCCGTCGTGACGGCCGCTAAGGGAGAGCCGCTCGAGGTCATCCGCGCGGTGGCTGAGGAGAAGAACGCCGACATCTTCGTGGCCGGCGAGGATTTCTGCTCGCAGTTCCTCTCGTGTGATGGACGGACGCAGAAGCTCGAGTTCACCTCGGAGCTTCTCGGCATCGACCATCAGCCGTACGAGCTGCACCTGCTCGGCGTCCATCAGGTGGAGAACAGCGCCGTCGCGCTGATGACGATACGCCTGCTCCACAACATCGATGACCGCATCACGATGAAGACGGTCACGGAGGCCCTGCGCCTCGTGAGCTGGCCCGCCCGCTTCGAGCGGCTCGACCTCGGGCAGCAGGCCATCGTCATCGACGGCGCGCACAACCCCGCCGGCATGAAGGCCCTGCGCGAGAGTCTCGACGAGATTTTCCCGGCCGAGGAGCGCGTGCTGCTCCTCGGCATCCTCAAGGACAAGGACATCGACACGATGCTCGACATCCTCCTGCGCCCGAATGACACCGTCGTCGTGACGGTGCCGCAGTCGGAGCGCGCCGACTCGGCCGCAGATCTCTTGCGCCGCGTCGCGCCGGCCGTGCAGCACGTCGAGGCTTTCGAGAACAACACAGAGGCGCTCAATCGCGCCCTGGAACTCGCCAACGGTGAGAAGCTGCTCGTCATCGCGGGCTCTTTATACCTCGTCGGCGGCGTGCGCCAGATGCTGCTGAAGCGGGAGGGATGAGTGCATGAAGCGAAATAAGACAAGTGAGACGGGCACGCACATCCGCGAGAAGCGGCGTGCCCTCGCGCATGACCGCTGGAAGCGGCGCGCGACCGCGATTGCCTGGTACGGCCTCTTGGCTGAGGTATTCTTCCTGCCGCTCTCGCCGAGTGTGGCGACGGTCGCGCTGCTCGTCGGCATCGCGGGGACGGCCCTGCGGTTCTACGTGGACAAGGAATTCCACTTCCGCCACCTGCGCTTCGACGTGCCGGCGGTGCTCTTCGTGGCCGTCAGCGGCCTTTCGGTGCTGTCCTCGCCGGATCGCGGGTTCAGCTTTTACAACTATTACAACCTCGTCGGCGTCTACGTGCTGACGTATCTCCTGATCGGGCAGAACGTCCGGGAGCCCGGGCAGATGAAGTCCATCCTGCGCATGGCCTGCGCGGCGGCGGTCATCGTCCTGCTCTACGGCTACTACCAGTTCCTGTTCGGCATCGACATCAGCTCGATGAAGTGGGTCGACGGCGATGCCTTCCCGGAGCTGCGCAAGCGCGTCTTCTCGACCTGGGAAAACCCGAACATCCTTGCTGGCTACCTCGACATCATACTCTGCCTGGCCTTCGGCCTCTTCATGAAGTGCCGTGACCGCGAGCGCCGCATCCTCCTGGGTGCCTTCATGATCGCGGCGGCGGCGTGCCTCGCGATGACGTACGCGCGCGGGGCCTGCCTCGTCATTGCCGTCATCCTCGCGGGCTACGGTGTGCTCCGCGACCGCCGCGTGCTCGTCGCCTGCATCCTCGTCGTCGCCATCCTCTTCATCCTCGACCCGATGCTCTACGAGCGCATCACCTCGGTCTTCACGAAGGTCGACACCTCGACGGAGATGCGCCTGGCCTTCTGGGAGAGCACGGTCGCGATGATCCAGGACCATCCGTTCCTCGGCATTGGCTGGGGCGCGTACTGGATGGTCTATCCCGAGTACGACTTCTACCTGCAGGGCGCCAACGTCCTGATCGTCCATGCCCACAACATCTACCTCAACTATATGGCAGAGATCGGCATCCCCGGTGCTGTCGCGTTCTTCTGGTTCTTCTTCGGCACGATGATCATGGCCCTGCGCACGCACTTCCCTGCGGATACTGGAGCCGCCGAGCAGACGACGCCGTTTGGCAAGTACCAGATGCCGTTCCGCTGGAACCGGCTCTGGCATGACTGGAAGGAACACGACATCCTCGCCGGCCTTAGCCTCGGCATCGGTCTCGCCGTGCTGTCCGTTGCGCTCAACGGCCTGACGGACGACCTGCTCTTCAACATCCCGTCGTCGATGCTGCTCTGGATGCTCGCGGCGCTTGCCGGCGCGCTTTCCTGCATGTGCCCCGAGAAGGTGGACACGGCGGGAAAAGAAACCAGCGGCAATGCCTTCCTGAAGAAATTCCAGGTGGGCGCCAAGGATGCGAAGGATGCTGCGAAGGTAGCTGCCAAGAAGGCGAAGGACAAGGTTCAGGACAGCGTCCAGGACAAGGTCCACGGCATGCTCTACCGCGAGCTGCCGGCCGAGTCCGATGCATCCGATAAGGATAAAGCGGAGGCATCTGCGGCCAAGCCAGCTCCGGGTAAAGAAGCGCCTTCAGGCGATACGGCGCCGGCGGCAGAGCAGCCGGAGATGCCGCGCGACCCGATGGACGAGCTTGCCGAAGAGGTCCGCAAGGCCCTCTTGCAGCGCAAGCAGGAAGAAGAAGCCGCGGCCAAAGCTGCAGAGGAAGCCGCAAAGCCGGCAGAAAAGGCAGCTGAGACTGCTGAACCGGTTGAAGCTACTGAAGCCGCGCCGGATGACAAGCCTCAGAAGCAGGAACCGGCAGAGCAGTCCGCAAAGCCGGCTGAGCCGCAAAAAGCAGAAGCGCCGGAAGGCGATGCTGCTGCAGAAAAGGCAGATGCTGCTGCAAAAGACACAGACGAAGTAAACGAAGCAGCAGAAGAAAAAAATGCAGAGAAGAAAGTAGAGAAGGAGGCAGGCAGCCATGAAGAAACCAAACGCGATATCAAAGGCGACGATTGACCGTCTGCCGCTCTATTTCCGCACGCTGCGCCTGTTGCAGGACGAGGGCCGCGACATCATCTCATCGGATGAGCTCGGCCGCCGCCTCGGCATCACGCCGGAGCAGATCCGCAAAGATCTCGCGTCCTTCGGCCAGTTCGGCAAGAAGGGCGTCGGCTACTACGTCAATGAGCTCAAGCGCAACATCGGCGGCATCCTCGGCCTCGACAACCACTGGAATATCGCGATTGTCGGCATCGGCCATCTCGGCGTCGCGCTCGCGAACTACCAGAACTTCGTGACGCTCGGCTTTAACCTCGTCGCACTCTTCGACCAGGACCCGAACGTCATCGGCCGCACGGTCAACCACGTCAAGGTGGAGGATGTCCGCCACCTCAAGGCCATCGTCAAGGAGCGCAACATCCAGATCGGCATCATCGCGGTGCCGGCTGCCTTTGCGCAGGGCGTGGCCGACCTGCTCGTCGCGGCCGGCGTCAAGGGCATCTGGAACTTCGCGCCGATGCACATCGTCAATGAAGACCTCTCAATCGGCCTCAGCACGCTCTCGTATCACATCACGCGCATGTGAGACAGAAAGTCAAGAAGCACGCTCTTAGGGCGTGCTTTTTTGCTTGCAGGCAGGAACTAGGCGGGAAAGCGAGAATAGTAAGAAACAGGATACATAGGCTATAATAGGCTGTAATAGACTATATCGGAAACGATAAATCATTTTTATGTTTATGGAAGTGCCCGGGGCGCGTCTCTGGGCAAAGGGAAATAAGGAGGTCTTTCCATGGTTGATATCCTCGATCGTGTGCGCAACAAGGCGCTGCAGACCAAGATCGTGACGCCGGAGGAAGCGGTGGAGCTCATCAAGCCGGGCATGACGATCGCGACGAGCGGCTTCACGTCCTCGGCTTACCCGAAGGCGGTGCCGCTCGCGCTCGCGGAGCGCATGAAGAAGGACCCGTTCACGGTCAACATCATGACGGGCGCTTCGACGGGACCGGAGTTTGACGAGGCGCTCGCCTCGGTCCACGGCATCAAGCAGCGCCTGCCGTTCCAGACAGACCGGACGCTGCGCGGCCAGATCAACGACGGCACGGTCGACTACATCGACATCCATCTGTCGGAGGTCGCACAGCTCTCGCGCTGCGGCTACCTCGGTCATATCGACGTCGCGGTCATCGAGGCCTGTGCCATCACGGAGGAGGGCAACATCATCCCGACGACGGCCGTCGGCAATTCGGCTTCGTTCATCCAGTCGGCGGACATCGTCATCGTCGAAGTCAACAACGCGCAGCCACTGGAGTTCGAGGGCATGCACGATGTCTATCTGCCGCTCGACCCGCCGAACCGTCTGCCCGTTCCGATCATCCATGTCGACGACCGCATCGGCACGCCGTACATCCCGTGCACGCCCGACAGGATCCGCTGCATCGTGCCGTGCGACATCGCGGACCACACGCGCTCGCTCGCACCGCTCGATGCGACGTCGCAGAAGATGGCTGACCTGACCATCGAGTTCCTCAAGCGCGAAATCGAGGCGGGCCGCATGCCGAAGAACCTGCTGCCAATCCAGTCGGGCGTCGGCAATGTCGCCAACGCCGTCACGGCGGGGTTCGTCCACTCCGACTTCCGCGACCTCACGGTCTACACGGAGGTCATCCAGGACGGCATGCTCGACCTCATCGATGCGGGCAAGCTCAGCTTCGCGTCGGGCACGGCCTTCTCGCCGTCGCCTGAGGGCATGGCGCGATTCTTCAAGGACATCGATAAGTACAAGAAGTACATGATCCTGCGCCCGCAGGAGATCTCGAACAGCGCGGAGGTCATCCGCCGCCTCGGCGTCATCGCGATGAACACGGCCATCGAGGTCGACATCTACGGCAACGTCAACTCGACGCACATTGCGGGCACGCAGATGATGAACGGCATCGGCG
>ENA-UEYD01001873-UEYD01001873.1-human-gut-metagenome-genome-assembly--contig:-NODE-1873-length-13294-cov-11.163048_pt1 | contig 13294 bp, 2 predicted proteins | sample MGYA00242907_ERZ507875 | MGnify/ENA primary metagenome ERZ507875 (study PRJEB26167, sample SAMN06115506) | human gut metagenome | host: Homo sapiens | place: China:Shandong | collected 2015-08-07...
TGGACCTGCTGTAGAACTTAAGACATCTGTAAACTTTGCTTTCTTTTTCAAACGAAAACTTAACTTTGGCTTTATGCCCGAAAATATTTTCCAAGAACTGATTTGTTGTGCTTGGAATACAGACAAGCAATCGACTTGCGGATATATGCTGTATGCCTCTTTCTGTAAAATATAATATTTTTTTTCCATCTTTTTGACTTTTAGGAATTAGGTGTGTCAAAAACACAGTTTTGACACACCTTTTTACTAATTTATATCACCTCCGTTTTTCTGTATTTGTTTCTTATATTGATTAGCTATGGATTCCAGAAATTTCTTTGCTTGTTTCGGGGTGTAATTTGGATTTCTCTCTTGCCATGAGCTTATCATTTCTTGAATGTTTTTTGTATATTGTGAATGTGGACCATGATGTTTTATTGCTTGTACACCATTTATTGCACCATTAAAATCAAATCCAGCAGATACTGCATCTTGAACAACTGTATTTTCTTTTAATAATTGAACAGGTATAATATGATGTGCTTCACCAGAAGTAAGACCTAACGCTTTCCTTAGGCGTCCAGCTCGTACTCCTTTTAACGACTTTTCTATGGCAGCAACTCGATTTTCAATTCTTTGAACAAGTTTCCAAACTTTTGCTCCATTTTTTGTCAATTTGTATCCACCATACACGTCACCTGCTATAGGTATTACTTCTAACGCATATTCCCACCATGCTTCTCCCATCGCAACATCGAGCGTTGTCAAGGCATCATCCATTAATTGAATAGCCCATCTTTTTGACTTGTAAGCTACTAATCTTTGGACTATCATTCTCTTCACAGTTGCTTTTGCAGCCTGTTTTATACCTTGTTTCGCAGCTAATTTCGCAAAAATAGATACGGGACTATTGCCATCTGGATCTAACAAAAGAATCGGATTGTTCAAACAATATGCATAAGCTGAATATTGTGGAGAATTTTCTTTCTCAGAATCTACACTTATCCATAAGCTAACCCTTGGGTCATAGTACCTCGCCCCATAGTAATACAATCCTGTCTCCTCATCGAATTCCTTCGCATTGAAAAGATAAGGCGTATTCCAGATGTTGTTGCGCTCCTCTATGAACACCTCACCGAACGGAACATACTCGATATGCTGCACTACCTCGCCTTCAAGGTTGGTGATGTAACTACTGCTACCCAAATGGTCTGGGTGGTAGTAGAACTGCATCTTCTCGTATGTATCGCCTTCTTGGAAGTTATTCTTTGCAGCTCTCGCTAAAGCTCGTGTCTGAGCAGCCTCCAAGCTGCCGTCATTGCAGCAGAAGCCCTTGCCATCGACATAATCGTTGTTGTCCTCGCCATTGTACGGCACTGCAAAGGTTGCATAATTATCCTTGATAACCTGCAACTGCCCGGTATATTTAGCTTTATAATCAACAGACAAGCCATCAGTCTCACTACCTGCATACTGGATGCGGCGTGGGTCTGAACCGTAAGAGTCGAAGTCACCAATCTTGGAAACAACGCGCTGACTACCGATATAGATGTGCTTGGTGTAGCGTCCACCTTGGTTGGCAACGAGGTAAGGAGATACATACAACGAGAACTTGGCTGTATTCGTGCGACCTCCTGCAAACTCTGAGTTCACATAAACCTGGTCACTCTCGCCTGATGTCTTCACCGTACGCTCACCGTCAGCATCATACCAATAGTTGGTCACAAAGCCGTTATCATCAGAAGCAAGGAGACGGTTCTCCTCATCCCATTTGAGTTTACGTTCCGTGGTCTTCTCGTCAGCCACACCGTTCTTCTTTGTACGGCTTGTATTGACGTAAACAAGATTACCGTTGGCATCATACTCATAGGCATGATTGTTGTTCACATTCTCACTCTCTGAAGGCGTCTCCTCCGTGCGGTAGTTCACATCCTTCACATTGGCGAGTTGGAACTTCTTGCCTGTCTCTGTTCCATAGGTGTATGACAAATCATAACCTGCATTCAATGTACCGTTGAACTGCACATTGTTCTGCGTGAGAATCTGACGCTTCGATGTGATGCGGTGCATGTTGTCGTAACCCATCGCAAGAGTGTAGCTTGCGGTCTTGTTGTCAGCACCAGTATAAGTGCCAGTTGCACCAACAAGACGGTAGAGTGCATCGTATGTATAGGCATGAGCCATCTGTCCGCCAGCCTTTCCACTCTGTGGAACTGACGCACCGTTAACCACACTGAGCACATTGCTTACCGCATCATAAGTGTAAGCATTGTCCATGATGGTATTGCCACCACTGTTCACGGTGAGGTTCTGCAATCTGCGGCGCTGAGGATCATAGGTGTAGAAAGTCTCCGCACCGTTGCAATACTTCAAGTATGTGCGCTGCTCGAACTTGTCATAGCCGATCTTGCTCACATAATCGTAGCCGTATGACTTGTAGCCATGAACCTTTTCAAGCTGACCACCGAGGTTGTAAGAGTAGGTGATTTTCTCCTCATCAGGATAAATCATCTCCAACAGGCGGTTGTGGCTGTCGTAAGTCCATTGCGTCACATAGGTTGCTATCGCCTGGTTAGGCACAATCATCGTGCGGCGGGTCTTTGTCACCTCGCCCATCTTGCCATAGAAATACTCAATGGCACCTGTTCCGTCCTCACGGAGCATCAAGCGACCGATACGGTTCTGAGAGGCGTTGCGACCACCGTAGTAACACTTTACGTTGTTCTCCGGATGATCTGGATAGTTGATACCCGTCAGACGCTGATAGTCGTAATCGTAAGTAATGAACTTTCCTTCCTTGGCAAGGTTGGCAGTCTGCTTGGTCAGCACATTGCCGAGCGCATCGTATGTGAAGCTGGTGATGCCGCTTGCAGGATGGTTCACCTCTGTACGGCGGTCACCCATGTCGTAAGTAGAGGTCGTTACATTGCCCTCCGTGTCGGTGACACGAACAAGGCGCTGTATGCCGTCATACTCAAACGAGGTGGTAATCTCACCGTCAGGTCCGCTCTTCTGGATGGTCTTCACCGTCTTGCCACTGCCATTGGTATGGGTAGCCTGCACATTATGGAGTGCGTCTGTTACGGTTGTAACAAGTGCATGACTGCCGTTGTCAACAGTATATGCCGTAGTTGTCGTAGAGTTGTCCGGCAATGTCACTGAGGTAGCACGGTCAAGCACGTCATAAACAGTAACCGTTGGAGATACATTGTCAAATGACTTGCTGAATGTGGACTTCGATCCGGTTCCTTCCGTTGTAGGATAGAAAGCCTTTGCCACACGTCCGAAAGCGTCATACACGTTTCTTCCGCTGACAATCATCACGTTCTCGTCCTTGGCAGAGCTTCCCTTGGAAGCACTTGTCACAACGCCGTCCTTCTTCACCTGCACGGCTCTTCCGAAACCGTCAACGAAAGTAACGGTCTCCAAGTCATCGTTAGGATGCTGGATGTCGTAGTGCTTGGTCACTGCGTATGCAGGAGCGGTAATGCCACTCTCATTGAAAGTAGCCAAAGGCTGATACTCAAAGGCGATGGCATAAGGCACGCCCGTAGCCAACTCGTTAGGACCACGCACGCCAGTAATGCGACCGAGACCATCTACATCAGTCTCATAGTAGAAGTTGTTGAGGTCACGATGCTCCTTGGCGATACCATAACGATAGTCGAAATTGCCTTGCTCGCTGCGATAGCCCCACGCATCGTCAATGCGCTCAACATACATGTTCATTTCCGGCTCATAGCGGTACTTGTACCACATACGCTGTCCCTTGCCGTTGGCAGGGAGAGTCTTCTGGATGATGTTGCCGTAAGAGTCGTACTTGTAATCCGTAACAGCCTCGCCATCATTCAACTGCTGTGTAATCTGCGTGATGTGGTTGGCGTAGTTGGTGTTATACTTCGCCGTCACATGGTGATAGAGTGAGCCGTCACCGCCTGTAACAGTCACATCAACAGGAAGTCCGAAGATGTGCTTGCTTGCATTGTCGGTATATTTGATAGCAGTCGCATAATCGAACTTGCCGTTTCCGTCCTCGCCAAGACTGCCCTTGTCGCTGTACTTGTAGGACTTCAACTCACCATGATAGCCATTGAGGTAGTACTCATTCCATGCCTCGGATGTAACCACACCGTTTGCCGCTCCCTCATACTGCAAGTTTGCCGTATAGCGGAGAGGTACGAATGCAGAGGCACGGTCGCTCCAAAGGTTCACGTCACGCTTTGCGAACGTGTACTTGTCACCGTCGGCAGTCATATAATAACTGTCGTAGCGATTCTTTGTCTCCGTGTATTTGTTGCCGTTGGCATCCTCTACGGATGTAGCGGTAACATTGCCCTGCGTGTAGTAGTTGGCTACATCGTAGTTCTCAACAGCCTGTCTGTAAACAGAATTGCCTTTCTCCGTGTCAAGGTTCTTGGTGATGACCTCACCGAAACCGAGGAACTCACGTTCATGGCGGTCACGCTTGCCGTCCTTATACTCAAAGGCGGTTGTCATGACAGGACCATCGTCATGGATACCATCATCAACGGTAAGGGCAGACATTACCCACTTGCCACCAGGAAGTCCGTAGGTAGGAGTGGTATGCGCATAGTCGAGTGTGAAAGTGCCGCCCAAGGAGTTGGTGACAGACTTCAACATATTGGTTCTGCCAATGGCTGAGCGTGTAACCTTCAACTCGCTTTCCTTCTCAGACTCAACGATGTCAAGATAGCCGTCACCGTCCACATCCTGCAAAGAATATGTAGGGCGGTTGATGCTATGTGAGGTGGAAGCACCAGGGTTGGTTGAAATCTTGATGCTTATGACAGGAATGTTGATGGTCAAAGTGAACGCTGCATTTGCAGACTCTGATGTAGAGGCTGATTCACTAAGCGCACTTGCACCCTTCCAACTGATAGGCTCGTCAAAGCCATTGCCTGTATTGAGGGCAACAGTGATACCGTCACCATTCTTCCATACCTTGTCAGGGAGACCGTCAGAGTTGATGTCGATAAGGTTGTACTCCTCTTCGCTTTCTGAGGTTACGATACCGAAACCTGCTGAGAAACTACCAGAAGCCTTGTTTATTTTGTTATCGTGGTATTTGGTTTCTCCCCAGCCTTGGCTTGCGCCACCGCTTGCTCCTATATCATAAGAGTGGCTCTTACCGCCTTGAATACGGTCAAGTTCCCAATCAATAGGCTCAGCAAAGGCATAGCCAAGATTTAATCTTACCTTCTTGTCGGAAAGAATCTTGTCAGGGAGTCCATCGCCATTTATATCAATAAACGATTCTACTGCTTCATCCGTATTCTTTGGCGCACTGCCAGAAATGGAGAATTGAGCCAGCCATGCAGTCTGCTGGTTCAGTATGGTTGCTTTGCCCTTGGAGATTAGATTTGTGATGCTTGACGCTGAAGCCACAGGGTTACCGCCATATCCCCATGCCTGTGAAGCATTGTCGGAGTTGCTGGAGCCGATGCCCTTATAGATTTCGCCGCTCAGTCCACCAAGAGAGTTGGTGTATTGAATCGTACCACCAGCGATGATGTCCGGGAAACCATCACCATTCATGTCCATCATGGTGACCTCTGTCTTGGCATTACCGCTCGCATCGTTGTGTGTGATACCAAGCGCACCGCCTTGCACTACCGTGCTCTTGCTGGACATCACTTGGCTTACTGCCGCAGCACCAGTACCTTGCAAATACTCACCTGCAAGTCCTGCTACCTCGGTATCGTTCTCCAACGGATTGGAGAGAAGAACATCCTGCTCGGTCAGTCGGGCTGTACTTGCCTCGGTTGCAGTAAGATAGATGTCCTGTCGCTGACCGACCCACTTGTCCATAGAAGTCTGGTCTGTACCCAATGGAGTGAATGCCATTGTGAGAGGATCAACCTTGTCGTTCTCATTTTCCGGCAATTTCAGCAATGACTCGTCAATAGGCTTTGCATATCTGCCCTCTGCCGAGTTATAAACAAAACCTCCCCAGCCACGGTAAAGCATACCGAAGCCAAGATTGTCATTCTCTGCATAGAATCCAGCAAGCACATTCTCTGTTACGAGACCTGCCGCATCTTTCAGAATGGAAACAGAGGCTGAAGTAACAGTTTCATTAGAGATTGCTGCCGGATAGCTGTATTCAAACCAGATGTTCTTTCCTGCAGTAGTTGCAAATCGCAGAGTATCGGCTTTCAAGATGCCATTCTCGATATTGAAAGACTTCTTGCCGATGAATGCATCCTCTGTCTTGGCGGTCAAAGTAACCTGGCCATTGATGGAATTGTCAGAAAGGGTAAGCACTGGCGACACAACCAAAACGGTATCAGTCGCTGTGGTCAAGTATGGCTTGCCCTCTGCCAAGGCATTTGCGAAAGTCTTGTAATGTGCAGGAACTGACATGGTCTGCTCAACATTGGCAGAATCCTTGTAAGTTACAGACGCTTGCCAACCGATATTCTTCCAATCAACATTTGAGGTAGATGAAATCTCAAAGCTGAAGTTGGTCAGCTTTTCTGTATTCTCCAGACTGATGTTGAGTGAATCGCCATTGAAAGCCTCACCAGCCTTCAATGTACGAGCAAAGACAGTCTTCTTGGTATAGTTCGGGTTGTCGTTTCCGTCACTGTCTTTCTTGTCGTTGCTGCCGATGATGCTGAGAACAACATCGTCGGTTGTTACAGGCTTGTGGAAGACACTGTGAACTTCAACACTTGAACCATTCTCCACATTGGCAGAGGTGTTCACATCATAGATGGCACCATCCTCAGGCTTGTACTCTGTTGAAGAAAGCCCGTTAGGCAAAACATTAGATTCGCCAGCGTATGTAATGGTAGGCGACCAGTTCACCTTGTCAAATGAGCCGTTGCTTGTTTCCTCGGAACCCGACTGTACACGGAAATAGATTCTGTCACCTCGCTTGACGGCAACAGATGATACGGCAGCGGCATAAGAACTGCCGTCGCCCTTTGCAATAGTCTTGTTCCAAAGCTCATTGCCACCCTTTTGGATAGCAACTCTTACGCCGTCTGCCTTCTGATACTCGTCAGCATCATAGTCACCAGTCGGAGCGACAAGGCTCACTTGACCTGCCACGCTTACTGTTCCATCCTTTGGCGCTTGCCATACACGCACGATGTCCTCCATCGGTGAGTTCTTGATGGCTTCTGCCTGCTCATCCTTACTGACCTCCATGACGGAAGTGTCAACCTTGCCACCATAGATGATTGGGCTTGGCGTGTCGGCACTGCTCAATGTAAACGTAGGCACGGCATTGCCTGATCCGTCAAACTCCAAGTGGTTGAAATATACCTTTCCATTGGAAACGAGGTCAACAAGTCCGTCACCGTTGATGTCGCTGAAATACTGAGTGGTCTTGGTCTTAGTGGTTGACTTGTCCGTTCCGACAACGGCAGTCAGGACATTCCAACCGACAACGGCATTCGCACCGAACGAGTTCGTTGAACTTTTGGTTGTCGAGAAGTTACTGATGCCCTTTACCTTGACAGGCTCACCATATACGACTTCTCCGTTGTCTGTCTTAATCTGTGGACGATAATATACAGAACCACCGGACTTGTACACCTTGTCTGGAAGTCCGTCACCGTTCAAGTCAACGAGTGCGGAAAGTCCCTTGCTCGTGTCGCTTGAATAGCTGTATGAGCCACCTACGGTATTGCCTTTCCAAGGACTTCCGTCCACGACACCCACACCTGCATAGAACGAACCGCTTACAGAAGAACTTGTCGTTCCGCCAAGTGCAGTTGGCTTGTCGCTGAAACGCTTGCTGACAGTCTTCAATGGATTGATGAACCCTGCGTCAAGTCCATCATCATGGGTGTTCCATTTTTCGGAATCATCCTTGAAAGGAACATAGCCCTTGTCTGCCTGTACGTCATCATAGTAGTCGAAGTTCTGGAAAGCCACTTCCTTTCCTGTGTTGTCATATTGTCTGACACCTGTGAGCATTTCCTTGTGGAATGCACCTTCCTTGTAGTCAAAGGCATAGCTGCGCAATGTCTCGCCCTGGAAATTCACGGTCACTTTCTCCAACAGCCTGTTGGAGGAGGCGAGGAATCCATAGCGGGCATTGTTGGTCTTTACCTGCTTTACCTTGTTGCCATCAAAGAGTACAACGGTGTGCGGTTCCTGTCCTGCATTACCTGCGTGAACCTCCTTCAGATATGCAGCCTTGGCCTTCAAGCCGCCACGCACATCCTCATCCACGATGTCATACACATATTCTATATAGTCACCGTGGAGTTCCTCGACACGTTTCAGCTTCCATTCGGCAATCACCTCACGGGTATTGCCCGAAGCATCGGTGACATTGCCCTTTACAACAGCTCCGTCACCACCATAGATGTACTTGACACCCTGCTTGTCTGTAACCTCCCAATAATAGTTGGCAGGACTGTCACCCTTGCGGATGATACGGCTGAAATCACCGCCTTGGCGGGTGTAGAACTGGCGGTCAGCCTTTCTGTTCATCTTCTCGCCACGGTGTGCGACTCCCATCTGTCCGTTGTCATCCATAGTGGAGAGCATTGAACCGGACAAGAGATAAGTCTCCGTCTCTTTTGACTGGTCATAACGAGGCACGCCCCACCGGGTGTCAAGCGTAATGCTTGGCACGCTGACGTTCCAACCCTCGCCAAGCCAACCGCTACCGCCCTCGCTGCTGTACTGCAAGCCAAGGCTTGGCTGCATGCCGTTTCTGGCTGGCGGCATCTCGAACGGATACTGCAGGTTGGCAGAGCCACGGTTGTTTGCGCTTGGAGGCGCAATGACATTTATCTTCGCCGTCGGGTCTGCCGCCTTGATGTCGTTCATCATCGTCGGGGCAAAGCCTTCGGTCTGCGGTGACTCCGGTGCCTGTATCACACCGTTGATCATGTCGGTGAAGTGGGTCGTCTTTGAAACGACACACTCTTCCTTCTTGTCCACACGCACACGCTCCAACGCAACCCAATGCTTCTCGGCCGGGTCGTAGTAATAGGTACGGATGTCGTCCTCGGTATAGCCGCTTGGTATTCTCGTGCGGTCATACTTTATCTTGACAGTCGCACCCTCGCCTGTGAAGTGTGTTCCGTGAGGGAGAAAACGGTAGCCCTGTCCTCCTGCTGTGACATTGGTCATGGCAAAGTCAAGCTCAGGAACATTCTCCTCTCCGATAGAGTTCACGGAAAGGCTTCTGTTCCGAATGAGGTCTTTCTGAAGAACGACCAGTTTGCTACCTCCTACGGAGATACTGTCAGAGACACCCTTCTTGAAGAGTTTTCTCACGGCTGTCCCGTCCTTTGCCGAAAGGGACAGTGTGGCGGCAAGCAGTAAAACAAATGCCCACGCCACCTTCTGTATATAATTCTTCATGCGTATCTTCCTTTAAGTTACTTTACTGAGATTTTCCTTGTATGCTCCCCATTCTCGGAGATTGCCTTCACGACATACACACCCGATGCGGGAACCTTGAAGTCGGCCTGCTTGACGCTTTCGCCTGTCATTTGGCGTGACACTACCAGTTTGCCTGATACGTCAAACACCATCAATGTGGCTGCAGCAGGCTTGTCCTGTGTGAGTTTAGCCTCGTAGATGCCTGTCGTAGAACCGTTGCCCTTGACAGTGAAATTCTCGTCTTCTCCAGATATGAAGGTATTGTCTGCCTGTCTGTCCGAGCTGCCCACATGGTTCTCCCTTGCCTGTGTTCCGTTAGGCATACTTGCATCACACTCGCTGCCGACATAGACGGTCATCGTTGTCGTACACTTCTTGGGTGTTTCTATCTGCACGTTGCCCCTTGTGGTGAATGAGGTTACAGGCGTACCGTTTACGGTAAGGTCGGTGATATGTGTCTCGCCCTTTCCGTACTTGATGCAGAACCGCCATGCACGAAGTGACCAGACATATTCATGATGCACGGTCTGTCCGTTCAACTTGTATGTGACCTGCATATTGCGGACTGTAACACTGAGCACATCGCCCGGCTTGATGGTGACATATTTGGTTAGGCTTGTATATCCACCGGTTATGATATGCGCCTTGTCGCCTCGCACGTCGAAGCCATATTGGGTGATCTCGTCCGTGAGGCTTGGCTCCAATCCCACACGGTAGTTTGATTTTGTATCGTTCACCGTCCATGAGATGTCGCCAGACAGATAGGTCCTGGTGTCATGTGAGTATGAGGTGTAGAGTGCGTTGCCAGTGGCATAAATCTCGTTGCCTCCACCTTGTGATACGGACAGCGCATAGGCGCCGGGGGCAAGATTCGTGATTCTATGCGTGTCACCGAAGAATGTTCCTCTGGCAATGGTTTCTCCTTTTACTTTTCCTGCAACGGTGTCAACGCTGAGCACATAGGAATAGACTGGTGTACCGATGTTGATGCCGATGTCGATATACCCGTCATTGCGTGGAACTCCATTCTCGCAACTTGACGGCGTAGGAGTGGCATCATAGGAAATGCCGTCATAATAGGCGAATGTGAACACATCGCTTCCGCTTCCGTCTGCATCCCATAGGATATTGCGGAATATGGTCTTGCCCCTTGTCATATCAGGCTTGGAGCATCTTATGTTGCTATTGCTGTTGATGTCGAAATCACCTTCACCGCTTGGGTCTATGAGCATGACGGTACGCTTGCGGCAATAGTCCGAGAACTCCCTGTCCGGTGTGAGGTCATAGCTCAACTCTGCCATATAACCGACATCATCTATTCCTCCTGTCCTCAAGCCTGCCATATTCAAGGCGGACTCTGCTCCTTCCGTTCGGATAATGCCCACATTTGTGTCTGTGTCAGTTGCATCCGAAAGGGATATGGTTCTTGTCGCACTTCCTGTTCCGTCAACACGCAGATAGATGTTTTTGCCTTCCTTGCGGATAGAGATGTCCGTTCCGTCAACATCCGTGGCGATGTATGAATTTGAGACCGCCCCGTTGATGATCGGATAAACAACTCCAGCATTGGTGAACCGGAATCCATACTTGCATGTGCTGCCACCGATGCTTCCGAAGCCAACGTCAAAAGTCGGGTGACTTGTCGGACAGGTGAACTCAAAAGCACCGCCACCTCCAACAAGGGCTGGGGTCGTGGCATAAGCTCCGGAAGCGGCTTTCTCTTGGATGATATTGTCTGTAAAGCCATTCCTTGACACTTCAAGTCCTTGCGCAGTCCATCTTGCCACTGTACTGTCGGGCTTTGACGGCACGTTGGTCTTGACCATCCATGTACGTTTCATGACATGCCACAGGGAATCTGTAGGTGAGGTATATGTTGCAAGTGCCACATCATCGTCGCCCCAGAAAGTAAAGCCTCTGTCCGGCATCGGATTGCCGTTTTCACGTCCCATGACAAGCAGACGGGAAGCGGATGAAGGGTTGTATGGATTTGCGTCATGATAAGTTCCGTTCTCCTTCAAGGCCGCATACACCGGACTTTCCTCATATGATGTTGCGGAAAGCGGTTGGGAGAGACTTCCTGCTATGTCTGTTCCAACAGCTGTGACCCTATGGTGGTAGGCTTGGTTCTCCGCCATGTCCCAAGTCAGGTTTCCGTCGCTGTCAAGATACGAGCCTTTGAGGGTGATGCCGTACTTTACCGCCAGATAGCTCTCCACTTTTCTGCGCTCATCGGGTGTAAGCATCCTGCTGAAAACAATAAGCTCAGGGGCATATCCCCGGATGGAAGCATTACCGAAGAGCGAGGTCGGGAAATCCGTACCGAAACTGCCAGAGGTGGAAGGGGTTCCGATGAATAATGTGGTGTTGGAGTTGTCTCCCCACAATGTTGTTGAAGGATTGCTTACCTTGAAGTAGGACACAACGCGCAGGGCGCTTTCCTTAAAACCGTTCTCGGACAAAGAATCACTTGATTGATAAAGCAGGTCTTCACCAGATGCTGAACCATAGTCCAGTGGTTCAACACCTCTACCCCTTACGGCTTTGTCCTTGCTCAGAATGGCTCCGTCGCCCTTGCGGCCGTCAAGAGCATAGACAACCATATCCTTGCCGATGGTTGCCAGTTCCGGTGCAAAGACACCGATGACGGTAGCCTGTGAGAGGTCGCCGTGCTTGAGGCTGGCACTCAGGCTGCGGAATCCGTCTGCGAGCCAGAGACTCGGATTGAAATTGAAGTAATGGACTGAACTGTTCGGAAGAGTAAGTTCAGACTTGACGCCACGGCTGTCCAATAGCATCAGCCGTATGGAATCCCCAGAGAAATCCTGCCAACGGTAATAACCTTGCAGGTCTGAGTTCAAAGGCGCAGTCTTGAACCACAGTTCGCTTCCGCTGACTCCTCCGGGCGTTTGCGCGAAACTGCCGAGAGCGAAGCCTAACAGTAACAAAGAAGTAAACTTTCTCATGCGCTGTCAATTTGGAGTGTTTGAAAAATATAAAAACGTATGTCTCTGCCGCGCAGGGAGAGACCAGTGAGAGAGAGAACGGACTGTTACTACGGAGAAGAATTGTGATATAGGCTTGCTCCGTAAAGTCCTATTGTCACGTGGCAGGCCAACAGGCTTTACCACCAAAATAATGCTGCAAATATACAAAAATAATCTTAATAAACGGATATAATCTTTAAGAAATTTGCTGATTTGGTGTTTTTTTCTTATGATTTCGGTCGATTTTGCAGAAATCTTTTACATCTGTTGTATGTACTGGAGTTAGTTTGGCAAAAATACACAAATGGTCACGGCTTCAGTTTCTTATGTTAGAATGTAAATCATGGTTTGAAACTGTACACACTCGGGGTACAAATGAAAACACTATATGCTTGTGTCGGAAAGGTATATATGAGCTGATGGTAGAGTCGTCATCAACAACAATGGCCCTGATTTGATAAACTCAGCAGGAATACTTGCTATTCATTTTTTATGATGGGGTTATGTTTACAAATTTGAGATTTCATGTAGAAAACAGGGGTATCTTATTATGATAAAAACATCAAGATACCCCTATATATAATAAGGTGTCATAACCGACAGACGGAGCGTGCTTGTTTTCCAACTATGCTTTGTTCTGTTTCTATATTCTTTGTTTCGTGTTTTTCTGCAGTATCTTGCTCCTGTGGTGGTGCCAATTCTAACGGTATTTTCCTATCCAACGCCGCCAGTTCCGCTTTCAGACCTTTCAGTTCTTCCTCTTTCTTCCAAGTCTTGCCAGCTATCTCTTCCAGTTGCGGTATTTCCTTTTCCAAAGCCTTGCATCTTGAATCATACTGCTCAATGTAGCTTGGTATCTTCTGTAAGGCATTCAGAAAGTTGTTTGCCGCTGCTATCGGGTCCGACTTGGCAATGTGACCGTAGTTGTACTGGTACTTGTAATTGTCCTCGAC
>ENA-UEYD01001875-UEYD01001875.1-human-gut-metagenome-genome-assembly--contig:-NODE-1875-length-13279-cov-14.842978_pt1 | contig 13279 bp, 10 predicted proteins | sample MGYA00242907_ERZ507875 | MGnify/ENA primary metagenome ERZ507875 (study PRJEB26167, sample SAMN06115506) | human gut metagenome | host: Homo sapiens | place: China:Shandong | collected 2015-08-07...
ATTGACATTTACTTGACACCGCTCATTAAAGAAGCAACTCTGCTCTCATCTTCTATCCGAGATGTTACAGATAAAAAGAGCATTGATGTTGAAATTGAACTGGATATGGCAAAGAAGCAGTTCGCTTCATTTAAAAATATGGCGTTAGAGACAAAGAGAATTGCAGAATCAGAAATTATGGGATTTGAGGACTTCGAGTCCATTTTAGTGCACTGCCAAGAGAGAATCCGCGTAATAGTTGAAGCAAATCAAAATGGTGAACCATTGACTCCTGACGAGGTTTCATTTTTGAATACGTTGAATGACAGCGTATGTGCTTTAGTTGATGCTTTGAAAAATGATAATGGAATACTGCGTGTTACCAGTGCAAGACAGTATTCCAATGTAATCACAGCTTTTGTGGACGCAATCAGAGAATCGGAAAATTAAAGAGCTTTATTGGGAAAATGTGAGTCCGAACAAAAACTTTAAAAAGCATATCTATGAACGCCACACTTTTTTGCTGCCTCACTTGCCGCCCTGCGGCGTTCCTCGCTATATGGGGCGGTCAGCCGAAAACTCAACCGCCCTTTCTCAATTTCAAAGGTCAGCCCGCCTTGCTCATCATCGTCGGTCTGGCGGCAGCATTGCGGGTACTTTGCCGCAAATGCTGCCAGCCGCTTTTTGAGATCGGTGTTGTGGGTCTGCACCTCAATGATGCGGCTATACTCGTCAAAATAGATCACGGTTGTCTTTTGCTTTTTGGTAAGCCCTGTTCTCATAAAACCTCCTGCATAAAAAAGCAGAAACTACCATTTCGGAAGTTGTTACCGTTTCTGCCACACAATGTCATACCCCAGCGCGTCCGCCAGCTCCACCGCTTCGCCGTAGCGAAGCGAACCACGCTTGAGTTTGCCGGAGAGGTTGGGGACGCTGCGGCTCCAGCCGTATTCATCGGAGAGGTAGTCCACCACCTCGGTCATGGTCATGCCGGTGCGGACGATGTATGACTTGATCTCATTGCGATAGGTTTCAGATTTTCTCATGTTCGAATGTTCCTCCTGTTTTTTCGATGCGCTCTATGGTAAAATGGGTTTGTCAAATCGTGACACCCATTCGCCATAGGGCGCTGATTTTTGATGTACGGCTTTTCGCTGGAAATACCGTCGATGATGCGTTGGTCACAGGCGGCACCTTCCGCTTTTGCCGTTTGATGTGTCTTTGCGTGAAACGGCGAAATATCATGTTGAACGACAAGCGTCATTCACTGCTGAATAGCGCTCTATTCCGTGCAGATAACCGCACAGAGCGGAAAACTATTTCGCTGTTTTCACTTACTTTGATTTTTACGTTTGATTTTGCCGCTCTTTCCGAACGTCGTTCCTGCCCGGAGGATCGCTCCCGGCGTTTCGTTCTCCTTGGTGCGCTGGATGCGGCACTTCGCCAGAGGACATATCCCGTTCGGACGGTCATGCAATTTTCAAGGTTCAGGTGCGATTGCAAGACCATTTTAGCGAAAAATATAGCCCTCTCCCGTATATCCAAGAGGTCGGAAAACGCGCCGAAAAACGCAGATTTCCACGCTTATGGACAAGACCGGAAAGGGCAGAAAATTGGAGGGAGGACGCCGCTATGGAGCCAAAACTCACCATTCAGGAACGGCTCAAAGACCTGCGCGTAGAGCGCAGTCTGACACTGGAACAGCTTTCTGCGGAAACAGGCATCTCAAAATCCGCGCTGGGAAAATACGAAGCCGACGATTTCAAGGACATCAGTCCGTTCAGCATGGTGGCGCTGGCAAAGTTCTACGGAGTGTCCACCGATTATCTGCTGGGGCTGACAGAACAAAAAAATCACCCAAACACAGAGCTGGACGCTCTGCATTTGGGTGATGATGCAATCGAAGTATTGAGAACGGGCAAGTTCAACCACCGGCTGCTGTCGGAGTTGATCTGCCATAAAGATTTCCAACGGTTCATGCTGGACACAGAAATTTACGTTGACCGGATCGCGGATATGCGGGTCAACGATATGAACGCCGTGCTGGAAGCCGTCCGACAGATGGCACTGATAAAAAACGGCGGCATTGAAAATGATCTGCACCTGCGGACGTTAGAAGTGGCACAGATTCGGGAGGATGAGTATTTCGGAAGCCTAATTGCAGATGACCTGAAAGGTATCCTCCATGACATTCGAGAGCAGCATCGCCCTGACACCATGACTGCGGATGAAACAACCCTTGTTGCAACCATGCAGGGTCAGTTGCAGGATGCGATGAACTTTGAGGGCAGTTCCAAGGAAAAGCAAGTCCGTGCGCTCATGGCAACAATCGGACTTGATTATGACACACTTACGAAGGAAGAGTTTGTCTCAATCATCAGCGGACTTAAAAAGTCCAAGTACCTGAAAAGTCCCATCAACCAGCGCGGAAAAGCACGACCGCAGCTACCACACGGAAAGGGCAAAAAGAAACGCAAATAAGGAAAAATCGGCACCTGCTTCTGAGGCAGGTGCCGATTTCTGTTACCCTATAATGCGCTTGAATTTTTGGCGTAAGTGGCGTAAGTTTGGCGTAAATTCGCTTTTGCGCATCCAAAAAAACAAGCAATTTCAAGGCTTTGCGGCTATCTCTTAGTACATGCCGCCCATGTCGCCCATGCCGGCGCCGGGAGCGGCCGGTGCGGGGGGCTCGGGTTTGTCGGCGACGAGCGCCTCGGTGGTCAGCACCATGGAGCTGACGGACGCAGCGTTCTCCAGCGCGGAGCGCGTGACCTTTGCGGGGTCGACGATACCGGCGGAGATCATGTCGCAGTAGACTTCCTTGTAAGCGTCGAAACCGTAGCCGACCTTGCCGCTGGTCTTGATCTTCTCAAGAACGACGCTGCCGTCGATACCGGCGTTGGCCGCGATCTGACGGATGGGCTCCTGCAGGGCCTTGACGATGATCTGGACACCGGTCTTCTCATCGCCCTCGACCTCGCTGATGAGCTTTTCCACAGCGGGAACGGCATTGACATAGGCAGTGCCGCCGCCGGCGACGATGCCCTCTTCCACAGCCGCGCGGGTCGCGTTCAGCGCGTCCTCGATGCGCAGCTTCTTTTCCTTCATCTCGGTCTCGGTCGCAGCGCCGACCTTGATGACAGCCACGCCGCCGGCGAGCTTGGCAAGGCGCTCCTGCAGCTTCTCCTTGTCGTATTCGCTGGTGGTCACGCCGATCTGGGCGCGGATCTGCGCCACGCGGTCAGCGATGGCCTGCTTGTCGCCGGCACCGTCGACGATGGTGGTGTTCTCCTTGGTGACCTTGATCTGGCGGGCACGGCCGAGCATATCGATCGTGGTGTTCTTGAGCTCGTAGCCAAGCTCCTCGGAGATAACCTGACCGCCGGTCAGGATGGCGATATCCTGCAGCATTTCCTTACGGCGATCGCCGAAGCCGGGTGCCTTGACGCACACAACGTTCAGCGTGCCGCGCAGGCGGTTGACGATCAGGGTGGAGAGAGCCTCACCCTCGACGTCCTCGGCGATGATGACGAGCTTCTTGCCGCTCTGAACGAGCTGCTCGAGGATCGGGAGAATGTCGGAGATGACGGAGATCTTCTTATCGGTGATCAGCAGGTAAGCGTCGTCGATGACTGCTTCCATCTTCTCAGTATCGGTGACCATGTACGGGGTGATGTAGCCGCGGTCGAACATCATGCCCTCGACGACCTCGCTGTAGGTCTCGGCGGTCTTGGACTCCTCGATGGTGATGACGCCGTCGGCGCTGACCTTCTCCATGGCCTCGGCGATCAGCTTGCCGATGAATTCGTCACCGCTGGAGACGGTACCGACGCGGGCAATGTCGTCCGTGCCGTTGACCTTCTGGGAGTTGGCCTTGATGGCGGAGACAGCAGTCTCAACGGCTTTGGCCATGCCCTTCTTCATCACGACGGGGTTTGCACCGGCGGCGAGGTTCTTCAAGCCCTCACGCACCATGGCCTGCGCCAGCAGCGTTGCGGTCGTGGTGCCGTCGCCCGCGACGTCGTTCGTCTTGGTGGAAACTTCGCGCACGAGCTGCGCGCCCATGTTCTCGAACGGATCGTCGAGCTCGATCTCCTTGGCGATGGTCACGCCGTCGTTGGTGATCAGCGGAGCGCCGAACTTCTTGTCGAGAACGACGTTGCGGCCCTTGGGGCCGAGGGTGACCTTGACGGTATCAGCAAGAACGTTAACACCGGCCTCAAGCGCCTTGCGCGCCTCTTCGCCGGACTTAATCAGCTTAGACATAAGAGTGTACCTCCATTAGAAATTTCGCGGAACGCGAAAATAATTAGATCGTTTTTTCTGACGACATGCGCGTCAGAAAAAACACTTTGCAGCCCTCAAACGTGCGAGCAACGCGAGTGCGCTGCAGAGGGCTGTCGGGGTGTTCTCAAGAGGGGGCCTGCCCCCTCTTGACTTTTTTACTCGACGATGGCCAGGATATCGCTCTGGCGGACGACGACGTACTCCTCGTCATCGAGCTTGACCTCGGTGCCGGCATACTTGCTGGTGATGACCTTGTCGCCGGGCTTGACGGTCATCACGACGTCGTGACCGTCCACCATGCCGCCGGGGCCGACGGAAATGACTTCGGCAACGGAGGGCTTCTCCTTGGCGCTGGCGGTCAGGATGATGCCGCCCTTGGTGGTCTCTTCGACCTCGACCATCTTGAGGATGACGCGGTCAGCAAGCGGTGTGAGTTTCATGGCTTGGTGCCTCCTTGTATATTTTAAAATTTTTAACGATCTCAGGCCGGTTAGCACTCAAACTTGATGAGTGCTAACCAACGGTGCTATCATAGCGCACCGTCAAGGCATTTGCAAGGGGTATTTGGGGATTTTTTCAAAAATTCACAGCTTATTCAAAATCTCCTCAGCCCGCTTGCGTTTGCTTTTCCACCGGAGAGGCGAAAGAGGTCGAATGCCGCAGCATTCGACCTCTTTTGTCATTTACTTCGTTATTGAGCTGCCGCGTTACCGCGCCGTCGCATCCGGATCGCAGCCCTTGGGCGCGAAGAAATTGACCTTCTTGTCCGCGAGTTTGAGCGTCACGCACTGGGAGTGCATGCTCTCGCCGTCAAGGCAGGTCGTGAGGTCGCCCTCAAGCGCCTCGATGCGCACGACCTTCGCTGTCGAGACGCGGATGATGTCCTGCGGCAGCTTTTTGTAGTCGCCCGCGCTGTAGCCGCCGAAAAGCGTCGCAAAGCGTGCCTTGCTGACGTTCTTGACGAGCACCGTATGTAAGACGCCGTCGGTCATGCGGGCCTCCGGCACGGGGGTGGAACCGCCGCCGTAGTAGCGGCCGTTGCACATCGAGACGAGCGCGAACGTGTCCTCGATCACCTCGTCGTCGAGCGTGACGCGCCATCTGCGCCCAATCTTGTGGAAGAGGAAGTTGACCGCGACGCTGGCTAAATAGCTTCCGCGGCCCGAGAGCATCGGCGATGCACCAAACTCGTGTACGCTCTCGGCGATGCGCGCGTCGATGCCCGTGCAGGCGATCGTCAGGCAATATTTGCCGTTGCAGTCAATGAGGTCGAGCGGTGTCACGTCACCGTTCCACAGGTTTTCCGCGTCAAGAAACAGCGGCTCGGCGTCCTTACCGAAGTTTTTAAGGAAATCGTTGCCCGTGCCGATGGGGATGCAGGTCATCGCGGCGTTGAGAAAGCCCGCGATGCCGTTGGCGATCTCGTTGACCGTGCCGTCGCCGCCGCAGGCGTAAAAGCGGACATAGTCGCCCGTCTCCGCGATCGCGCGCGTCAAAGCCGTCGCATGCCCGCGCGACTTGGTAAGCATACACTCAACGTCTAAATTGTGTTTCTTTTTCAGCGCCTCGGCCATCGTGTACACGCGCTGGCGGCTGTCCTTCTTCCCCGCTGCGGGGTTGATGATAAAAATGTGCTTCAAGAAGCTCACTCCTATGCAGTTTGCTATTTTCAATATACCGCAGGTCATTTGAAAATGGAATGGGCAGAGTGTTAAGAGATTGTAAAGAAGTTGACTGTTTGCCGCACAGGTGCAGCGGGGGTATCCCTGCGCCGCGCAGGGGTGCGAATCAAAGGGGCCATTCTCTTTCGCAAAAGAGAATGGCCCCTTTGGAACCCCAAGAGAAAGGCTTGGATTGGCAGTCTCGAGCTTGAACATCCTCTATGCCTCTGGAATGGGAATACCTGCGCGCGGCGGGGCCGCGTTGAAGTTGCTATACGATTTGATTTGCTCCTATTATCCGCTGCCGCTCTGCCCATCTTGTAGAAGTAGAGCCTAATTTCCGTCTACCGGAGCACTCCACAATGCGGCGAGCGTTAGCAATGCCGCATTCGGCAGGCAGTCTGCCGCCAGACTACCGTCGCACGCGCCTCACGATAGTAAGGCGCGGTTGCAACCAGTAACGAATAGCAGAAGATTCATGGCGAAGCCATGTACACCGCACCCGATTGCGCAGCGCGTGCAGCTCTTCGAGCCCTAAACTGCCAATGTGCGGGGTCGAGGGGGAAGGCCCCTCGTCCTTTCTCTTGGGGGTGTAAGGGGGATATTCTCTTTCGAGAAAGAGAATATCCCCCTTTGTCGCGTCCCCACACGGTGTGGGGAACAACGATGCAGCGCTGTCGCGCTGCGATAAAAACCCCGCTGCGCAGGAGGCGCAAAAAAAGGCAGCCTTTCGGCTGCCTTTTTTAATCAACCGTGCGCATGAAGGACGTCGATCCCTTCTGAAATCTCACATCCAGCTTTACGCGGTCCGCGCGCATATAGCTCGTGGTGTATTCATAGGTATGCCCGTTCTCGGTCGTGGTGCGGCGCTGATGGAAAAACGCCGCCGAGCCGGGCGCACAGTGCAGAAGCTGCGCCTCGTGCGGCGCGAGCACGACGGCCTCATACGTGTCCGACGCGGAAAACGGGATGACGCCGACGTGGTAGAGGAGACTGTAGAAGCTGTGCGTCTCCAAAAGCTCGCGCGTCAGGTTCGGGTAGATGTACTCGGGGTAGTACGATGTCTCCAAAATGAGCGGCTCGCCGTCGACATTTCGCACGCGCGTGAAGCGATAGACCTTCACGCCCGGCTCAAGGCCCATGAGCGTCACGATCTTGGGAGAAGGCGTGATGACCGCGAAGTCGACCAGCGTGGACGACGGCGTTTTGCCCAGCTGGGAAATTTCCGTCGTGAACGAATACTGCACGCCCTTGCGGCGCGTGTTCGGGTCAGTGACGAATGTGCCCTTGCCGCGCTTTCGCACGACGAAGCCCTCTTCTTCCAGCGCGCCGATGGCCTGACGGACCGTGTTGCGGCTGATATCATACGAGCGGCAGAGCTCGGCCTCGCTCGGCAGCAGGTCGCCGACCTTGAGCGCGCCGGAGGTGATGCTGCGCTTGATGATGCCCATGAGCTGGGAATAGAGAGGAATTTCGCTGTCGAGCGACAGCGGATTTTTGAGGACCGGATTGTGTTCCATGGTGGGAACCTCCCGAGAAATACGTTTTGGAATATTCCCATCATACCACATATCTTTGAGATGTTCCAGTACTTTTTCCCGCCCGCCGCTGAAAAACCGCAAAAAAAGGAGGGGGTAGCCCCTCCTTTTTAGGAATTGCGCATTACCAGCCGGTCCCGAGCTCTGTTCCGTACCAGCGGCCGTCGTCCCTGAGCTGGATGGTGCAGCAGCGGTAGAACTCATAGGCGTCCTTAGGCGCGGCGGGGTTCTCGCATTTGACGGTGTTGCCCGCCATGGCGCTTTGCAGCGCGTTGGCGCTCTCCGCCGTGAATTCCACCCTTACGGCAAAGCAGTAGGTGTTGTCGTCGATCTCGCCCGCCTTGCGCTTGGCCTGCGTGGTCTCCTCGGCGGGGTTTACCGTGACATTGAGCCATGTGAATTTATAGATGCTGCCGCTCGTCACCTCTTTTTGCGTCCCGTAATAGGCGTTCGCCCAGTTCTGCGCGGCCTCCTGCCACGAAAAGCTCTTCGACTGGGCGCGGACGTCGGAGGTGAGCATGTCGGAATACTCCGCCGTGTCGTACCACACGCGCATCAAGTCGTAAAGTGTGCGGCCATCATTGTCCACAATGCTGAAATCGCCGACCGCGCGGTAATAGCGTTCGCTTTTGCCCGACACATATTTGACGGTGTTCGTTCCCTTATAGAATATCAGGCACGTCGCCTGCGCGTTGTGCGGCCAGAGCTCGACAGAGTCCAGACCGTCGAGGTTTTTCGGCTTGTCGATGGGCTTGTATTCATAGCTGTCGAGCGCGACGGAATAGCCCGTCAAAAGGGGAGCATGGCTCCCGCTCTCGCCGCCGGCGGGGCAGAAGGCGAGAATGTCGACCGTGGCGGCATTCGACGCGAGCACAAGGTCGCTTTCAAATGTCGCTTCCTTGTCCGGTGTCTTGTTGTACCATGCGAGCATCGCGTCGAAGATCGTCGCATAGTCGCCGTAGCTGCTGACCTTGTAGTAGCGCGTATCGCCGTGCTGGTAGAGCATGAAATCCGAGCCCTCGTAGAAGGTAAAGCGCGCAGAATTGCTGAGGCTGAGGCAGAGGGCGAGGGGATTCCCGCCGCCGGGCGGAACAGCGCTGCCCGAGGGCGAGGACTCAGACGGATCGTACTCTTTATAATCGCACGTATCGAGCAGAACGGTCGGGGCAGCGTCCTTCGGATCGTGGCCGCCGACCGCCATGCCGTCGGTATTCAGACTGAGCCAGGACGCGCCGCCATTCGATGCAAGCTGAAGGTCGGCCTGAAATGCGGTATCGTCAGGCGCTGGATCGGAAGATTCGGAACCGTTGGGGGAACCATCCGTGAAAAGAATCTTTGACGTCCGGAAGCTGTTGACCATCGCCTGCAAGATGACGGCCTCGCCCTCAACGGCGCGGTCGCGGTTCCAGCCCCACTGATTCTCTTCCGTGCTGCCGTCGAACGTCCAGTGCGTTGTGACCTCGTAGCAGGTGCCGTCCGGCGCATCAAAGAGCGTGACAATTGTGTTGCTCATGCCCTCGTGCGTCACAAAGCGCCAGCCCGCGTCGGTCTTCTCGGCCTTTGCGCCGGTGCTTTCCCATTCCGCCTTCGCTTCGTCAAGGCTCTGCTCGAGCTTCTTTGCGTTGAAGTAGGAGCCGGTGTCGTAGCGGGAGTACCAGAACTCCGTCCCCGGATTGCACGCCCAGGCGGTGATCGGCGCATAGAAGTAGTAGCTGCCGTCGCCCGAAATGAGCCGCGCCTCGCACTGGTTGGCGCGGCCGTAGCCGTCCGTTGCCGCGTTCAGCAGGTTGGGAATGAACATCTTCGGCAGATCAAGCCCCGCATAGTCGATATAGAAGTCGTGCAGGTAATACTTTTCCTCTCCGCTGTAGTTGCATCCGTCGTACCACAGCCCGTCATTGCCGGTATAGGTGCCGATGATCTGATAGCCGGTCTTCTCGCCGTAGGTGTAGCGCAGGACGGTGAGATAGTGCGTCCAGCTCTCTCTGAGGTAACCATCATCCGTCACATACTGCCCGCCCACGGGTTCGATTTCCACGCCCGCCTCGTTCGTGGGCTTCATCTCGTACTGGAAGTACCACAGCTCCAGCACCGTGCCGTCGGGGGAAAGGTTGCCGAGCGAATCTGCCTGCTCCAGCTGCGTCACGCGCACGTCGGCGACCGTGTCCTCGATCGAGCGGGACGCATAGTCGTTGTTTTCCGACACGGAGTAGGTCATCGTGCCTTTTTTGAGGTCTTCCACGCACGCGGCGGCATAGTCGTCCATCGAGGCGTAGATCGTGTCGTCCTCCTTTTCCAGCCGGTAGACCATGCAGAAGCATTCACTGCCGTCTTCCGCATAGTCGGCGGAAAGGCCGAGATAGATTGTGCCGTCTTCCTGCTCAAGAAGATAGGCCTGATACGGCTGAGAGTCCTTTGCCTCTTCGCAGTAGCCGGTCCATGCGGATTTGTTGTGCTGCATAAGGTCGTCGACCGGAGAAGCGTCTCTGGTGTTGCCGAAGAGTGCGTAGAAGGACTGCTTTTCCAGCTTGTATTCCTCCATCGGGCCGTAGATAAGGGCATAGCCCAGATCGTTGAACATCGTGACGTATTTCTCCCCTGCGGGATTCGTCGCGGTGCGGAAGGTGGGGTATGCGCCATCCGTAAAGCCATCCGTAAAGCCGGGCGCTTCATATAAGAGCGTGTCGACCGTATAGCTCTTGTCGGCAAACGGGTCGCCATTTTTCTGCGCGCGCTCGCCCCAGCTGACGGCGCAGCCCGCCGTGAGCGTCAGCGCCAGCACGAGGGCGACAACGCCGAGCCCGCGCTTTTTCTGCGCGCCCAGCACGTTCGTGATGCGGCGCTTCAGACGCTCGACCGTGCCGCCGAAGCACGTCGTCGCGGGCAGCGCCCGCACGCTGGACTGCACGGCGGCGAGCAGTGTCCGGCTGTAAGCCGCGCGCTCGGGGAGTTCGAGCCCGTCGGTCGCCGCGCTGTCGCAGGCGAACTCGATGTCCTCGTCCGCTTGACGCAGCATCAGATACACCACGGGGTTGAACCAGTGCATCGCGTTGGCCGCGAGCAGCACGAGCTTTAAGAGCATATCGCGCCGCTTCAAATGGCACAGCTCATGGCGCAGGATGTAGCGCAGCTCCTGCACGTCATAGCGCTCGTGGGGCAGGAGCAGCCGCGGGCGAAGAAGACCTGTCACCGCGGGGGTGGAGATGGCCTCGCAGACGATCATCTCCGGCGCGCTCACGCCTAAGTCGCGCGCCGTGTCAGAGAGCATCGCGGCGTAGTCCGCGCGGGCGACGTCTCTCTTCCAGCGGCGCACCGTGCGGCGGAAGAGGGCGTAGGAGACACCCTGATACAACAGGAACGCCGCCGCGCCCGCGAGATAGCCGTAGAATAAGATCGTCGTCACGGGGATGTAGCGCGTCGTCTTCTGCTCGGGATTCGTCACGGGGCGCTGGATGATCGTGTCGCGCACCTGTGCGGGGGACTGGCCGCTTTTTTCGGCCATGTCGCCAAACAGGTTGTCGGTCGATTGGATGGCTGTCTTATCCGTGCCGACAAAGAGGGTGTAGTCCTTCGGCGGCGCGGCCTGCACCGGCGCGTTTTTCACCGAAAAATCGACCGGCAGCAGCAAAAATGCCGCCAGCGCCAGCCACAGCCAGCAGCGCGTTTTCGCGCGGTAGCGCTCGCGCCAGAGGGGTTTGAGTACCAGCATCGCCAGAATGGCGAGGGAACCTAACAGGGAAGTTTTCAACAGATTCAGCAGAAATGTTTCCATGGTGCGTCCTCCTTATATTTCCGTTTAACGGCTCATATCGTCCAAAAACTGCCGCAGCTCGTCGATCTCGCTCTGCTCGAGCGGCTGCTCGGCGTTCAGCGCCGCGACGAAGCTGCCGGGCGACCCGCCGTAGAGCCGCTTCAGGACGCTGCGGCTCTCAAATTCGAGGTATCTGTCCTTTGAGACGAGCGGCGTGTACAAATTGTTCCGCCCCTCGCGGCGGCTCGAGAGGAATCCTTTTTCGCACAGGCGAGTAAGGTAGGTGTTGACGGTGTTGGCGCTCCAGCCGTGGCTCGCGAGCGCGCCGTCGAGATCGCCGCGGCTGACCTCGCCGCCGACGGCCCAGATGGCCTGCATCACGGCAAGCTCCGCGTCGGGCAGTCTCTTTTTATCGTCCATGGGATGACCTCCTTAGATGATCTACTACATTTGTCGTTGATAACTATATACTACATATGTAGTAGTTTGTCAAGCGCCTTTTATGTCCTTTTTTGTTTTGCAGCGAAAATTGCAGAAAACAGGGGAAAGACATGACGGCAAATCGTCAAAATGAAAGATACTGTTCAATTATTTGAATAAGTTCTTGCAAATCTTTCTGAAAATCGCTTGCTTTTGTGCAAAGCGCAAGGTATAATGAAGAAACCGTATGAAATCATTTGGCAATTCAATAAATAAAAATTTGAGAGGAGATCTTTATCATGGCAAAGTTCAAAGTTTACTACACCATCGAGCTCAACGAGGTGGCCACGCACATCTTCGAGTCCAACGACTTTGAAGTGAAGCTGTGCAGCCATAACGACGAGGAGACCTACGTCAAGGAGCTCGCCGAGTTCCAGCCCGACGCCATCATGTGCCGCACCGAGCCCATCACCGCCAAGATGATGGACACCTGCAAGAACCTCAAGGTCATCGGCAAGCAGGGCGCCGGCCTCGATAACATCGACATGGACCACGCCCACGCCAAGGACATCACCGTTGTCTACGCGCCTGCCGGCAACGCCAACGCCGTCGCCGAGCACGCCGTCATGCTGATGCTCATGTGCGCCAAGCGTTTCACCTATGTCGACCGTCAGTTCCGCAGCGGCAACTTCCTCGTCCGTATGGGCATGGAGCACACCTATGAGCTCGGCGGCAAGACCCTCGGTATGATCGGCTGCGGCCGTATCTCCCAGCTCGCCATGCAGAAGTGCAAGTACGGCTTCGGCATGAACGTCATCGGCTACGATCCGTACCTCACGCAGGACAAGATCGGCGATCTGTGCGAGCTGAAGGCCACCGCCAAGGAAGTCTGGGAGCAGGCCGACTTCGTGTCCGTGCATCTGCCCGTCGTTCCCTCCACCGAGCACTCCATCGGCCGTGAGCAGTTCAGCTGGATGAAGCCCACCGCTTCCTTCATCAACTGCGCGCGCGGTGCTCTGATCAAGGAGAACGAGCTTGTCGAGTGCCTGAAGGACGGCACGCTGTTCCAGGCCGGTCTCGACGTGTTCGAGCATGAGCCCATCCAGGAGTCCAGCCGCGAGCTGTTCAACCTCGACAACGTCATCATGACCCCGCACATGGCCGCCACCACCGAGCAGAGCGTTCTGAACTGCTGCACCAGCGTTGCCAACGACATCGTCGCCGTCTGCAACGGCCAGGAGCCCAAGGTCAAGGCCCAGAAGCCCAAGTTCTAAGTTATTTCTGTTTCGTAGAAACTACTTATTAAAAGGGACGCCTCGAAAGAGACGTCCCTTTTTTGCGCCCTTGGGCGCGAAGAGATATGCCGCCTGCGGGCGGCAGAGTCAAAGGGGCCATTCTCTTTCGCAAAAGAGAATGGCCCCTTTGGAACCCCAAGAGAAAGACTTAGATTGGCAGTCTCAGGTTTGCGCAAGTCTTTTGCCTCCGGAATGGGACTGCCTGCGCGCGGCGTTGCCGCGTTAGAACTGCAAGACGATTTGCCTCTGCTTCTATTATCCGCTGTTGCGTAGCCGTTGGCGGCTCTGCTGCCTTACGGATGCGGCACACCCCTTGCGGGTGCCGCTCTGCTGATCTTGTAGAAGTGC
>ENA-UEYD01001877-UEYD01001877.1-human-gut-metagenome-genome-assembly--contig:-NODE-1877-length-13250-cov-4.318227_pt1 | contig 13250 bp, 8 predicted proteins | sample MGYA00242907_ERZ507875 | MGnify/ENA primary metagenome ERZ507875 (study PRJEB26167, sample SAMN06115506) | human gut metagenome | host: Homo sapiens | place: China:Shandong | collected 2015-08-07...
ATTTGCGATGCGTTACGTCTATGGCTTTGACAAGGACAAAAACGCCGCAAAAGGGTTAATGGACTGGAAAAACCAGTACAAGTCACACTACGCTCAGGCGGACTTCGGCTGGAAACTCACGCAGCAGTGGAAACTTGAAGGCGCGGCGCTTTTTGGGAAGGTTGACTCGAACGATATTCGGCACCTCGGCAGCGATGCCCCGAGCGGATCAGAGCTGACTTCCGGCTTATATGCCAGTCCAAACTATACGGCTTGTGCTTTTTACGTTGGAGCAACTTACTATCTGCCGTAATGCTATAGCCTAACGCATTGAAAACTCCCGAAAGACCCGATCCGACCTAAGCCGAAAAGCGGCCTTCGGGAGTTTTCTTTTATGCGTAATAGCGCCGGATGCTTGGGCTATGGCTTAGTTGATTGACTGCATCCATTTTTCTGGTTTTGCCGGGCATCCTCCTGCAGCAGTCTTGAGTGCGCTGATCTGCGCCTCACCCACTTTATTGGTGATGGCGGCAGCTCGACACAAGGATTGGCCGGCTATGGATGGCATTTTTCCAGCACTGCATCCCCTCTTCTCAAAGTACCCTTAGGGTTCAGAACGTGCGGTCAATCCATCTTCCTTCAGACAAAAACGGTGCAGTACCGGGTGGATTTTGAGGATGCGGCGTGCCGTAATCCGACATACCGCTTAGGACATTCGACGGTATCTCTTTGGCGGCTGTCATCAATCGGCAGGATTCCTGCGGCGAAAAGCTTACGCGGCCGTTAAGACGAAATCAGCGCTGTAGAGTGAAACCGAGGCCGCGATATAGACGGTCAACAAATGGGAAGAAGAAATTCTGGGTCCGCCTCGGAAACGGATCGCAGCAGTCTTCTCGGATGGAAGCATCCGGCAGAAACACATCCACTCGCACGCCGCACGGGCGAATGACTCGGTGCGCTCAAATCTTCGCGGCATACCGCATTGAGCGCGCGCGAGCAGTCATTCGAACCGTTCGATTTCTGAAGGAAGAAAAAAATGGCGCTTTGCTGTAAGAAAACGCTCGCGGCTCTCACTGCCGCGCTGATGCTCGCTGCCCCGGCCTGGGCAGAAACGGTTTTGAAGGTTGTGCCGCACGCCGACCTGAAGGTACTCGATCCGGTGTGGACGACCGCGTTCGTGACGCGTCACCACGGCTACATGATCTACGACACGCTCTTTGGCCTCACGCAAAAGGGCGAAATCAAACCGCAGCTCGTTGATACCTACACGGCGTCGCCCGACAATCTGCATTACAGCTTCACGCTGCGTGAAGGGCTGAAATTCTCTGACGGCACGCCGCTCACGACCAAAGACGTCATTGCATCCATTAAGCGCTGGGGTGCGCGTGACAATCTCGGAGCGAAGCTGCTTGCAGCTGCCGAGAAGCTCGAAGCCAAGGACGACCGCACCTTTACGCTCGACTTTAAAAAGCCCTTCGGCATGGTGCTCGATGCCTTCTCCAAACCGTCGTCCATTCCGCTTTTTGTGATGCCCGAGAAGGTCGCTCAGACCGACCCCTTCAAGCAGATTACCGATATGACGGGCTCAGGTCCCTACATGTTTGCGGCAGACCGCTATCGTCCGGGCGAAAAGGTGGTCTACCTTAAGAACCCGTACTATGTGCCGCGCAACGAGCCCGCTGACGGCACGGCCGGCGGCAAGCACGTCTACGTCGATGAGCTCGACTGGGTGATCCTGCGCGATGCGCAGACGGTCGCCAATGCCATTGAAAAAGGCGAAGTCGACGTGGTTGAAATGGTGCCCAATGAACAGTATTCGGTGCTCAAAAAGAACCCCGATATTCAGCTCCTTAACCAGACGGGCAAACAGTCGGCGATGCTGCATCTGAACCATGCCATTCCGCCCTTTAACAATCCGAAGATTGCGCAGGCCGCGCTCATGGCGATCAATCAGGCGGCGCTGCAGCGCGCACAGATCGTGCATAAGGAGCTCTGGAACACCTGCACGTCGATTTACCCGTGCGGCTCGCTTTATGCGTCCGACAAGACCGACTATTTCACCGGCAAGCCTCAGTTCAAGCGTGCTCAGGAGCTTTTGAAGGAAGCCGGCTATGACGGCACGCCCGTTGTCCTGATGCTGCCGGCCGATATGCCGAGCCTGAATAAATATCCGCCGGTGATGGCTGAACTGCTGCGCCGCGCAGGCTTCAAGGTCGATCTTCAGTCGATGGACTGGGCCACTTTGGTCACGCGCCGTACGAAGAGCTCCCCCGTATCTGAGGGCGGCTGGAACGGCTTCATCACCTTCTGGAATCAGGCCGATACGTTCAACCCGCTCTTCTTTGCGCCGCTCACCGGCAGCGGTCTGAAGGGGTGGTTCGGCTGGACGGACGATCCGAAGCTTGAAGCGCTAAAGGATGAGTTTGTGGGAACTTCGGACCTGGCCAAACGCAAAGAGCTTGCCGAAGGCATTCAGCTGCGCGTCATGGATTCTGGCGTCTACGGCATGCTCGGTGAAGCCAAGCCCATCATTGCGCTCAGAAAGAATATTTCCGGGCTGGTTGAGGCTCCGATCAGCGTCTTCTGGGGTCTGAAGAAGGACTAAGCGCCTCAAACGCACACACGGCTTTTCGGTCGGAGACATTCTGCGCCTCCGGCCGAAACGCTTTGTGTTCGATTCTGCCTTTATCGAAAAAGAGACCCCTCGTTTTCTGCAGACTCCCGCTCTAAAAGAGAATAGGAGACCAGACATGTTCATTCTTCGAAGGTTCCTGGCCTTCATTCCAGTCGCACTGATCGTCGCGCTGATTGTTTTCCTGATGCTCCATTTGTCGCCGGGCGACCCGGTAGCGGCTATCGCGGGCGATTCCGCCACGGCTGCCGACATTGCCCGCATCCGCGCCGAGCTGGGACTGGACGATCCGCTGCCCGAACAGTTTGTACGCTGGTGCATGGAACTCATTCAGGGCGACCTCGGCCGCTCCTACTTTCTCAACCGGCCGGTGGCGGATCTGATCGCCGACCGCGTTGGTCCGACATTGTCACTGGCGGGCTTCACGATCGTTCTCACCGTTCTCATTGCCGTTCCGCTCGGCGCTTGGGCGGCTTACCGCCAAGGCGGCTGGGTTGACCGTGCCTTGATGGGTTTTTCTGTCCTGGGTTTTTCCATTCCGTCCTTCGTGCTGGGCTACTGTTTCGTATGGCTTTTTGGGTTAAAGCTCAATTTGCTGCCGTCGCAGGGCTACGTCCGCTATGACGAAAGCATTGAGGGGTGGATCTCGCACCTGATTCTGCCGTCTCTCACGCTCTGCTGCATCTATGTGGCGCTCATCGCGCGCGTTACGCGTGCATCGGTGGCGGAGATGCTTACGGAAGACTTTATTCGTACGGCCCGCGCCAAGGGCATCACTGAAATGCAGGTGCTGCTCGGCCATGCGCTTCGCAATGCTGCTGTTCCCATTGTCACGGTCGTAGGCGTCGGCATCGCGATTCTGATCGGCGGCGTTGTAGTGACGGAGATTGTCTTCGCCATTCCCGGGCTCGGCAGTCTCACGATCGATGCGGTGATGTCGCGCGACTATCCGCTCATTCAGGGCGTCACGCTCTTTTTCTCGATGCTCTACATGTTCATCAACCTGCTGATCGATTTGAGCTACACGCTTTTTGATCCGCGGATCCGCGAGTGAGGAGACTGGGAATGTTTAAGAACGCTCTGCGCAAAGTCTTCGCCAACGGTTCCGTCCGTCTCGGCGGCGGCGTGCTGCTCCTTTTGATTTTGATGTCGATTTTTGCGCCTTGGCTCGGAACAATCGATCCGACGATGCTCGATCCGGGCAGTCAGAACCTGCTGCCCGGCACAACGAATGTCTTTATGACGCTCGACGGCGACGAGTTCGAGCACTTCTTCCTGATGGGATCAGACTCGCTTGGCCGAGATATCTGGAGCCGCACGCTCTACGGCGGCCGCGTTTCCATCACGCTCGGCATTTCAGTGGCGCTCCTCGCTGTTTTCTTCGGTACGGTTGCCGGGTTGCTTTCGGGCTATTTCCGCTGGGTGGATGCCGTGATGATGCGCGTGATGGATGGCTTTATGTCTATCCCGGCCATCCTTTTCGCAATCAGTTTGATTGCTATGTTCGGCAACGCTTTGGTCATCGTGGTGACCGCCATCGCTATTCCGAGTATTCCGCGCATTGCCCGACTGGTGCGCTCCGTTGTGCTGTCGGTGCGAGAGGAACCCTACGTTGAAGCGGCCATTGCCTTGGATACGCCGGTGTGGAAGATTCTCCTGCGTCACATCCTCCCCAACGCCACTGCGCCGCTCATCGTGCAGGGCACCTATGTTTGTGCCGAAGCCATTCTGGTCGAAGCCATTCTGTCCTTCCTGGGGGTCGGCATGCCGGTTGAGGCAGCGACTTGGGGGAACATCATGGCCGAAGGGCGCAGCCAGTTCAATGCGTATCCGCACATGGTGCTGCTGCCCGGCATATTCCTCGTTCTCACGATCCTTTCAGTCAATATTCTCGGTGACGGTCTGCGCGATTCACTGGACCCGAAGTTCTCGAAGCGGAGCGACAAATGACGGAATCTTCTCTCAGGGCTCAAAAGCTCCCAGTGCTTGAGGTCGAAAACCTTGCCGTAAGTCTGCCGCCGGGCGGCGATCGTCCGAATGCCGTTGAGCACGTCTCCTTCACGGTCAATGAGGGTGAGGTGACGTGTCTGATCGGCGAGTCGGGGTCTGGAAAATCTGTTATCGCTTCAACGGTTATGGGACTGTTGCCGAAGGGACTCGCACCGGCCGAGGGTTCGGTGAAGCTCCTCGGGATGGATCTCTTTCGCCGAACACCGGACGAAATACGCCGGCTGCGGGGCGCCAAGATGGCGATGGTTTTTCAGGAACCGATGACCGCTCTGAATCCGGTGATGACCTGCGGCGATCAAATGGATGAACTCCTCAGAGCACACGTCCCGATGGGACCATATGAACGCCGCATCCGTATTCTTGACCTCTTCGAGGAGGTGCGGCTTCCGGATCCGCCGAGAATTTTCCGCTCATATCCGCATCAGCTTTCGGGCGGACAGCGTCAGCGCATTGTGATTGCAATGGCCCTCTTGCTTAAGCCCGATCTGCTGATCTGCGACGAACCCACCACCGCGCTCGATGTGACGACGCAGGCGAGCATTTTGAAGCTCATTCTGGAACTTCAAAAGAAGAACGGCACGGCGGTCCTTTTCATTACGCACGACTTTGGCGTAGTGAGTGAAATTGCTGATCAGGTTGTGGTGCTCGAACTCGGCAAACAGATCGAAACGGGACCTGCTAAATCGGTTCTGCAGCATCCGAAAGAGCCGTATACCCATAAGATTATCAATGCGGTGCCGGAATTAAAACCCCGCCGCCGCCCGCCGGTTGACGGCAATCCGACCCTTCTGGAAGCGAAGAATGTGGTGAAGACCTATACGCTCGGAGGCTTTTTTACCGGGCGGGTCAAGGTGCGCGCACTAAAGGGCGTCTCGGCCCGTCTTCGCCGGGGTGAAACCATCGGCATTGTCGGCGAGTCGGGCTCGGGCAAATCGACTTTTGCCCGTTCAATTGCTCGTTTGATTGATCCGACTTCGGGTGAAGTGTGGGTGAACGGGGAGAATGTGGCCGCGGCTCCCAAGCGCAAGCTCCACGGGCTTCGCCGTCGGCTGCAGATGGTCTTTCAGGATCCGTACCGTTCGCTCGATCCCCGTATGACGGTGGGTGAATCCATTGTGGAAGGTCCCGTCAACTTTGGGGTTCCCAAGGAAGAAGCTTGGAAGCGCGCGCAGGAATTTATGAAGATTGTTCGCCTGTCGCCCGACGCACTCAATCGTTATCCGAATCAATTCTCCGGCGGTCAGCGTCAGCGCATTTCGATCGCCCGCGCACTCGCCTGTGAGCCTGAAATTCTGATTTGCGACGAAGCCGTTTCCGCGCTGGACGTTTCTGTGCAGGCCGACATCCTGAAGCTCTTGGAAGAAATTCAGGTGAAGCTTGGCATCGGCATCCTCTTCGTCACACACGATCTGCGTGTAGCGAGTCAGATTTGTGACGATGTGATTGTCATTCGCCGCGGCGAATGCGTGGAATCGGGTCATGTGCAGGATGTCTTTTTCCACCCGCAGCACGAATACACCAAGTCTCTTATCGCTGCAGCGCCGGGCACGAACTACCCGTTCGGCCGTACTGCGCATCTTTTCTGATTTTTCTTTTTTTCTGAGGCGTTTGGCCATGAATAAGATTTTGGAGACGCTCGAAGCTGAGCGTGAAGAGCTGGCCGATTGGCGGCATGATTTCCATATGCATCCCGAGCTCGGTCTTGAAGAAACGCGAACGGCCGGGATCGTGGCGCAAAAGCTTCGCTCCTGGGGTATTGAAGTGACTGAACACGTCGGCGTAACGGGGGTCGTCGGCGTGATTAACGGCGATCTGGGGCCGGGACGTTCGATCGGTCTGCGCTGCGATATGGATGCGCTTCCCATTACGGAGTGTTCGTCGCAGTCTTGGAAGTCGACCGTCAAGGGCAAAATGCATGCCTGCGGTCATGACGGCCACACGACGATGCTTTTGGCTGCCGCGCGTTACCTTTCGCAGCATCGGAACTTTCGCGGCCGCGTCGTACTGGTGTTCCAGCCGGCCGAAGAAGGCACGGGCGGCGCCTTGGCCATGATTAAAGACGGTCTTTTTGAACGCTTCCCCATGGATGAGATCTATGGGATGCACAACTGGACGGATGTTGAGCCCGGTACTTTCTCCGTGAAGAGCGGCGTTGCTATGGCAGGGTCGGACTTTTTCACGATCAAGCTTCACGGCAAAGGGGCGCATGGTTCCGCTCCGCAGCTTTCGGCAGATGCGGCTTTGGCGGCATCTCTCGTCACTGTGGCCTTGCAGCAGATCGTTGCGCGTAATGTTGCGCCGCTTGACTCGGCGGTGGTGTCGGTCACCAAGATCCATACGGGATCAGCCTTCAACATCATTCCGCAGGAAGCTGAACTCGGCGGCTGCACTCGGTTCTTTTCGAGCAAAACCGGCGCAATGCTTCGCCGCCGGATTGAAGAAGTGGCTGTATCGACCGCTGCCGCCTGCGGCGTTAAGGCGGAGGTGGAGTTTGAGTCCATCTATGCGGTTTTGGATAATGTCCCTCAGTTGGCCGAAGCCATGAAGAAGGCTGCTGCTGCAGTTGTTGGTGAAGCCAAGACTCAGTGGGCCGCGAATCCGCAGATGGGAAGTGAGGATTTCTCCTTTATGCTCGAAAAGGTGCCGGGCGCCTACTGCTTCTTGGGCGGTCAGGCTCCGCACGGCGCGACCAATCTGCATAATCCGTCCTTTGACTTCGACGACCGTGTTCTGCCGACCGGCGCAGCCATTTGGGTGGAACTCGCAATGGAGCGTCTGGCTGTCTGAAGGGCTTTTAGCAATACCAAACCGAGCGGCGGCGGTATTCAGGCAGACGCCGCCGAGAGGTCCTCACGGCATGTTGGATGTAATAAATCGACGTGCCGTTTTCTCTTATGGGGTCTATCGATCCATAAGCTTATCTGCATCAGTTGTTTATGGGCATGGTGATGCGGAGGGCAGCTGATATCGACAATTCATCTAGGGAAACTACGGGCACTGCAAGTCACTCAAGATACATCGAAAACCGCGATTGCATTATTTCCCTGACTATGCCGGGCGAAAGAGCTGAGATAGAATGAGACCATTATGTATAACAGCTTGTTTTGAAGCAATAAAGAGAGACAGGCATCTGCAAATACAGGGTTTTTCAGCTGGGAAACGGCGCCGATATACGTCGGTGATTATGAGTAAACTAGATAGTTTCACTTAGCTGATAAGACCTGCAGAGGGAGCAGCTATGTTGGGCGAAATTTGGAAAATTGGAGATTGGTCGGTATTTCCGGCCGAGAATACCCTTCGTCGCGACGGGTCGGAGGTGAAAGTCCCGCCGCGTCTGATGGACGCTTTAATTTTCTTTGCTCGGCATCCCGATCATGTGATTTCGCGAACGGAATTGGTTGCGCATCTCTGGAACCGTTCTGTAGTAACGGATCAAACCGTCACGCAGAACATTTTTGAACTGCGCAAAGCGCTGCGCGATGGACGCGCGCGTCAAGAGGCGCCGGAATATATCGCGACAGTGCCTAAACGCGGTTATCAGCTTGTAGCTGGAGCTGAGCTTCTCCGCTGTGCACAGGAAGAGGAGTTGGCGCAGGATTCGGATATTTCGGCAGATACCTCTGATATTGCGGCTGAAGCATCTGAAGCAACAGTAGCAGGGCAGCGTAAGTCAGGAAAGAAGCGTTCAAAATTCATAGATTTTGCGAGCTCTTTCCTTTTGGATGAAGTTGAACTAGGCTTCAAAAAATACCCTTATTGATTGGAAAGCGGTAGACCTTTGAGCATGCCGTAATAGACCCAGCCTAAGCACAGCAGTACGGTGCCAATTTTCATGGTGCCAAAGTTCAGGCAATAGAGCGAACCAAGCAGCATCGCTATCGCCACGATAGCAACACTATTGATGGTTTCTCGCCGTTCGAGCGATGTGCATTCGGCTTTAGCAAGCGTGAAGCTCCCGCTCATGCAGAGTACGAAGGCAAAAAGGGTGATGAAGACGGCAAGATCGGTAAATTGTTCATAGATCGTAAAGGTCGATGGGCTCAAAATCGGCAGACAGAGAAGACTCTGCACGCCAGTGCAGGTGACTAGTCCTTTCACGGCAGCGTCATGCTTGTTCATTTGGCCAAAGATTGGAGGAAAGAACCCGGCATGTGCGGATGACGCGAAAACGCGAGCCATAGTGAACTGCCAGGAAACAAGGGAGCCGGCACATCCTAGCCACAGCAGAAATGAGACGACTGCACCTGATGTTCCGCCGAAAAGCGAGGCGTAAACCACAGCAAATGGCGCATCGGACTGAAGGAGGGCTACGTTGGGAACTAACCCTGCGGTTAGGTTAGTCGTTGCGATATAGATGAAGGCCGTTAGAAGTGTTGCGCAGATAACGGCCTTAGGCACATTTTTTTCTGGATTTTCCACCGATTCGGCATTGGCACAGGCCGATTCCAAACCCAGAAATGCCCAAAAGGTCATTGAAATGCCTGACGATACCGCATCAACCGTCGGAATTTGATGTGGATTCCAATTGGCCGCATAGAGCGCAGGATCAAACCAAAAGCCGCCGACAATAACAAGCGTAATCAAGGGCAGTAGGAGAGCCCAGACGAAGATACCGGTAATGCGGCCCGTGATGTAAGGCGAGCGGAAAGTGAGAAGCGATGCGATCCATAAAAGGAGTATGCAGCCGATACAGGCAAATACTGAAGAAAATGGCAGATGGAACCAACTCAGACCGTAGCTCACTGCAGCCAGAGAGATGGCAATGTTGCCGAAGACGAGCGAGATTGCATAAGAATAGTTGACGAGAAAAGCGCCGGGTTCGCCAAACGCATACTTTGCAAAGCCGCCCAATCCTCCCATTCTTTTTGACAGCATGCCGCATTGAGCGAAAACGTACGCCACTGCTCCCGAGGCGAGGGCAGTGACAATCCATGAAAGCATTGAAATGGCGCCGATCTCGGCAAATTTTGCCGGGAGCATGATGATGCCTGCCCCCATCATGCTTAGGGAAGTTAGAAGCGTGAGCTGTGTCACGCTCATTTTTCTTCTTGGCATATACGCCTCTTAATGTCTAGAAATCGGCAGTACTTAAAACATGCCGAAGCCATCATCCGTAAAACCATATCAAAGATGGGCGCTTCTATCTGTATATATTGTTAACGCATAATAAATATAAGATTACGTTTATTGAATAAACGGGATTGGCGCGCCCCTGGCAGGCGAATGAAAATCATTGGGGGGCAGTTAATTGGAGACTGCCACCCACGAAATATCGGGGGCGGCAGCCTATGCGAGAGAAGCATTGAATTCAGATGCTTCGGCTGAGGTTTAGGAGTTAATCGTCACCGGTGACGCCCAGAGCGACATTCGACTGAGGATTACGCTTGAAGAGCTTTTCGGCAGCCAGGCCATAGAAGAACCAGCCGGCAAAGGTTGCGAGTGCACCGTACATCATGGCTTCGTAGCCGGCAGCATAGAGTGCATAGAGGCTGTACACCGTGCCGATGAAGGCCATGAGCTTGACCACTTTCGCCTGATGGCCACTGACGCCTTCGGCTTTGAGCATCACGAACACGGCAGCCATCGATCGGCGATACGGCATAACGTTAGTGACCACAGCAAGGTCAACGAGCGTATTGAACTGACGATAGAGAGACGGGCTGATCGTCATGAAGGACATGAGTGTCTGGATCGAGACGATGATCGTCATGCCCAGAACCGGAGCATCATCCTTCGTGACCTTGGAGAACCACTTCGGGAAGTAGCCTTCGTCGGCCGAGGACTTGAAGACGCGGGCGATCGTAAACTGCCAGGACAGGAGCGAGCCGGAGCAGGACATGATCATCAGACCCATAACGATCTGGCCAACGGTGCCGTTGAACATGGTCGCGAAAACAAGGCCGAAGGGAGCGGTCGACTTCACAAGTTCAGCGAAAGGATGTAGATCACGGCGACACCGATCGTGGCGCCAAGCACAGCCTTCGGAACATTCTTTTCAGGATTGTCGACGGATTCGGAGTTTGCGCAAGCAGATTCCAGACCGAGGAAGGACCACAAAGTCATTGAAATGGAGGCGCTGATAGCGTCAAAGGTCGGCAGATCGTGGGGATTCCAAGCGGAAATATACGTTTCAGGATTAAACCAGAACCAGCCAATTACAGAAATACCGGCGACAGGGATGATGACGCCCCAAGCCGTGAAATTGGAGATGAGACCAGTGATCTTGGCGCCCTTGAAGTTGAGGACCGTGCAGATCCAAAGAACGAGGATCGTCAGCAAGCAGGTTTCAAACGGAGTCGTTTTGAGACCGAAGAGTGCAACGGCATAACCGACCGCCGAAATAGCAATAGCGATGTTCGCAATCAGGAGTGATACGCAATAGGCGTAGTTGGCAAGGAATGATCCCGATTTGCCAAAAGCATATTCAGCATATCCGCCCATGCCGCCGCGATTACGCGAAAGCATGCCGCATTTTGCAAAAGCGTAGGCCAGAGCAGTGGAACCGCCGGCCGTGACCAACCAGGAAACAATTGAGAAAGTACCGACTTCAGCAAGTTTAGTCGGGAGCATGATGATGCCGGAGCCCATCATGTTGAGGGCAGTTAGGAGCGTAAGCTGCGTTACGCTCATTTTGCTCGAGGAACCGGACATAAGTTGTCACCTCTGTATTTGTTGGGATCAGCTTCGGGCAGCCATTACGACGACTGCCCGAAGGTGGATGGGTTAGTGATTAGCCTTTAATGCCGAGTTCAGCAGTACGTTCCTTGGTCAGCACGTAGCCGTAGGCGCGCTTGCGGCCGTCAGCATCCTTTTGGATGTAGACACCCTGCAGTTCGGGTGCGAAGCCCGGGCAGCGGTTGATGCCTTCTTCAAGTGCAAGGAAGTACTTAAGGACGGAATCACCCCAGACTTCACCCGGCACGCAGCAAAGCACTCCCGGCGGGTAGGGCAGAGCACCTTCCACAGCGATGCGGCCAGCGGCCTTTTCGAGCGGAACGAGTTCGGCATTGCCGCGGATGAACTCGAAGTGAGCCTGCTGCGGATCGAGTGCACGATGCGGGAAGTGCGCGCGACGGAACATCTCTTTCTGCAGCTGTTTGACGTTGCGGGACTTGTAGAAGTCATGCATTTCCTGGCAGAGACGACGGATCGTGTAGCCCTTGTAGCGTTCTTCGTTGGCGTAGTAGATGGAAGGCAGTACGTCAGCGAGCGGAGCATCTGCATCAAGGAACTCTTCAAAACGCTTGATCTGCGTAATAAGGTGTTCCATCTTGGCCGTATCCTCTGCCGGCGTCATCAGGAAGAGGATCGAATTCAAGTCGCACTTTTCCGGAACGATGGCGTTTTCGCGCAGGAAGTTGGCGAGAATCGTGGCGGGTACGCCGAAGTCGGCATAGTTCCCCGTTTCGGCATCAATACCAGGCGTCGTGAGAAGGAACTTGCAGGGATCCACGAAATACTGATGTTCACCGTAGCCTTCGAAGTTGTGCCATTTCGCTGTAGGTTCGAATTCGAAGAAGCGCAGGTTTTGTGCAATTTCATCGGTGGGATAATCACCCCACGACTTGCCGTCAATCTGAGCCGGCACGAACGGTTTGATGTACTTGCAGGTTTTCATCAGCAGCTTGCGGGCTTCAATGCCCACACGGACGCAGTCCGCCCAAAGGCGCTGACCGCTCTGGCCTTCGTGCATCTTCGCGTTGACGTCAAGCGCCGCAAAGAGCGGGTAGAAGGGAGAGGTGGATGCGTGCATCATGAAAGCGTTGTTGAGGCGCTTATGCGGGCAGTAGCGGCTCTGTCCCTTGATGTGGCTGTCCTTCTTATGGATCTGCGAGGTCTGCGAGAAACCGGCCTGCTGCTTATGCACGGACTGCGTGACGAAGATGCCCGGATCTTCAGGTCCGAGATCGAGAAGCAGCGGCGAGCAGTCCTTCATCATCGGGATGAACTGTTCGTAGCCCACCCAGGCAGAGTCAAAGAGGATGTAGTCGCAGAGGTGACCAATGCGGTCCACGACCTGACGGGCGTTGTAGATTGTGCCGTCATAAGTGCCGAGCTGAATAATGGCCAGACGGAAGGGACGCTTTGCGTCAGCCTTTTCCGGACGAACTTCACGAATCATGTCGCGCAAGTAAGGTTCGTCAAAGCAGTGCTCATCAATGCCGCCGATGAAGCCGTATGCATTGCGGGCCGTTTCAAGATAAATGGGGGTGGCGCCGGCCTGCAGCAGGGCACCGTGGTGATTGGATTTGTGATTGTTGCGGTCGAAAAGAACCAGATCGCCCGGAGCGAGGAGTGCATTAAGGACAACCTTGTTGGAGGCTGACGTGCCGTTGAGCACAAAGTACGTTTTGTCCGCGTTGTAGATGCGGGCGGCTTCCTGTTGGGCAACGCACGGCGCACCTTCATGAATCAGCAGATCGCCCATCGAAACGTCGGCGTTGCACAAGTCTGAGCGGAAAATGTTTTCCCCAAAGAACTCTGCAAATTCGCGGCCGGCAGGATGACGGCGGAAGAAAGCACCGCCCTGATGACCCGGGCAGTCAAACTGGGCATAACCATTACCGACATACTCTTCGAGACTGCCGAAGAACGGCGGGAGGACCTTTTTCTCATACTTCAGCGCAAG
>ENA-UEYD01001881-UEYD01001881.1-human-gut-metagenome-genome-assembly--contig:-NODE-1881-length-13232-cov-8.687115_pt1 | contig 13232 bp, 10 predicted proteins | sample MGYA00242907_ERZ507875 | MGnify/ENA primary metagenome ERZ507875 (study PRJEB26167, sample SAMN06115506) | human gut metagenome | host: Homo sapiens | place: China:Shandong | collected 2015-08-07...
TACAGTCTGTTTCATTCATATTTCGCAAGAGTAATACGTAAATGAAAGTCTGTGTGATTCCTGTTATTATACACGTTAAACGGAAAAGTGTCCACCAAGCCGGGAACGATGATAGAATTTCAGCCCAACTGTAAGTTAAGCGATCTGCCACCGGACTTAAAACTGACATCAATATGTAACAACACGATAAGACCATCGAAGGTAACATATGTTTCCACCATTGTGACTTTTGGGGAAATATTCCGGTAATACGGAAGCGGATAAAGAAATAGAGTAAAGGAGGGAGAAAAGTCAGTCCCCAACAGTATAGGGTGGGTAAGAGGGATGTTCTTTGAAGCAGGAAGAAATTTTCGTATAATGTGCTATACGACGTTAACCCCCAGTATATTAGTAGGATTGGTGCTAATAATATGGCCAAATCCTTTTTATGCTTGTTTCTCCAAATCAGAGAGATAGAAGCAAGACCTAGTACAGCCCAAGTCAGCAGAAAAGTACAAATAAGTAATGTCTTTAATATGAAAAATGGCATGATATTGTTGTTCTGTTGCTTGCAAATGTACACACAAAAGTCCGAAAAGAGTGATTTTATTCTGCATTTTTTTAAAGTTTGGTAATGAAATGTTGGTAGAAAATTGTTTCCTTTGCCCCCCTAATCTGAGGGTTACTATATAACGCTCGTTAGGTATGTAAATTACCATCTTGGGTTGTACAAATGAATAATTGTTACAGGGGCTATATATTAATTGCTTTTTGGGTTTGTTCGCTGGCGGTATATGGACAGACTGAAATGCAGGCTATAGATACTCTTCGCAACATCCGGTTACAGGAGGTGATTGTTACTGCTACTCAATCAAATGCTCCGGGAACACGTTCTGTCATTGGGCAGGATGCTATTCGTCATATACAGGCTACTGATCTTTCTGTTTTATCTCAATTACTACCCGGTGTTCTTGTACGCAATCCGGATCTGAATGCTCCGGCTGCCTTTACTATCCGCAGTGCAACTTATGAAAATACGACTAATGCTTTAGGGACAGCCATAGTGGTGGATGGACTCCGCATGAATAATAATGCCAATATGCAGCAAATGGGACTTGAAGGTAGGGGCAGCCTTTTTAATAGCACGGTGTTATCCGGTTTCGACGTGCGTTCCTTGTCTCCATCTTCTGTGGAGTCGGTTGAGGTGATACGTGGTGTTCCTTCGGCACGTTATGGAGATGTGACCAGTGGGGTTGTTCTGGTCAAGTCGAAAGCCGGAATACAACCTTTTACTATCGGCATTCGTCTGACAGCTACGGAGAAACTTGCTTCTGTGGGGAAGGGTATTGCGATCAGTAATAATGGGGGAACTCTCTATTTAGGAGCAGATTATGCACTTTCAAATCAATCGCCTCAAGTCTTTGAAGAATCTTTTCAAAGATTTGGAATCCAAGCGGCTTATGCGAAGGATTTCCGGTCGGCTACTTTGCGTCTTAATATGCGTGGTTATTGGATGAAGGACAATGATAAAAGAGGGCAGAATACAGTGGATGGTGAATTTCGGAAATATCTGGATCAAAACATATCTTTTTCTGCTAACGGACAGTGGAAATTGAATCGTTCCTGGATTTCCAATCTTGAATATCAGCTAGGGTTTACGTATGGGAGCCAGAAGAATGAATCCAGTACATATTATTCGGGAACACAGCAAGTCACTACCTATACCGCACAGGCAGGTGAACATGTCGGAGAGTTCTTGCCTCCCCATTATTTCTCTCAGTTATCCGTTAAAGGCAAGCCATTGAGCGGAGATGTATCGTTGACTGCCAATCACAGAAAAACGATGGGTGAGAATATCAGTAACCATTTTCAACTGGGGCTTCATGCTGAGGTGGAAGGGAATCGTGGAAAAGGAATAAGTTTCGATCCTCTTCGTCCTCCCTTGGAAATGCTCAGAGTGCGAATAAGGTCTTATCGGGATATACCTTTATTATATAAGTATTCTGCTTTTGCTGAAAATCACTTTATTCTCCGTTATGGGAAGATGCGGACCGAAGTGCAGGCGGGAGTACGTTTTACTCAGTTGCCGACTCAGCGTCTACAACGGAGCTCTTCTGTTGATCCGCGTATCAATCTTTCCCAGATATTTATTGATAGGGCGGATGATGCTTTTCTAAGTCGTTTCAGTGTACGTCTGGGGTGGGGATTGATGCATAAGATGCCTGTACTTGCTTATTTGTATCCCGATAAATCGTATACGGATATGAATTGCTTTACGTACAATGATGCTGAGAATAATCAGCGTCTGACCGTCATGCATACATTTATAACTGACCGTAATTTTAACTCCGACTTACGTTTGCCTGTTAATCAGAAGTTTGAAATAGGGGTGAATTTCCGGATAGGAGGTGTTACTGCGGATGTGGTATGGTTTAAGGAACATCTCAAAAATGGCTATTGCACCTCCCAACTTGCCGAACCTTTTTCCTATCGCCGCTATTCCCCTTTGATCAGTAAAGGAGAACAACCGGAATTGACGGATGAGGGTGTCATGAATGATGGTGAACTTCTTCCATATACTTTGAATACTACGTTTGCTACCTATTTATCACCCCAGAATGGTATAGAACAGGAGAAACAAGGTGTTGAGTATACCATTGGTCCGATTCACTCAAAGGCATTGCGTTCTTCATTTTACATAAGTGGCGGATATCTGGATGTATGCGAAAAGAATACGGCACTTTCTGCCTTGCATCCCCAGATAGAAGTGAATGGAAAAGCTTACCCTTATGTAGGTATTTATGAAACAGGGCCTTCTGTTGCGAATACTCAAATCTGGCAACAATTGAATAGCCGGTTTCAGTGTGTTACTCAAATTCCCAGAATCGGTTTGATCACGAGCTTAACGCTTCAGGCTGTGTGGATGGATAAACAACAGCGGGGAATGGAGAGCCGGTTTAATAACCCTGTGTACACGGACAGTAATAATCAGAAGTGCCTGAATCCGGTTTATTATATAGACGGAGAGGGAAACCAACATCCTTTCACGCCGGATATGGCGACGGATGAACGTTTTGCTGACTTAGTGATCAGGGCGAATACAACTACCGCTTTTCTGAAGGACTCGTATAAACCTTATTTCTTATTGAATCTTCGGGTTACTAAAGAGATCGGACGTCATGTTTCGGTTGCTTTTTGTGCTAATAACCTGCTGCAATCCAATCCGAAACGATATCGGCGGAGCATACAGAAATATGCAGTTGTGAATCCGGATTTATATTATGGTGCGGAAATTAGTATCCGTTTTTAAAGTTAGTATTGGTATTAAATTTTAGATATTGAAAGAGAATGAAATATTATGTATTGTTTTTCTTTGTGTTATTCCTATGTGCTTGTACCGGGGATGAGAATAGTTCTTCATGCTCTGTGAGTGTCCAACTACTTTCTCCTACGGATGAAGTGACCTTGCCTTTTGAAGAGATGGAGGTGGTATTGACAAATAAGGATCAAGGTACGGTTTATACCTCTTCATGTTCTTCTGATGGAGTAGCTTTGTTTAATGTGGAATATGGATATTATACGGTTGCCGTACATTATCAATCTGCTTCCGGAATTATTTTCAGTGGAAGATTGGAATCTTTGTCGTTATTGCCCGAACAGGGTGAAGAAGTGATGAAAGTTCAGTTGCAACTGGCTCGTTCTAAAATAAATGCATTGGTCATTAAAGAGATTTATTATGTGGGCTGTAAAGGAGAGTTGGGAGCAGATTATCAGGCAGACCAATATGTTACACTCTATAATAACTCTGATGAGACTGTATATCTGGATGGATTGTGTCTGGCTTTGGTGGATCCGATGCCGGGTATTGTATCTCCCTGGGTGAAATATACGGATATGAAACGGATTCCTGTTGCTGATATGACCTGGCAATTTCCGGGTAGCGGTAAGGAGTATCCTTTATTGCCCGGAGCGGAAACTACCATTGCAACGAATGCTGTAGATCATACCGGAGGCGAATATCAGCATGCTAATTCAGTTGATTTATCTAAAGTTGACTGGGGATTCTGGCATGTAAGTTTGAGCAAACAGAACATAGCACCCGGTGTGAAACCATTGAACCTGCTTCTAAATCTTAACTCGACTGCATGGATGTATTCATTTCCGGTGGTTGGACCCACATTCATGATATTTGGATTTGAAGGCATTAGTGCAGAGGAATATGTAAATAATCCATTGAACAAGGAAAATAGACCGGGAGCTTCTAATAAGACTAAATTCTATTTGATGATTCCGAAAGAGTGGGTGATTGATTGTGTGGAGTGTGTGGAAAATGAAGCCAAGCTTGCCAATAAGCGTGTGCCTGATGAACTGAACCATGGACCTGTGTATATTCCGGAAGGAGATTATTCCGGGAAATCGTTGATACGTAAAAGTGCAGCATCAACCAACGGGCATTTTATTTATCAGGATATGAACAATGCGGCAGAGGACTTTATCGTATCCGAACCGTCTTTGAAAAAATAAGCAAGTAACAATGCGGAGTACATTATTTATTTTATGGCTTCTGTCGGCGATTCCCATATATGCGCAGTCTGATTCATTACATATCTATTCTATGCAAGAGGTTTATCAGCAGAATAATTGGCTGACAGGAGCTAATCCGGTAGGAATGTCATTCAACCGTTTCCGCTCGTTCTCTGTGGCGGAAGTGGGGTATGGGTTTGAAGATGGAAACTTTGGTAATGTCAGTTTGCCCGCTTCATCCAATAAGTATGCGGTGTTTGGTGAATCCTATCAGACTATAGGTAATGTCTCTTTATATGGAAAAATAGGATATGTGAATAACCGGAAGCAAGAGGTGAACTGGAATGGGATGACCGGTGACTGCTGGCGTGGAATAAATCTTTGTGACTCGGTGAGTGGCGATCAACGTTCGGAACAATACCAACTGTCCGGTGCATTTTCATTACCCGTTTCTTCGCATTGGCTGGTTGGTTCGAGGTTTGATTATTTAGTTGACCTGAATGCCAAGGATGCAGATCCTCGGAATGAAAACCAGTGGATGGAGTGGAAAATAACTCCTGGAGTTGGTTATGAGTGTGGAAGTCACCGTTTGGGTGCTTCCATATTTTATGGCAATCGTAAAGAAACGGTGGACTATCAGAATGTAGGTACTCATACGACATATCCTTTCTTTGTTTCTTATCCGTTAGGGTACTTTAAAACTTTGCCTAAAGGAGAAAATATAAAATGGTATTATTCTGCACAGGAGTTCGGAGGATTCTTACAAGAAGAGGGAGTTTATGGACGCTTCCGGCTATTTCAACAGATAGGAGGGAACCTTGTCAGACAAAATATAGTAAGTGATCGTATACAAAACAAGAAAGAAAGTGAAACAGACGGCTGGAAACTGGATTATAAAGGTATAGGTTCATTAGTTTCTCCGTTGAATCGCCATGAATGGAGTTGGAAAGTTTTGTTTGACAAGTCGGATAGTTATGATCTTTTGCAGCAGCAGGAAGAGAACATGGGTACATGGCATTCTTCGGGGAAGGTTCTTCGATCTACTTCCCGTATTAATGAATATGGGTTGACTTATGGTTACTATCGACTTTATAATGAGTGGAATAGTCGTTATTCTATCGTTTCGGGAATTGACTTTAAGCAGACAAAAAGTCAATTGTTTTTTTATCCGGCTGAATATATGCAAACTGTACGCCGTTTTACTGCATATTCTACATTTACTCGGAATTTCTTATTATCTAATGCCCGAATTGATTTAGCTATTGGAGCAGAGTACGGTAAAGGAGGTGGAACTATGATAGCTGAAAAACAGTTGCAATCAGGACAGAATACGCCCGCAATCAAATTATGGCAGAATCTGGAGCGGTTGGAACAGGAGTACAATTACTTAACAGAGCCCAGATGGGCATTGCATTTATCTCTAACTTATACTCATACCGTTTCTTTTACTTGGTTTGCCCAATTGACGGCGGGGTATGAAAATGCTTCTAAAAATCTTTTTAATTCAAATAAGGAAAATATTTCTGTACAAATAGGATTGTTTTTCTAAATAGATTCCGTAGTTTTGAAGCGACTAACTAAAAAACAATAGAGTTATGGAAAAAAAAGAAATTTTGGATAATCAGAAATTAGATCCGAGACCTGTTGGTAGATGGATTATTTACATTGACAAGTGTACGGGATGTGGTGAGTGTGTGGATGCATGCAGTTTGGGCAGATAGGCTTCAAGCACTGCCACTTGGGCCAGTTCGGCTTCAGCCAAGTCTGCGCGGCCCTGACCTTGGTAAATGGCGGCTGAATCTTTCCCTTGTTTTACCAGTTTCTGCATGATTTTCAATGCAGCGTCATCCGTCAAAGTGTCGTTGGCGCCCGGTGCTGTCTTTGCTTCAAGGAAGAATTTTTTCACATTACGCAAAGTTTCCAGTTTCACTTTGTCCTTGGCTTTCATAGCCTCTTTGATATCGTTGCTGATTACGTCAAATAAATCCATGGTTCTTTTCTATTTTAGTTGTTAAAATGTGATCGTTATTCCGCCGTTTTCGGCATCGTTATTGAATGTTTCCTCTTCTTCGGCTATTGCTTTAGACTGGATACTTTCCAACACAGTTTTGGTACGTTGGAAAGTAGGGGTCGTTTCCACCATACTGATAATGTCATCATTGTCCAGATCCTCCAGGCTGAAGATGTAAATGTTATGGCGTTTCTTCTTGTTGCTGTTCTTGAAGGTGTCTTTGCCGTAGTAATCTCCACGACGTTCATCCTTGCGCTGTTCCTCTTCTTCCAGTTCTTCCAGTTTCTTTTGTTCCTCGATGGTGCGTTTGTTCATCATGTTGTCCATGCCCGGTACATCCTTGATGCCGAAGCCGGTGGCAAGTACGGTGAACTTCACCTGTTCTTCCAGCGACTCGTCGATATAGAGCCCCCATTTGGTTTCCACGTCTTTGCCGAATTTGCTCATGAAGTCATGAACCTCATTCATCTCTTCCATCATCAACTCGCTCTTGGTGCTGAAAGAGATGTTGAACAGGATCTTCTTTGAGTTGAAGATATCGTTGTTGTTCAGCAGCGGGGAATGGAGCGCATCATTGATAGCCTGGCTCACGCGGCTTTCCCCTTTGCCGTATCCCGTACTCATAATGGCTACCCCACCATCTTTTAGTACTGTTTTCACGTCATTGAAGTCCAGGTTGATGGTACCGCGGATAGTGATAATCTCGGCAATACTCTTGGCTGCTATGGATAAAGTGTCATCCGCTTTGCCGAAAGCGTTCATCACGCTGAAGTCCGAATAAATATCACGCAGACGTTCATTGTTGATCACCAGCAAGGCATCTACATGCTGGCTCATTTTCTCCACGCCGTCCAGCGCCTGGTCAATCTTCCGGTTTCCTTCAAAAAGGAACGGAATGGTGACAATACCTACGGTGAGGATATCCATATCTTTGGCTGTCTTGGCAATGATCGGAGCCGCACCGGTTCCGGTACCTCCTCCCATTCCGGCAGTGATAAATACCATTTTACAGCCGTCGTTCAACATTCCTTTTACGTCTTCTATACTTTCTTCGGCTGCTTCACGTGCACGCTCCGGGCGGTTCCCGGCTCCTAATCCTTCTTTTCCCAGTTGCAACTTCACGGGAACGGGGGATTCGGCCAACGCCTGGTTATCTGTGTTGCACACAACAAATGTTACATCGTGTATACCTTCTTTATACATGTGATTTACGGCATTGCCGCCGCCACCTCCCACACCGATTACTTTAATGATAGTCGGGTTTTCTGCCGGGAAATCGAATGGCATTATAGTTTCATCAGACATAATCTTCTATATTATATTAAGGTGATGTAATTCGTTATTATTCTTCCAGAATCCTTCCAAACAAGTCGGTCAGCCGTTTGATCGGATTGTTGGCTTCTTTCAAACTCTTGATTTCTTTTTCCAGGTCGCGTATTTGGTTCAAAGCTTCTGCCACTCCCAGATCGCGTGCTTTGGCCAGTTGCGACAAGGCATTTTTGTATTTGCCTGCCTCTTTCAGCTCTTTTGCGTTTCTTATCAGGCTCTCGCAAGTGGCTTTTCGCAGCTTCTCCTCTTCCTCTGCTTTCTTGGCTGCCGCTGCTATTCTGGCTGCTTCTTCTTTCTCTCTTTTCCTTTTGTCTTCCACATTCTCGCCGCTTTCATCGAAGAGAGGTACTTGGATAGGACGTTCCGGGCGGTAACAGTTCTCTTTTCCGGCTCCTAGCAAAGCGATGATTGTATTGCATGTACCATCTTTTTTCAGTTCCATCATGCCACCTTTCAGGCTTAGCTGGCTTTCTTTGGCCATTCTTACCTTTTCTACTTTGGTACGGTTGCTGAATGCTTCCTCCATATTCTTTAGATTTGCAGCACCGCCGGTAATGATAGCTCCTGCCAGCAGTTTGTCTTCATATCCCGAAAGAACAATCTGGTTCCATACATTGGCCAGTATCTCATTGACACGCGCTTCTACGATGTCTTCCAGTAAGTGTGACTCAATACTGCATTTCCCGTCCAGCGAGTAGGTAGGGTTGTCATCTCCGTCTTCCGACTTGTCGGCATAGGCATTGCCGTATTTCTTTTTCAGTTCTTCGGCATCTTCCTCTTCAATCTGCTGGCTGCAAATGTCTTTGGTGATGTTGCTTCCTCCCAGTGGGATGACTGCCAAATGGCGGAGTATGTTGTTTTTGTAGACAGATACGGTAGTCGTATCTGCGCCAAAGTCGATGAACATGCAGCCCGAACGTTTTTCACTGTTGGTCAGTACGGCATTGGCCAGAGCCAACGGTGAGATGATGTAGTCGGCTATTTCGATTCCTGCCTGTTTGAAACATTTGTCAATGTTCTGCTTCACGCTGCTGCGGGCGATGATATTAAGGAAACGCCCTTCTATATGATCGCTGGGAACTCCTACAGGATCGGCCAGCAGGTTGATGCCTACTTTATATTCCTGGGGTGCCACTTCCAGTATTTCCTGGTCTATGATGGGGACTTCGCGGTTGCTGTCCATGATGGAGTCAATCAGTTCCTGTGAAATTTTGGTTTCTTCTTCCAGATGACGTACCTCCGTATTACGGATGGTGCGTAGAGATTGTCCTCCGATACCTACATAGACCTTTCCGATAGAAGCCTTTAATGTCGATTCCAGTTTCTTGATAATCGAAGTAAGGCTTTGTGCGGTTTTGTCCAGATTGTAAATCACTCCCTTACGGATAAAATCCGAAGAGTTTTCGCTGGCGAGGGCCAGCACTTGTATGCTTCCGTCCGCATGTTTCTTTCCTGCAATACCTGTGATCTTGGAGGATCCCAGTTCTATTGCTACTATAAAATCTGTTGCTGCCATATCTTACTTCTCTTTTTTAGTACAAATAATCTGATTATTAAATTCCAGACTGATGCGGCTGTACTTGTTCCAGCCTACTTGGTTCAGTCCTTTCTCATAAAAAGTTTTTAGTTTCTCGAACTTTTCCTCATAATTTCCGGGCTTGCCTAAGAATATGATATGTTCGCCAACCCGTGGAACCAGTTCCAGTTCTTTGGCTTGTGTCACATTGATCTGCTCTATCTGGGCATCCCATAGCGGATGGGCCTGTAGAAAGACTCCTAAGGTATATAGTTCCTTGACGGCAAAATCACGATCCACGTATCCTGTAACAACAGCTACGTGTGCCGAACTGTTGGGTATCGGCATAATTTTTCCTTTATTGTCAATATAATAGTTGTCTCCGTTGTTTGCCATCACTCTGAGGATGGGGAGGCGCTGTGTCACTTCGATACCTATCTTGCATCCCGGTGTACGGTAACATTCCACATTTTCAATCAAGGGATGTTGGCTGAGTTCTTCTTCCAGCAGGCGGGTGTTGATGTCGCCCATCTTCTTACCCACAGGGGAGAGCTTCTTACCGTTCAGTAAGCGGAGTATCCCTTTCTGGCTGATGAAACCATGGTCTATACTGTCCTTGATAATCAATTCCATACCCTTGCAAACCTGGTCGGCAGGCTTGGTGTTGAAAGCGGTAACGGCTACAATAAGGTAGGCGGTTATCAGCAACAGAAACAGGAGTATGAGAATTTTCTTTATCATTTTTTATTCAGTAATCCGCAGATTTGGGGTACATAGTTATCTATGTCGCCCGCACCCAGGGTGATTAATACTTCTATATCTTTCTTGCTCAGTACGTCTAGAATTTCTTCTTTCTTGCACATGCTCTTCTCGATGCCCGGACGCAGATGGTCGTAAATCAGTTTGCTGGTGACGCCGGGGATGGGTTGCTCGCGTGCCGGATAGATATCTACCAGGATGACTTCGTCCAACAAGGAAAGGCTGTCGGCGAAATCTTTGTAGAAATCACGGGTACGTGTGTAGAGGTGCGGCTGGAAAACAGCCGTCAGCTTCTTGTCCCGATAGAGGGCACGCATGGAGAGTATGCTTTGCTTTATCTCGGAAGGATGGTGCGCATAGTCGCTCAGGAAAACCACCTTGTCGTTCTTTATCTTGAAATCGAAACGACGGTCTACTCCGCGGAAACTTGCCATACCTCTCTTTATTTCTTCGTCAGTCAATCCGCTCATCTGCGCCAAAGCCATGGCGGCTACCCCGTTCTCTATGTTGATGCTGACGGGGACACCCAACTGTATATTGGGGATATTTCCCAAGGGTGATACGTAATCAAAGAAAATCTCACCGTTCCCAATACGGATATTCTCTGCATGAAAGTCACCCTCTTCTTGGGAATAGGTGTACAGTTTCACACCATTCTGCAAAGCTGGTTGCAGCTCGATGCCTTTACGTACAATCAATGCACCTCCCGGCTGGATGAGTGAGGTGTATTTGCGGAAGCTTTCCAGATAAGCCTCTTTGGTTCCGTAGATATCCAGATGGTCGGGATCGGTTGCGGTAATCACCGATATGTAGGGCGAGAGCCAATGGAAAGAACGGTCGAACTCGTCGGCTTCAATAACCATGTATTCACTGCTGTCAGACAACAGCAGGTTGGTGCCGTAATTCTTTGAGATGCCTCCCAAAAAGGCGTTGCATCCTACATGGGATTGGTGTAACAGATGGGCTGTCATGGTAGAAGTGGTGGTCTTACCGTGAGTGCCGGCTACACAAAGTCCTTTTCCTGCATGGGTAAGCATTCCCAATACCTGCGAACGTTTATGTATCTCGAAACCGTTTTCCCGGAAATAGGTAAACTCTTTATGTGTATCGGGGACAGCCGGAGTATAGACAACCAATGTAGTTGCCGGGTCGCGGAATGCATCCGTTATCAGTTCCGTGCTTTCTTCGTAATGGATGGCTGCTCCTTCTTCTATCAGCTTTTCTGTCAGTTCACTGGGCGTACGGTCATATCCGCCTACCTTCTTGCCTTTTGACAGGAAGTAGCGTACCAATGCGCTCATGCCGATACCTCCGGCACCGATGAAATAAACTGATTTTAATGTGTTAACGTCCATTTTCTTTTCTGTATTTATCAGCCAGTTTGAATACCTCCCGGGCAATAACGTTGGCTGAGTCGGTAAAGGCTAATTTAGCAATATTTGTACTTAAACTTTTCAATGTTTCCGGCTGTTTCACGGTTTCAACCGCTTTGTCCAGCAGAGCTTCTTTGGCAGCGGCGTCCTTGATATAGAGTGCTGCGTTTTTATTGACCAGCGCCAGTGCGTTCTTGGTCTGATGATCTTCGGCTGTTCTTCTGTTTCAGCCTCCGGCGCTGCGTTTTCCGGCGTTTCTTCCTCCGGCTGCACGGCTGCGGGCTCTGCCGGGGCGGCAGCTTCTTCCTGTTTTTCCACTTCCTGCGGGGCGGTGCTCTGCTGGCTCAGGTTTTCGGGTTCGTCCTCCTCCCCGGCAGCAGCGGCCTGGGCGCGCAGTTCATCCACCGCGCGGGCCACCGTTTCGGGGCTTAAATCCAGCGCAGCTTCCGGCGTAGGCACGGTGTGCAGCTCCGGCAGCTCGGTTTCCAGCTCGCGGTCCGCGTTATCGGCAGCGCGGGCTTCGGCGGCGGGGTCATTGGCAATGGCTTCGTTCTGCAGGTTTAGCAGCTTGCGGCTCATCAGGCCAAGGTAGTCAATCAGCGCGGCACGCTGGGCCTCCATCTCCCGCACTTCGGCGCGCAGGTTGTTCAGCCGCAGCTGGTGGGCGTTCTGGATCTCATTGGCTTCCGCAGCGGCGGCATCCACCAGCTTTTGTGCCTGGGCTTTGGCCTGGTCGCGGGCCGAAACATCCATCGCCTGGGCTTCGGCCTGGGCGTCCTCCTTGATCTGGTCGGCGCGCACATGGGCGTTGGCCACAATGTCCTCCGCCTTCTGGCGTGCTTCCTGCATGATCTCTTCTTTGCCGTTTTCCAGCGCATTGCGGGCATCGTCCAACTCACGGCCCTTGATGCGCAGGGCGGCTTCGGCCTGGTCGGCACGTTCCTGCAATTTTTCTTTTTCTTTTTGCAGGCTGCCGTTCTTCAGCCGCAGAACGGCCACCTGGTCGTTCAGCGAATGGTTGCGCTCCTGTAGGGCGGAAACCTGGGCGTCCAGGCTTTCTTTCTGGCGTGAGTATGTAGAGCTGCTGCCCGCCAGCGCAGCGTTCTGGCCGGAAAGCCGGTTGTTCTGGGCGGTCAGGGTCTGGCAATGCTGCTGCAATGCAGCGTTTTCCTGTTCGGCCTTGCGGGCCTGGGCTTCGGCCCGGCCAAGGCGCTGTTCATATTCCGTGCAAAGGGCCTGCAGTGCCGCACGCACATCGTCCGGCTCATAGCCGCCAAAGCGTGCTTTACGCATTCCACTCTGCTCCATAAAACGGGTCACATCAATTTTCGGCACGGTATTTTGCCCCCTCCTGCTCCGGGCAGCAGCACGGCAAAAACTTTTTGTGCAGTTTTGCAATCCTGCGCCTGGGCAAACGTACAATATTAAGTAATATTATACCAATTCCCCTTGTGGTGTGCAACTAATTTGTGTGATGTATGAAAAGTAAAGGAATCGGCTGAATTTCCGCTCTTTCCGCCGCATCTTGGGGTGGGCGGTGTAAAAAATGTAAAAACCGCACCGCTGGTGCAAAATCCGGGCCGGGGGGCTCGTATGATTTAATAGTCAGCCAAATGCTGCAACGGCCCGCGCAGCCCAGCAAGCATTCCCGGCTTGCTATTTTTGTTGCTTTTCACAATTTTCAATTTCACAATTTAGCAGTGCTGCACAAAAAAATGTGGTTCGATTTGTCAATCCTTGT
>ENA-UEYD01001891-UEYD01001891.1-human-gut-metagenome-genome-assembly--contig:-NODE-1891-length-13171-cov-4.345044_pt1 | contig 13171 bp, 7 predicted proteins | sample MGYA00242907_ERZ507875 | MGnify/ENA primary metagenome ERZ507875 (study PRJEB26167, sample SAMN06115506) | human gut metagenome | host: Homo sapiens | place: China:Shandong | collected 2015-08-07...
GCTGATTTTGTGGCTGGGTCAGCGCATTGTTCAGGTCACCCTGCACTTCAACACGTTGTTGACCATCCGTTGCCGCCAGGATTCGACAGGAAGTTGGCGCTGGAAATCGTAAACGCCGTGTTGTTCTCATGGCTCGGTTGCGGAACAGCGCTGGAATCCTTATCGCCGGACTTCTTGGCCTTGGTCTTCTTGGACGACGAATCAGCAGTCTCGGACTTCTTGGACTTGTCTGATGCCGAGTCCTTGGATTCGCTCTGAGTGGCATCACTCGATTTTGAAGAATCGTCAGTGGTGCCACCGTTCGTCGCGTTCTCGCTGCCACCAAATGGCACAGCGTCAGCATTGATATCAGGCCAGTCACCTTCACTGGAGTTGCTGGAAGCATCGGCAGGATTGTCTCCGGAGGATCGGAACGCATGCACTGCCCAAACAGCCGCTGCCACTACCAATATCAGAGCCACAATGATGGCAACGACCTTGGTCGACAGTTTGCCGAACAGATGTTCATCGGGCAGCTTGCTGTCAACCTCGTCATCCGGCACATCCTTCGGTGTGAAGCTCGGAGGAATGGCGCTTACTTCGGCAATGCGGGCCTGCTCCTCTTCCAAGGCACGCAGTGATTCCTCACCGGGAGCCACAGCACGGCCGCTGGCGTCGAACACGGGAATACGACTGGTTGTCTCTCCCGCGGTGGCATCGGAAATACCGCCGGTAACAATAGGCACTGTCAACCGAGTATTATCACCCGGACCGCCGATAGGGGCCGGATTCATTTCGCTGTACCAGTCACCGGTGCCTTCACCGGAAAGATTTTCGTGCTCCCAGGCGTCAGAAAGGTTGAAGTCAAACAGACGGCGGGCATCAGACTGAGACTGGTTGCCGTCAGCAGTACTGGACCCATCAGGCAGAGGAACCGGTGACATCGCGTGCGGAGCGGGGACGGCGGCCGGCTGAACCGGCAGGGAAGGGGTAATAGACAATTCCGGAAGACTGTTGCTGTTAATCAACGTGCTGGGAATAGGCACGATATCAGTCTCGTTGGCAGGCTTCAGTATCGCCTTGGTAATCGAGCAATCGCTTTCCACGCTCGGCAAAGCAATATCAGCATCGCTCAGTTCAGAGAGCGGCTTCCAATTACCCAACAAGGCGTCGAGTTCTACAAGGGCTGCCATTGGCAACGTATGCTCGTCGGGCTCGCTCAAGGCCAATCCACGCTTGCAAATCACGCGGAATTCGCCAGGGGTGTCTTGCGGCAAGGCACGCAGATTGAATGTGGGTGTCGCTTGGCTTGGCGTGCGTGTCAGCAGGGTATAGAGTAATGCCGCAAGCTGGCGAATCGCATACCGTTCAGGACCGTCCGTACGCAGATCGGTAGCGGACGTATCGGCCAGCATCGTGGCACATGGTGCATCGGCAATTTGCACACCGGAGGTAGTCACTCGAACGGTGTCGGTTGTGATGACGATGCCGCTGGGAGTATCCGCAATGACCTCGCGCAGCACGTTGGCGCATTCTCCGATAATCGACCGGATGGCGCTGTAGCTGAGCGGCTTGGCGGTATCCACCATGTAGTCAGTCAGGCATTGGCCGCTATCCACCGGCATGACAATGAGAAGTACGTCGGATTCCATACGGTATTTCAGTACGGGAATCACACGATCAGGGCGAGTGGCGGCCATGCGACCAGCGAGCTCATCGATTGCGGCGAAAGCGCTGCGATCGGTAATGATGAACAGCTGGCAATCCTTTGCCAGCACACGGTCGTTGGCTTTCCATGCCTGAATGCCAGGCTCCTCACGCAACGATGATACCAAGGTGTATCGGTTGAGAATCGTGTCTCCGAGTTGCGGTTTCATAGTGCGTTCGGCTCCGTGTGATTGGTGTTCGAGATTGGTCTTAGATATTCTACGTGCGGGGCTATCCTTGACGGGCTCCGTCTCAGGATTGATTTACGTAGCGTCGACTTTTTTCCGGCTGGGCTGTCACAGCAACGTCCTCACTGGCCGGAGTCTTGTGTAGACGGGCCAGTATCGAGTGATAGGCGCTGATGAGTTCCGGGGTGTGTACCACCCACAACACAGCCACATATACTACGGCCAGCACAATGGTGAGCACCACGCAGATGGCCAGCGCAGACCACCAGCTCATGTGCCCGCCTACTGGTCGAATATCCGCGCCGAGCAGTGCGACTACCGGTCGTTTGATCAGCCAGACCACAACTCCGGAAGCCAGTGCCGCCACAATGGCCTTGGCATATGTCCTCGTGATCTCCCGACCGCCAAGATTGCCTTCGAACTTGCGGCGCAACATCATCAACGTCAGCGGCAACGCCAGTAATCCACCGAGGGTCACCGAGCAGGCGATGCCGAGTACCCAATGCTCAGGAGGAAGTACCATCATGCCGATGATCATGAATATTGAGGTGAATCCATACTGCATCACCGCGGACAGGAAGGGGTGAAGGCCGTCCTCAAAGGCGTAGAACGTGCGCTGGATTAACAGGAACGCCGACCCCAATGGAATGCCCACAGACAAGGCGATAAGCGCATAGGAGATCAACATAGTCTCGTCCATCGAGACGGACGGAAGCAATGCGCGGATGATCGGTTCGGGGAACACGACCATGGCGGCGGCGAAGAACATGATGAGCAGGCCCACATTATTCCGTGCGCTGACCAGGTCGTGCCGTGCCTCATCCAGATTCGCAGCTGCGATGGAACGGGAGATTTTGGGGAACATAGCCGTGGATACCGATACGGCGATGAGCGAATAGGGCAGGATGAACAGTGTGTACGCATTCTGATAGGTCGCGTTGCCTGCCACGCTGAACAGGCTGGCACCCGTCAGTTCGTGGGCGCGCTGCGGTGCGGATGTGGCGATACGGGTAAGGATAATGCCGCAGATCTCACTGGTGATCACCACGCCCAAAGAGCCTAACGCCACGGGACCCATAGACCTGAGTCCAAAGCCGCCAAGCCCGAAGCTGGGTTTGTACTTGAACCCGATACGGGCCAGCGGCAGGAACAGTATCAGCGCTTGGAAGGCCACGCCCAAAGTCCAGGTGCCTGCGGTAAGCGCGATTTTGTCGGCGGTCCAGAATTCGAGGGGCTGTTCATTGGCCTTGCTGAACAGCAGAATAAAGCCAGTAAAACCGGCGCAACTAATAATGTTGGCACCGGTTGAGCTCCACGCATACGTGAGGAAATGGTCTTTGGCGGCCAGGATCTGCCCCAATACCGTATACAGGCCGTAGAAGAACACCTGAGGCATGCACCACAGGGTGAACGAGGTGGTCAGGGCTATCATCTGGTGATCGTCGCTACCCACGTACAGGCGGGCAAGCAGAGGGCTGGCCGCCGCCATCACCACGGTCATGGCCAATAGGATGCCGATGGCCAACGTAATCAGGCGATTCAGTCGTTCTTGGGCGTCTTTTTCTTTCAACGTGCGCACGATCTGGGGCACCAGCACGGCGTTGAAGATGCCGCCGGACACCAGCGTGAACACGGATTGGGGAATCATGGAACCGGCCTGATAGGCGTTGGCCGCCAATCCGGTGGTGCCGATGGCCGCAGCGAGAAGAATCGTGCGGAGCTGACCGGTCACACGGGAAGCAGCGGTTCCCGTGGCCATGATCAGGGAATTACGACCTACGCTTGAACTCATTCGTCGGGGTCCTTCTTCCGATGGAACTGCCGCCACAGGCCGATAATGCCCAGTAGCACGGCGAAGCCGATGATAATGAAGCCGCTGGCATCACTGATGCGCATCACACTGGTGATCGCGGTGTCCTGCGTGTTGCCGAAGCTGTTGCCTTCCCGGTCGGTCAACGACACATGGGCCGTCGATGAGCCGGAAGTGGAAACGCGGATGGTGAAGGTCACCTGAGCGTCGCTATGCGAGGGAATATCGATGTCAGCGGTTCGCGAGGTGACGATCTGCATGGAGTCAGTCAGTGAGTTGACCTGCACGCTGACGGCGTAGGGAAGGTCATTGCTGACGGTGATTGGCATTTTCGCGGATTCGCTGAACACGGATATTGATTCCGATGGGTTGATGCGTACGCAGTTCAGAAGATAGCTGGCCAGTGTTTTCGTGGCTTTGACCATGGCTTTTCGCGTGGCTGTCGGCTGGGGGGAGCCAGACATGGACCGCAGCGCCATATCGTCATGCAGCGCCAGTAAAGAGCCAATCCATTGCGTCGGATCGTTGCTATGCGAGGCGGTGTCATTGGCGTCCTGCCGGGCCAGGGCCTGCGGGTCCAACGACGAGACCTCGTCGGAATCAATCTCGTTCCTCAATATGGAGGTGGCCATGCGCATGATGTCATGCCGGCTGTCGGCCAACTGTCTCAATGCCGACCGGGTATTGGCGGTGTTGGCATCATCGGCCTTGTCGGGATTGACCGAATCGCTGACATTGTACGGATCGGCCTTGGCCATGGTCTTCAGGTCCGTCAGATTCAACCAAGACGCCTGCTCGAAGGCGCTCATCACCTGATCGATCCAGCTGGCCTCCGTGGTGCGGGAGAACGTCATAAGCAGGTATCGGGATGTATAGGGCTGTTCCATCTGGTAGAACGCGCTCTGAGCGATCAGTCGGGCCAACCGACCGGCATCGCTGGACTCGGCCTGCGCGTCCGTGCTGGTGGCTTGGCCCTTGGCCAGCGTGCCCAAGGTCGATTGCTCCTTCAGCACGGTGACATCGCCGGCAGGCGTATGCACCACGTAGGTGCCTGTGTGTACGGCTTCAGTCTGGTCGGCATCGAAAGAGGCATCGGCAATCACCGTGTCATAGCCCTGCTCGCGTGCTGCGGTCAGCGCATCCAACGTCCAACAGTTGTTGCCCTGCCATGCGTACGCGGAGGGTGTTTCGGAGTCGCCTCCGTCGGCATACCATGCGGCCGCCTGCTTGGCGTTCCACTGCTCAGTGGTGATGCCGGCCTTTTCGTAGGCCGCGGTATCGTCCAGTGCGGTATAGGCGGTGATGTCGAAGTCGGCGGGCTGCATGATGCCGGCAATGGACGGTTGCACTGCGGACTGACGCCAATACAGAGGATCCGCGATCACTTGCAGCGAGCGGTGCTTGGCGAATGTCTGCCCAAGGGATCGCGCGGTATCGGCATCCTGTTCGGATAAGGATATGGCTTGCGTATCAGTGGCTTTGGCCGCGTTGCTGGCGTCGGCGTTATCGGACTTGTCGGCCTTGTCCGTGCTGTTGGACTTGGACGATGTTGATGTCGAGGAAGTGGTGGTTTCGGCAATGCGATTGCTGATGGCCTTATTATCGACCTGCCAGCCGCTGGCGGTGTAGGGCATGGCCACGGTCAGGTTCATGGCCGGTGTTGTCGCGGTGTTGAGCCCATCCGAAGATCGGGTCAGAAAACTCGGCAAATCGGCGAGTATCTGATTGCCAACGATATACGACAGCATCAGCGGTTTCGGTCCCCAACTCCCTATGGAGGCAAGGGTCTGCTGATTGGCGTTCACCTCGATGGTGACGGTGGCAGTGCCGCCGGCGGGAATCGATGGCACGTCAACGGAACCCAACTCGTTGGGGGTTGGGATGGGGGCGTTGTTCTCGGCCCAATTCTGAATATCGGTGCGCGAGACAAAGGTGAACAACGCATTGGTGGTCAGGTGCAGTGTGCCGCTTGACGTGGCCGTGCTGTCCGTATTGCTGATGACCGCGGTGACACGATAGCCCGATTTGGAGGTGACGATGGGGGTGCTTTGCGTGATGGCAATGCTCTGCTTGGGCTGATTCTCGGTCTGATTGCCCGTTGCGTCCGTCGTATCGGATGAATCAGTCGTGTCCGTCGTATCGTTCGCGTAGACGGTCAATGGAGCGGCCAGCATCGCCACAACGGCGACGCCAGCCGCCAGTGCGTGTGCCAGACGTGTGCAATGTCGTAAGACTCCGGGTAGGTTCACTCGTTTGCCTGCCTGTTCTTCTTCCTGGCGTAGAGCCACGCGATTTTGCGTTCGTTGGGATAGCTCAACACGTCATCCAAATCTTCAAAACGCACCCAGATGGCGTCTTCCGCCTCATGATCCGGGTCTCCTTCCACCGTCAGTTCACCGCCGGTCTGTTTGAGCGCGAAGTGATGGACCAGCTTGTGCACGCGCTGCGTGGTACCGGTGAACCAGTAGTCGATGGTGGCGATGGAATCGATCACCTCGCCCAGGATGCCGGTCTCTTCATGCACTTCGCGCACAGCGGTCTGCTGCGGGGTCTCGCCTTTTTCGATATGCCCCTTCGGCAAGCACCATTCGAGATGGCCGGAGCGGGAATGACGGGCGATAATGGCCACGCGGTTCTGGTCATCGAAAATCAGACCGCCTGCCGAATATTCGCGTACGACCGGCAGTTCCTGGGCATCCAGTGAAGCGAATGTGGTCGGACCGTCCGACGTACGGCGTTGCGGCATCATGGCCGGAGTCGGGCCGGATGGCGTCACCGGTTCTACCGGCACTGCCGGTTCCGGCGAGGCAACATCTCCGGACGGGTGCCGGCCGAAGACCGTGGCCGGCGTGGGATGCGCTGACGTTGCGGGCCTCACTGGTGCTGCAGACGGCGCTGAGACCGGCATGGTGACCGGCGTTGCGGCCGGTGCGGTACGTGCCGCAGGCGGCATCAGCACGTCGCGCGGAGTCGGTATCGCTGTGGTGTGCGCGGCGGCGGCCTTGGCGACCGCAACGGCAGCATCTACGGCCGCGTGAGCGGTCGCCGCGGGATCGTTCGTGACGATGGTTACGGACGTTTGTGCCGTGGCGATAATCGGCTCGACCTCGGCAATCGTCTCGGCACCGGCCTCGCCGGCGATACCATCAGCCTGCCCCTCGATAGTGCCGCTGGTAGTGGCGATGGTGACGGTGGCATGCATGCCGAAGACGGTGGCCGGTGTGGGCATCATCGGCTTCGGTGCGGGCATGTCGCTGGCGGCGTCCGATATTTCGGATTCGGATGGTTCGGGTGTGGCGGGCGTTGCGGGTGTGCCAGGCACACCGGAATGTTGCGCAGTCGGTACTGCGTCTACTTCGTCTTGATGAACGGCCTGATTGGTGGAGTGGCTCGCGGTGCCGCCGACATCGGAAGAATCGCCCGAATCGGCGGAATGATGCGGAGTTTCGGACGTATACAGCAGGTGGTCTTGGGTATGGCTATCCGCCGAATCTGGTGTTTGCCCCAGCATGCGGGCAAGGTCGGCGGGCGTAATCATATTCTCCACCTTACTCAACCCCGTGTGCAGGTGGGGTAACGGTATGCTGGTAGGGCAGAAAAACGTCGCACGCGGGAAGGTGCCCATTGGATTTCGAAGTATGGCCTGAAGCCATCGAACTTGGTCGACTGTTCGCCGAACAGGGTTACGAGCTGGCATTGGTCGGCGGCCCGGTCAGGGATTTGCTGCTCCATAGAAAGAGCCACGATTTGGACTTCTGCTCATCCGCACGGCCTGAGCAGTTCGAGCCGATACTGCGCCGGTGGGGGCATGACGGCTTCTGGGACATGGGGCGCAAGTTCGGCACGCTGGGTGCCATGCGCCGCCGCCCGGACGGCACCGAGGTCAAGGTGGAGGTCACCACCTATCGCTCTGACACGTACGATCCGGACTCGCGTAAGCCCGAGGTCAATTATGGCGACACGCTTGAGGGCGACCTGTCCCGCCGCGACTTCACCGTCAACGCGATGGCCCTGCGCGTGCCCGACCTGCAATTCGTGGACCCGTTCGGTGGTGCCAGTGATCTGTCCAAGGGCGTGTTGCGCACGCCGGTGGATCCGCGACAGTCCTTTGACGACGATCCGTTGCGTATGATGCGCGCCGTGCGATTCGTGGCCCAGCTGGGCTTCCGTATCGCGCCGGACGCGGCCGAGGCGATTACCTCGATGCGCGACCGCATCGACATCGTATCCGCCGAGCGTGTGCGCGACGAACTGACCAAACTGCTGCTCTCCGACCGTCCGCGCGCCGGCCTTGAGGCGTTGGTCGAATCCGGTCTTGCGGACATCGTCTTCCCGGAAATTCCGGCCCTGCAATTGCAGATCGACGAACACCACCGCCACAAGGACGTCTTCGAGCACACGATGATTGTGCTCGAACGTGCTATCGCCCTGGAAACCGGCCCGGACGGCCCGGTGCCCGCCCCCGACCTGACGCTGCGCTTGGCCGCCGTGATGCACGATATCGGCAAGCCGAAGACCCGCCGGTTCGAGTCGGGCGGCAAGGTGAGCTTCCACCACCATGACGCGGTGGGTGCCAAAATGACCCGCAAGCGTTTGAAGGCGCTGCGTTTTGACCACCATCTGGTCGAGGACGTCTCGGAACTGGTGAATATGCACCTGCGCTTCCACGGCTATGTGGACGAGCCGTGGACCGATTCGGCCGTACGCCGGTATGTCAAGGATGCCGGGCACCTCTATGAGCGGCTGAACAGGCTCACGCGTGCGGATGCCACCACACAAAACAAACGCAAGGCGATGATCTTCTCCCAGGCCATGGATGAGATGGAGGAGCGCGTCCGCGAACTCAAGAAGAAAGAGGACTTCGACGCGATCCGCCCGGATCTGGACGGCAACGAAATTATGGAGTTGCTGGGCCTGGAGCCCGGCCCGATGATCGGCCGCGCCTACAAGCACATGCTGGAATACCGCTTGGATAACGGTCCGGTGGACCACGATGTGGCCGTCGAAGAACTCAAGCGCTGGTACGCCGAGATTCAGTAGTCCGATACTAGTCCGATACCAAAAAACCGTACGCTGAATACGTGTCAGCGTACGGTTTTTCGCGAAGATGAAGCTGTATGCGCCTTACTGCGCCGTGTATGCGTCGTGTTTGGTGTCGGCGGGCAGCTTGGTCATGCTATCGGCGGCCTTGCAACCCTCGATATTGGTGATGGTCTTACCGGATTGCGGGGAGGAGTTGGTGTCCTGCAGATCGTTGAACGTGGCGCCGATGACCACATCGATGAGCTGATCCTCGCGAGCCGTCATGATCATGGTGGCGTCGGTGAAATTGCCGATCAGCGTATACGCCTGATTAATGGCGTTCTTGCCGAAGTAGATGGTGGTGCGTTCAACGTCGGTGCTGGAATAGTTATCGATTTTCTGCACGCTGAATCCACGATTGGCCAAAGCTTCACCCACGGCCTTGGCGAATTGGCCGTGAGAGGTGCCGTTCATCACGCGAATGCCGACCGAAGCGTTGGACACGTATTGCGCTTTGCCGCTGCTGTCCTTGACCGCGCACGGCGCCGCGTTGCCGTAATTCGGCTGGCTGGCCGGAGTCTCCACTTCGCCGAGGCCGAAAACGTGGAAATTGAACAGTAGGGCTATGACCAGCACTACTGCCAATACCGCGCCGCTGATGGAAAAGACGATGGTCTGGCGGCGGCGCACGTACGCCTTGCGGGCTTCACGTTCATCAACCTGATACGTCATCGGTGGACTTCTTTCATGGGTCGGGTGGCTGGTTGCTACCTTAGCGTCACTGTCTGACGCCGATATTGGGGTGTGCGTTCGGGAGATTTGGCTCGAATAATACGATCGACCACAGCTGTATCGCGCCACACCTCGATAATGCGTTGTGCCGCTGCCTCGTCGGCGGCGAAAGCGACCACTGAGGGGCCGGATCCGGAGACGAATGCATGGCTGGCACCCGCCTGCGTGGCGGCGTCGATGGCCTGCCCGCTGCGGGGATGCAGGCTGATTGCCGCAGCCTGCAGATGATTGCGGTCGCCTTCTGCGGCTCCCACGATGTCAAAGGTGTGGTAGACCTCAGGAGTGCTGAGTTGCGACTGGTATGCGCCGACCAATACTTCGCCGCTGAATCCCTGTTCTATCAGCGCCAGCTCATCGCGGCTGCCGGGGGCGATATCCGTGATGCGTTCGCCGAAACCGGTGCCGTATGCAAGGCCACCGGTCAGGCAGAACGGCATGTCCGCGCCCAACGTGGCAGCAATGGTGCGCAGGCGCTCTATGGGCCAGTTCAGCTCCCAGAGACGATTGACCGCCAGCATGGTCGCCGCGGCGTCGGCTGAACCGCCGCCTAGTCCGGCACCCACGGGAATGCGCTTGGTGATGGTCAACGCCACATCCGGCTCGCGCTCGGCCGCCTGGGCCATGGCGAAGAGGGCCAGTACCGCATGGTTGCGGCGCATGTCGCTGCGTGAGGAGGCCAAGTCGCCCAAATAAGCGCCTTCGAGCTCCAGAGAGAATCCTGCTCCGGGTTGCTTGGCGGTTGCGGTGACGGTGTCGTATACGCCGATTGCGCAGTAGATGGTGTCCAGTTCGTGGCGTCCGCCCCATTCGTCGTGAGCAGGTCCCACTTCCAAGGTGAGATTGGTTTTCGCCGGGCAATCCACCGTAATGGTGATGGGGGAGAGCTCATCGGACTGATGTCGGGCAGCGGCTGAGCGTGGATGTGAGATTACCGGACTCATTGTGCCTCATCTCCATCTCCACACGATTCGATGGCCTTGGCCAGAGCGGTGAATTCGGCGATGGTGAGCGTCTCTCCTCGACGGGTCGGATCGATGCCGGCGATGGAGAATGCCTCGGAGGGCGCAATGGTCTTCAATGCCGCGTGCAGGGTCTTGCGACGCTGACCGAATGCCGCATCGATCAGACGAAATACGAGTTCCCGTTGTGTGCCGTCGTCTGTGCTGTTCGAGGCTCCCGGGGCGGCCGGGTCATCGGCCTGATACCGGGTGAATCTGACGAGCGCGGAATCCACATTGGGAGCCGGCCAGAACACATTGCGGCCGATGGTGCCCACCCGTTCGGCGGTGCCATACCAGGCGAGCTTCACGCTCGGCGTGCCGTAGATCTTGGAACCGGGCTTGGCGGCGAGTCTGTCGGCCACCTCTTTTTGCACCATCACCAAGAACGAGCCGAGGTTGTCGAAACGCTCCAACAGCGTGAGCAGAATCGGCGTGGCCACGTTGTACGGCAGATTGGCGACCAGCGTAAACGATGCGTCATCGCTGAAATCAGGCACGTTCTCCGGGGTGACGGTTAAGGCATCCCGATTGACGACGGTGAGTCGTGACGTGGCTTCGGGCATGAATTCGGCGACTGTGCCCGGCAGTCGTTCGGCCAACGGCGGATCGATTTCGACTGCGGTCATGGTGGCGCCGGTTTCCAAAATCGCCAGCGTCAACGATCCCAGGCCGGGGCCGACTTCCATGACATGATCGGCAGCGGTCACTCCCGCCTCTCGTACGATACGACGGACCGTGCCGGGGTCGATGACGAAGTTCTGCCCGAATTTCTTGGTGGGGCTGATGCCGGCATCGGCCGCGATACGACGGATATCGGCGGCACCTAACAGGTGACCAGTGGCGGGAATGGTGTCGTTCATAAGCGTGTGTTCCTTGTGGGCTTCGTAACCGATCAGTACCAACCGATTTGTTCGGAATTTTGCCATGCCTTGGACGGGCTGCCGTAGGCTTGTGCGATGTACCACAGACCCCAATCGATCTGTACGGCGGCATCGTCACGGTAATTGGCGCCGAACGCAGCCATTTTGTCTGCTGGTAGCGACTGAGGAATGCCGTAGGCACCGGAGCTCGCGTTTTCGGCATACCACAGCCATCTGGACTCGCGGTTCCATAGTTTGACCAGGCAATCCCAGTCGTTGCCTGTCCACCCGCGCTGCGCGGCGGCACCGGCGGCATAGGCCTGAGCCTGGGCTACGGTGGCGTGCCAGAGTCGGCCGGAGGGCGTGGTGGTTGTTCCTGAATCGGAGCCGGAAGAGCCGGAATTGTTGTTCGTACCGCCGCCGGTGTTGCCGGTGTTGCCGGTGTTGCCGGAGTTGCCGGTGTTACCGGAGTTGCCGGAGTTGCCGGTGTTGCCGGAGTTGCCAGTGTTGCCGGTGTTACCGGTGTTGCCAGTGTTGCCGGAATTGCCGGTGTTGCCGGCATTGTTGTTGGACGACTCGTGCTGATTGTTGGAACCGGAATCGGCCTTGCCGTTATCGGCGGAGTCGGATTTCTTATCGGAACCTTTATCGGTATCAGACTTGGCGGCGCCTACGGCGATGATCTGGTCGATGGCCATCGAGGTGACGGTCTCCGATTTCAGCGTCTCCGATTCGGCCACGCCATCCACATAGGTGACGTCGTACACCTGCGTCTTCTCGCCGTTGACGCCCTGCTGGCGCACATCGGCCTGCCCTTCAGCCAGATTCGGGTCGATGATGGTCTGGGTGGAGAACGGAATCACGGACGTGCGCGTCTCCTCGCCGTGGGTCACGCGGCGTACGCGCAGAATGGTCTCGTCGCTGTCTTTCTCAACGCTGACGCGATCCTCCTTGTTGAGCACGATGCCCTTGGAATCGAGGATGGAGGCGGCCGGCAGCTTGCCATTGGGGGCCACCGAGCTTTTGCCGTCGGCGATGACGGTGACCGGCCCGGACTGGTTGATCACCAGGCCGCCGGTGAGCTGGTTGTACACGTTCTTGATGTCGACGGTGATCTTCGCGGCGTTGTTCTGGTTTTCCTCGAAAAATCCCAGTAGCTGGTCGGCGCTGGTGGCCACGGTCCAGAACGGCACGGCGGTGCCGTCGATGTTGATGGTGGTCTGGTAGGCGGACTGTACGGTGACCACGGCATGATTGGCGAGCTGGTCGCCGGACGAGGTGGTCACGATATCGTGGGTCTTGATATCCACCCCTTGTTCCTCCAGAAGACGGGTGGCCGTCATCGCATATGTGGTGACTTGGGTGGTTTGCCCGTTGATGTTCAGGGCCACGGATTTACGCGCGGTGAACGCGAATGATCCAGCCAGCGCGATACTGGTCGCCGCGATACAGGCGATTACGCGGATGCGACGCAGTGTAACAAACCGCTGCGGGGTCCAACGCCGTGCCATTGCCATACTCTTCCTGCTGGGTGAACGATTACGCCACCCATCGTAACGGTTGTTCCGGCCCGTACTGCGGTTTCACCGGCCACCGTCACCATTCCTGCTCGTCAGATTGTTCTGAGCTCAAAAAAAGAAAAGAAAAGGGGGGCGGGAGAGAAGGGGATGTTCCCGCCCCCTTGAAGGCGCGGAGCTGGTTGGGGGACGCTCCGCCCTCATTCCAGGAAGCCCATAATTGGGGGAAGGCTCCTGGAGTACTTACCCAAGGTAAGAATTATATGCGTAGAAAAGTCTACGTATCACATAATAC
>ENA-UEYD01001893-UEYD01001893.1-human-gut-metagenome-genome-assembly--contig:-NODE-1893-length-13159-cov-4.773047_pt1 | contig 13159 bp, 16 predicted proteins | sample MGYA00242907_ERZ507875 | MGnify/ENA primary metagenome ERZ507875 (study PRJEB26167, sample SAMN06115506) | human gut metagenome | host: Homo sapiens | place: China:Shandong | collected 2015-08-07...
GGCATGGACGATGGTGCCTTCGGTTTCAGCGGGCAGGCCTTTGTAATCAATGACAAGTCGTACGTGATCGAGTGGTTTCATAGGGAGCTCCTTTGTGGAAATGGGGCTTTGCCTCCAAGGGATGATGGGTTCGCGGTGAAAAGGGAAAAAGGTGCCTTGGGCAGTTAGTGCCTTCGCTGGATGAGGCAGCGTCCTGTCGATCGGATTTCCCGGTATTTCATCTTCATAGCGCGCCTTCCCTTTATGAACAAACTGCGATACGAATGTGATTCTCCCGCCATTATATCCTATCCGATTTTATCGGGAAATACGGGCAGGCGTAAGATGCGGTCTTCCTTGATTCACATGCAAAAAGCCCTGGCGGTTCCGTTCCGCCAGAGCTTTATTTATTAGTATTCACCGTTATCGCAGATGAGGCCTCTGCGCTTGAGTTCGCGGCCGTATCCCCAGATGCACCACTTATCTCTTTCCTTGCGGGTATTGTTGTACCTCCGGATGGCTGCCTGATAGACGACGAAAAGTTCTTCATTGCCATACCATTTCGCTTCTGCCTGACAGTCTTTGATGATATCTGCCTTTTCAGAGAAACCTTCTTCTACGCTTTTTACACAAAATCTTGCGATGCTGCCCACTGCATCCAAAACGCTCATCCTGCTCTACCCTCCCATCCTTTTCCGCTCTGGCAGCCCTGCCTCCCATGCAAAACTCCCAACATACGGTTTTAACGATTCGTTTATATATTCTCTATCATTGTAGCACAGTGGATTTTTATGTCAAATCGCGAAAAGTAATGCGAAATCTCTCGAAATAGTGCGGCAAAAGCGAAGATTTTCCATTTCCAGAGACATACGAATGTCCGAAGAGGTATCGCTAAACATGTAATAAACGAAATAAAATTTTAATAGTTCGATACTGTATTTTTTATAAGGCATGCAAAAAGGACAGTAGAAATGTATAGTCATTTCGTTACTGTCCTTTTTCGGTCTATTTCTCTTCAAGTTCTTTTATTTTCTCGTCGATGGCGTGTTTCATGTCTCTTTCATAGGTATCGAAGACTTTCTTGAACATGTCGTCGAACTTGATGTCTTTGGAAATCCCTTCATTGATTCCCTGAATGAGGTCTTCGCCGTATTCATCGACGAGGGCTTTGTACTGGTCGATGACGTAGGCGCCGTTGGAGCGGAAGAATCCTGTATCCTCTTTCAGTTCCTTGATTTCATAGGCATGGGAGTACGGCTCATCGCTGCTGCTTCTTACACTGTCCTCAACGGTTTCTTCTAAATCATCCATGCCCCATGCGGAGGTCTCGAAATCGCTGAAGCAGGTCTTGTCCGCCGAGGGAGATACGAGGATTTCCTTCCATGATTCGGGCGGGTCGCTTTCATCGGGTGAGACGGCATCCCATCTGGCATAGACGGCGCCGAGGAGGTCCTGCGCTTCTTTGTTGTACTCGTAGAAATAGCTCCACGGGTTGTCTGCCGGGAGGTAGTAGGCTCTGAGGCGCTCTGCCTTGTAGCGGGCCAGGATCTGCCTGGTCATCATGCTGCGGATGTCTTCATCATAGGCATGGTTCTTGAAGCATTTTCTGAGAGCCTCGTCTGCGTCGTCCCAGGAGGAAAATGTTTCTTCCGGATAGTCATAATCAAGCGGAAGGTCGGTGATGTCATACCCGGGATCGGGATGGAATTCCGGTCTTTTCAGCTTGAAATGATCCCTGAAATCTCTCATTTCTTCCAGAAGGCGTTCCTTTGATTCGGAAAGGACGCACGAATCGGCGGTTTCCTTTTTGAGTGGCGAGAGGTGCAGTTCATGGATCGGACAGATTCTCTCTATTTCTTCCAGGTCGGGAAGGTCTTTATCCGTGACCATCATTCCCGGGATGGCCCGGGCGATGCCGTCTGTCGTTTCTTCTATGTATTTCTTATTGTGCAGGCAGATGCCGCAGCCGATGCACTTTTCTCCAATGATGACTCGTTTCATGATTCCCTCCCGTTAAATGCCCGCTTCGAGGCACATGGACTGGGCTTCGGTGAGGAGTTCCACCCCGCTGGCTATAAGTTCCTGTCCGTTTTCTGCAATCTTGCCCTGGCTGTCCATGATGGGAACGGTCAAAATGGTGCAGACGGCGCCGGCGAGATTGGCGCAGGTCATGAGGATATTGACGTCTTCGTCGGTGTAAGCGTATTTCTCCGTGCCTTTTTCCTGAATCAGCTGGTCGCAGGCAGCAATGGCTCTTGTGAAGAGAAGGTTCATGGCGGCGGTGATTTCTGCGATCCTGTCTGCGAACTGGCAGATGGCGCGGCAGATCTGCGCATGGCTTTCTGCCTGGGCATAGACGGCATTGGCCGCTCTCATCTGCCTGCCGGCTGCAATGAGGGCTCTTTCGGAATCCTTTTTCATGGACTCACCCACGCCAAGGGTCAGAAATGCGATGCCGCCGGAAGCAGCGATTGAGGCAAGCGTCACGCCGGCCGTTGCGCCAATTGCAGCGGCGCCGATTTCAAGTCCGCCGCCGGCCGCAAAGTTCACCGGGCCTTCGAGAAGCCATGTGGAAGCAAGTTCATTGCTGCTGAGACCCTCATACGACTCGATTGCCGAAACCGGCAGGTCCTTGATGCGCGCCAGATCCGTCGTATGGATGACGGCAGGCGGGAGGGATTCGTAGAGGACTGTCTGGATTTTCCCGTAGACTTTGACGAACCGGGGAAGCGTGTACTCCATGATGGCCTGACGTTTCCGCACGATATTATTCAGCCGGCGCTGCATGCGGTCAGCTTCCTGTTTTTGGAGGAGCCAGCCTTCTGCTTCCCTGGCAATGGCCTCGAGCCGTTTTTCCTCGGCTTCCTCCTTCATGCTGTGGCTTTCGTTGATATCGTAAAGAAATTTCCCGATAATTCCTGCACCTACGATTGATGGAATCATGATGCCGCCCCCTTAGAATTTCAGGATCAATGGCTGATCCCACTGCGCCTTGTATTCGTCCTTGGAATGGAAAAGGACGGTCTTTCCCCAGTAAGCAAGGACCTTGTCTATGCCCTTCGTGACAGCGTCATAGTCTGTATCTGAGGAAAGGGCGCCGGTGAAGATTTCATGAAGTCCATCCCCCATGACGGAATCGAAATGAGCAAGCTCTTCTTCGGTCATCTTCTGGTATTCATCCTGGCGTTTGCGGATGATTTCTTCGACCTTCTTATAGATTTCATTAATCGTCTCGGATTTTTCGTTATACACTTCGATGGATTCCTCGCCCGCCAGAAGCTGGTTCCCCGTAAGGCCCATGGCGATCGATGCGATCATGCCGCCAAGGAGCGCGCCTCCGGTCATGCCGAGCGGTCCCAGAATGGCGCCTGCAGCAGCGCCGCATTCAGCACCTTCCCATGATGCGGCAAGGGAAGTGACGCGGTAACCGGCATCCTGGGCAAATTTCTGCCCGGTGATTTCCCCGTTCACGTACTGCTTCAAAGGCTGGCTGAGCTCAATGCCCGCCTGAAGGACGAGGACGCCTACATTCGAGCGCAGGAGCGTATTGACCAGATGGCTCGTCGTCCCTCTTGTCATCGTCAGTGCTGCCTGATAAGCACCGCCGGCTGCCGTGATCATCCCGACGGTCTTAGCCATATCCTTGGCCGCATCATCAGCATTCTTCTTCCCCATGATGACATCGGCCGCCTGCATGCAGCTTTTGATGATCAGGGCAGGAGCTGCGATGCGGATTGTCAGGGATGCTCCCTTGTAAAACTCTCCGCCTGCTTTCTGGACAGTCTTCAGGGCGACTTTCTTGCCAAGCTCTATCTCCGCATTGGCCGCATGCGCCCCTCGTGTGAGCTTTGTCCCTGTGCTCAGACGATTTTTCATGGAAGTCAGTTCCTCCCACTCCGTCTTCGCGCCTTTAGCGGCATTCGCACGCAGGAAAGCCCAATAGAGTTTCCTGTTCGCTCCGGCATAATCTCCGCGGATCCTAAGATCTGCCTTCGCATGGAAATGACCTATCGCTTCCGATGATGATACCAGTGCTGCCGCATCCACTCCCTCTTCTGCAGCCCCCAGTGCTGTTTTCTCCCGTTTCTCTTCGTCCATGGTCTCCACCTTGCTTTTTTATAACAAATGGACATTTTATAAGCGGTTCCTGCGATACCTTATTATCTTAATTATACAAGCCTAATAACCCTGCTTCCAATTCCTAAAAGTACCAAGATATCTATGTTTTTGTGCATAAAAGACATAGAGAAATCCCTGAAGGGAAAGGATGCCTTCCTGCCTGCATTTCTAAACTATGAAATACTTTTTTAATAATTTCTGTAAGAAATTGGAAATCGCAGCCATAAAAAAAAGAGCCGTGGAAATATGTGCATTCCATAGGCCCACCATTTGTCTTCCTCGTGGTGTGTCTTCTTGTACTGTTCACGGGTGACCTTGTACATCTGTACGAGCTCACGGTCATTGAAGATGCGTGCCTCGTTTTGATAGTACTCCAGCTTTTGTTCCTTACCCTTGTTTTCCTTCCATCCTTCATTTTTCAAGCTTTCAATCGCTCCCCAGAACCCCATGCAGATCCTCCTTTCTTTACTCCATCATTCTGCCCTGCACGGCACTTCGAAACTTCTCTTTACCGTTTCTTTATAAATACTTTATTATTTTATCACTATTTTTATTTATGTCAATGTTTAAATATATTCAAAAGTACCGGTGTTTTCGGGGTTTGTATAGCTTTATTTTATACAACGCCTCCGCGTGAGTTCCATAAGATATAAACTGCCTGTTATTGTGTATACTCTATTTTTGAAATACTTTATTTATATTTTTGAATGTGCTTTTACAGATTTCAAAGGAGATAGAGGAAACTGATATCTTTTACGGGACAATCCATTTTCCCCATGCAAAAAGCCTCGCAGCTCTGCCGTGGGGCTTTTCTGTCTGCTATTCAATTGTTGTTAGTCGGTCAGACCGCGTTTCTTGAGTTCATTTCTGTAGCCGCAGGCACACCAGCCGTCTTCTTCATGCTGTGTCCTTTGATAAGTCTGCTCGCTGATCTTGTACATATCGATGAGTTCACGGTCATTGAAAATCCCCGCTTCCTCTTCGTAGTACCTGATCTTCTGGTACCTTGTCTCTGGCTCTCCCTTAAATCTCGCTCCTACTTTCGCGATCCTTCCTGCTATCCTCCGCCATCCCATGTTAAAACCTCCATCTCTTCCATGCCTTTCCCCGGGCATGGCTGCTAACATGAAATCTATATAGATACCTATATATCTAATTTTCTCAATTATATCATTTTAATCTATGCTGTCAGATCAATTATTTCTTTCAGGAAATCCCATGAAATTGACGATATTATGTAGCAATTCTAGATAATTGTCTACCATGATTCGAACGATTATAAAGAACTTTTTCTATGTATACTTAATAAACGAAATACATTCGCATCTAACTGACACTTTGTAAGATTTATTCTTTACTTCGCGGGTGTCCATTTCAAGAAAACAAAAAAAGAGCGGCACATGGCTGCTCTTCTTTTAGTCTGCTATTTCTTGCTCTCTTCCCATACTTTCCTGGCGTAGGATACGAGTCCTTTGGCTTCTTTGGTTCGGAGGAATCTTGGGTCGAGACCGTTGGGACCCAGGCGGAAGCGGTCGAGGGCGTCGGCGTCCTTGAATATTTTATAAAGGAGAATCTCGTCCTTGAGCGGCGGCTTCTTCTGATTCATGGCTTTGATGCCGACAGGATCGTCCCTGTCGTGGTAGCTCATGACGTCGAATACGCGCTGATCGTAGGCAAGACCTCCTTTTTGGCAGTATTCCCTGTAATACGCAGCGGCCCTGTCGCCATGACCGGTATCGTAGCCGTCTTCCATGCGGCGGGAATCGTGAAAAACGGAAGCGGCGCCGAGGGCTTCGCGGTCGTCTTGAGGAAGTTTCATTTCTTCTGCAATGAGGAGGGCAAAGAGAAGGACACGGGCGCAGTGTTCTTCGGTGTGTATTTCGCTCTCCTTCATGAGGAAGTGCACGTTGTCATGGAGGAATTTGCGCCAGCGGACATAATCGGATGCGATGGTAGAAGAAATATTCATGGAATCAGCTCCTTTCTTACCTATTATAAAGCAGGAAACGCTTCCTTGCGGAATTCATTTCCTGCCCTCTTTTACATGGCTTTCTTGATTTCTCTCAGTACGTCAGCAATCTTGCCGTCGATGCCGTAGGATCTGTTCTTGATATTTTCCGTGATGTAGACTTCGCCAAGGTTGATGGTGATGTAGGAGGCCTTCGGTTCCGCTGCGGTAAGGCGCATGAGCGGGCCTTTGATGAGCTGGTTTCTCCAGCCGATGCCCAGTTCCAGGATGACGAGGCGTTTTCCATGATACTTTTCAAGGAATGCGCCGAGGCGCTGGTCGCCATCGTCTGACACATACCGGTCAGCGGCGCCCATCATATGGATGTCCATGGGAGAGCCGCATTTCGGGCATTTCGGAGTCAGATCGCCCGGAACAAGGCCGTCTTTTTCTGCCTTGTGCATGTCCTCTGCTTTTTCAAGGACGGGATAAAGCGTGTCATGGCAGGCAGCCCGGCACTGCATGGTGAGCCAGTTTCCTTCGATTTCATCCATCTTCTCCGGATCGAAGCCGCTCATTTCGAAGTGGCATTCGCCATTGGAGGTGAGGACGAAGTAGTCCTTCTTTCCGATGATATCCCGGAGGTCCTTCATGACAGGCGTCTCTTCATATTCCGCGCAGTAATGGTGGATGAGGCGGCTCCAGAAGCCCCATTTCTCCGATTCGGTCGGCCAGTGGGCCGTCATGCCGTGAAGGAGGCAGGTGATGCCGTAATTCCTTTTGAAATCGCCGAAGAGGTCCTCGAAGGCTTTATTGTCCGCAAAGATATGGAGCCCTTCAGTAATGGAAAGGCCGTTGCTGACACCGATCAGGACAGCGTCGGCCTGCTTGATTTTTTCTGCAATTGCCTGATAATCCATTTCTTACTCCTCCCCTTTCTTTTTGACAGCCGCGGTCAGGACTTCTGCAATATCTCCCAGGATGGTCATGCCCTTATCCTCGATCTGGCGCGGAAGGAAGTCGAACTGGTTGTTCACGCCGATGTACCTCGCATGCGGCAGGCCCATGGTGAGCTGCCAGAAGGGTTCCTGGATGAACATCGGTGTCATGCGGCCGACACCGAGCTCGATGAAGAGGATCTTTGCATCCTTGTGTGATGCAATGTAGCTGGATGCCTTTTCATACTGTTCTTTATACTTCTTTCCCTGCAGGAAATTGCCGTATCCTCTGACCCAGGGGAAGGCTTCGCCGCCGCAGTGCGGACAGCGCGGAATCATGCCCTTTGGGATCTTGATGCCGTCTCCCATGGCACGGATCATGTCTTCTACCGGCTGCACGGCATCCCACGTGTCATCCTGGCAGCAGGAGGCGCACTGGAAGAAACGGTGGTCGCCCTGCAGCTCTGCGACTTTATTTTCCGGATAGAGTTTGATGAACTGCGTATCCTGGTTCGTCGTGATGACGAAGAAATCCTTACCCTTGAGCAGGGCGTCCAGATCATGGTACGGCGCGCGTATGGGCGCAGTGAGCGTCGTATGAAGGAATGTCGCAAGGAATGCCCAGAAAGCCGCACGGTCATTCCAGTGACGGAACATGCCGTCGAAGGCGCCGTTGAAGTGGTAGACTTCCTCGAACTTGCCGAAGTATTTCTTGAAGGAATCGTTGTTTTCATAGTAGAAATTGCCGCCGCCAGCCGCAGAAAGGCCGGAAGCGCCGCCCACGATGACGCAGTCCGCATCGCGGATTTCCTGAACGAGACGATCAATCTTCTCATCCATGGAAAGCTTGGAAGGGCCGGCCAGCTCGTAGGGCGTACCGCCTCTTCTGTAAATACCGTAATATTTTTGGAAATTCATCTGTGTCTGCATGACAAGATCTTCATAAAAGCTCATGGTTGTTCTCCTTATTGCTGTAAATATTATTCTTACACCCATATACTACAGATTTCTTGCTATCGTGTCAATCTGTTGTTATAATTTAATATACAGCAAAGGAGCGATTCCCATGAAATACTCGACAAAAGTGAGCGATGCCGTCCACATTCTTTCCTTCATTGCGCTGAACGCGAAGGAAAGCCTGACGAGCCAGGCCATCGCAGAAAGCGTCAAAACGAACCCTGCCTTCGTGAGGCAGATGATGTCATCGCTTAGAAACGCAGGACTTTTGACCAGCGTCAAAGGCCACGCCAAGCCGGCCCTCTCCCGGGATGCGAAGGACATATCCCTTCTGGACGTTTACCGCGCCGTCGAAGGCGACAAGCCCCTCCTCCATCAGGACACGCACACGAATCCGGAATGCGGCGTGGGCGTCAATATCCAGCTCGTCATCCGTGACTGCTACGACCAGGTGCAGAAAAAGGCCGAAGAGGAAATGGCCTCCATCAGCATGCAGGATATCCTGGACCAGTACGAGAAAAGGCTGGAAAAGCAGGGCGTCTGATATAGCAGCGCAAGATGCCGGGGCTTTCCTGCCTTTCCTTCCGTTTTGCGGAATAGTACAATGAAAGTAATAGTAATTACAGGATCTTATGCATATCTGTTTGTTTCAAAGCGGGGTGTCTTACATGCGGAAATTAAAAGCGATTGTTTTGGCCGGCATTTTATCTGTCACGTGTGCCTTCAGTGTTTCGGCGGCAAGCGGTTACGTTCAGATCGTAGGCAATACAGCGTATGACAGCAATGGCAATTCTTATACCACCGTCGGAAATACGACGTACTCTTCCGAGGGTACTTCCTATACACAGGTCGGAAATTATGTCTATGGGAGCAATGGCGTTTCATACACGACCATCGGCAATACGACCTTCGACAGCAATGGCGGATCCTATCAGGCGGTAGGCAATAACATCTTTGGCTCTGATGGCAGCCACGCACAGGTCGTTGGCAATCAGATCTACTACGATGAACCCGATGATCAGGATCAGGACCAGGATGGCGTCTTCCCCTACCTTTATTAAACAAAAGAGCTGAGACGAAATGTGCGGGCATTTCATCTCAGCTCTTTTTTTATTTCCATTCTTTCTGGATTTTCTCTTTCAGGTCCAGAATGCGCTGTTCTATGATTCTTATAGTTTTCTCGTATTCTTCCCTGGATTTCCCGGAAGGATCGTCAAGCCCCCAGTTCTCTTCGTAAGCGGCCTTCATGGCCGGGCAGGCTATGCCGCAGCCCATGAGAATGACGATGTCCGGCGCCGGGATATCCCTGAGCGTCTTGCTCCTCTGCGTCTTTTCCATGTCTACGCCATGCAGCTCTTTCATCCATTTGACGGCGCCCGGGTCAAGGTGATCCTGCTTTTCCGTACCCGCTGAAAAGGGTTCGAACGCATCTCCCGCCAGTTTTCTTCCCAGGGCTTCTGCGATCTGGCTTCTGCATGCATTATGTGTGCAGAGGAAAGCCACTTTCGGCTTATTTTTATTCATCTTGTTTTCCTCTTTGGGAAATAGTCCTGCGTCGAATTGGCGATGCGGACAAGGGTGAGCATGACAGGAACTTCTGTCAGCACGCCGACGGTGGTTGCCAGCGCGGCAGGGCTCGTCGTGCCGAAAAGGGCAATGGCGACGGCCACGGAGAGTTCAAAGAAATTGGATGCGCCGATCATGGCTGCCGGAGCGGAAATATCATAGGGCAGCTTCAGGATGCGGCAGGCGCCATAGGCGATAAAGAAGATAAGAAACGTCTGAAGAATGAGCGGCACGGCGATGAGGACGATGTGCAGCGGATTCGACAGGATGACTTCTGTCTGGCCGGCAAAGATGAGAATCAGCGTAAGGAGAAGTCCGATGGTCGTCGCATTGTCGAATTTGTGGATGAAGGTCTTTTCGAAGTACTCCCTGCCATGGCTTTTGATGACGCTGATACGTGTCAGGATGCCGCCGGCAAGCGGAATGACGACGAAGAGGAGGACGCTTAAGAAAAGCGTGCTGTACGGGACTTCGACATGGGAAACGCCCAGGAGGAATTTCACGATCGGCACGAAAAGGACAAGGATGATGAGATCATTCGTTGCGACCTGGACGACGGTATATGCCGGATTTCCTTTTGTCAGAGAGCTCCAGACGAAGACCATGGCCGTACAGGGAGCCGCGCCTAAGAGCACAGCGCCGGCAAGGTACTGCGTCGCAATGTCGGGCGCGATCCACGCTTTGAATACGACGAAGAGGAAGAAGCTGGCGATGCCGTACATGGTGAACGGCTTGATGAGCCAGTTCACGACCCATGTGACGATGAGGCCCTTCGGATTCTTCCCGATTTCCCTGACGCTTTCAAAGTCGACTTTCATCATCATGGGATAAATCATGACCCAGATGAGGATGGCGATCGGTATGGAAATCCCTGCAATCGTCATATTTCCAAGAAAGGCCGTCACGGACGGTGCGGCTTTACCAAGAAGCACGCCGGCGGCCATGCAGAGAAATACCCAGACCGTCAGGTAACAGTTGAAGAAGCTGATGCCTTCTTGTTTTTCCTGGCTCATTTCACGGCTTCCTTTCCGTCATCCTGGCAGGGATTCCCTGCTCCGTTATCCCTGCAGGACTCGCAGGTTTTGTAATCCGCATAGGCTTCTTCGCTGATGGTGTACCGCTCTACCAGTGCGCGCAGCGTCCTGCCGCCTTCCAGCGACAGCGAATAATACATCCACTTCCCGCACTTGCAGGAATCGACAAGGCCTGTATCGCAGAGGATTTTCATGTGATGCGAAAGAGTCGGCTGCGTGATGTGCAGTTCCTCTAAAATAACGCAGGCACATTTTGAACCGTCCTGCAGCATATGGAGAATCGCCAGACGGTTCTCATCCGTCAGCGCTTTTATGATCCGTACATCGTTTTTATAATCCATCTCGAACCCCCCTCTTGTGATATATGGCAAGTATAAGGCATACATTCGCGCTTGTCAATGTATCAATATGAAGAAAAAGCATGAAAAGAGCAGCCCATAGCGAGCTGCTCTTTTTTATTCCCATTTTTTATTGATCAGATCAGGATCATGCTGCCTGCTGCGAGAAGTAAGCAGTAAGTCAGGCGGTTGAACATTTTCTGGTTGATCATGTCATGAATCTTGTTCCCGAGCCAGATGGCAAATACGAGCGGAATGACGCCGAGTGCCAGGAGCTGGAGGAACTGCGCATTGTAGAGGCCTTTGGAGTAGTCGTTGAACATCAGGACGAGGTTCAGAATCGACCATACGGAAGCGACGTTGGCGCGGAAGGAGTCTTTGTCACGGAAGGTGGCAACCAGGTAGACGACCAGGAGGGCGCCGCCGGAAGCGAACATGCCGTGGATAATTCCTGCTCCGAGGAGTACCGGGATGGCAATCCATGCCGGGAGGGAAGAATTAGACTGCTTCATGAAGAGGTTCTTCAGTGCAACGGCTACGATGATGCCGCCGTAGAGAGGAACGAGGATGGCCTGGTTCACGACGTTGTAGAGGTGAATGCCGATAGCCATGCCGACGAGCATGAAGGCAACGATTCGGAAAAGTTCCTTCGGGTTGATATATTTGCGGTTCTGCACCATGAGCAGAACGCATACGAGCCAGCAGATGACATTTATGACCGCTTTGGCCATATCTGGTCCGTAGAGGAGGATGGTCGGCGGAATGGAGAGCATCACGCCGGCAAATCCGGTCAGGGCCTGTATTATATTTGAAATAAATACGGCTGCCATAAAGAGAGCTAATTTTACAAATTCTGGAAGCATCATAAGATCCATCTCGTTCACCACATTTCTTTGTTTTAATATTCGGCTTGGGATTTCTCGTATCCCGGAAGCCCGATAACTTGTATGTTTTCCATTATATTCTCTTTTTTCGAATTGTATAGTAGGCTTGACCATTCTCTATTTATTGATATGTTTAAGTCATAGCAAGATAGCATATCAATCTCATTAGGTTATGCAGTTTTAAGCAGCTGTCCTATTACTCAAACTCATCTGAAAGCCTTTGGATGAGTTTGAGTTATATCCGATACAATCGAGCTTTTTTCAAAATGACCATGATTTTAAGTGTTTTGCAAATTGACTGGGCGTTCAAAACCTTTATGCATAATGTATAAAAAAGTGATAGCTATAGACTTTTTCTCTGTCTATCTCGTTTACCACTTATACCTTATTTCATCATGAAGATGCAGAACAAAGTGTAAGGAATTGGAGGCAGGATTATTTCCCCTTCTCGCTACCATCTGCCTGCTTCCAGAGCTTTGCCGGGCAAAGGCTTTCGCGATTTCCTTCCCCACTGCTTTTGCAGAAAAGACTTCGAACGCCTGAAGTGGTATTACCTGCACCTGCAGCATTCCTGGAAATCACGGGACCGATTACGCTCTTTTGGCTATTTCTTCCGTATCCTGTATAATAGATGTAATACTTAATGAATTTACTGAGCGTGGAGGTTTTTTATGGCAGATAATGTGACTCCGTTCCCGCAGGGGGTTCGGCATAAGAATTTGAAAGCGGATGCTTTCGAAAAGTATATGAAGGCAGAAGGGCTGAATTTCTTCCGCCGTCAGGATGTACATGATTCTTTTGATACGGTGATTTTCATGACAGCGCTGCCGGCCGGCGCAAGCCACAAGGTCGTGACGGCTGTCATTACGAATAACAGCATGTACCTTCTCGTCCGCGTGCATCTGGGCACCTGCCCGAAGGGGCCGGCCCGCCAGACGTTCCTGGACTATATCAACCAGCTGAACGGCCATCATGCGATCGTGAAATATTCCGTCGAACGGGATGACAATGTATTCCTCGATGTCTGCGTGACATCCCGCGACGAACGCTTCGATCCGTCCGTCGTCCGCACGTCGCTCGACCTTCTTGTTTTCCACCTGAAGGAATACTATGATGACATCGCACGCCGTCTGGACAAGACAAGCGATCAGACGAACGGCTTCACCATGTAAAAAATGGAAATAAAAAAGGGGCTATGACAAAATGTGCAATCATTTTGCCACAGCCCCTTGTGCATCGTTATATTCGATTTTTGGGGATTATCCAACATATTTATCTATCTGTTTTATCTGAAAACCTCAAAACCTCGCTTTGCTCGAGAACTACTGTATTCCCCGGCTTCGCCGGGACCTTCTCCTTCGGAGCAAGGTTAACACCCTTAAACCGAACTTCGTTC
>ENA-UEYD01001905-UEYD01001905.1-human-gut-metagenome-genome-assembly--contig:-NODE-1905-length-13039-cov-5.957645_pt1 | contig 13039 bp, 7 predicted proteins | sample MGYA00242907_ERZ507875 | MGnify/ENA primary metagenome ERZ507875 (study PRJEB26167, sample SAMN06115506) | human gut metagenome | host: Homo sapiens | place: China:Shandong | collected 2015-08-07...
CGAATTATACCAGACCAAAGGTTTAACACCTTGACTCAAAGCATATTTCACGGCATCTTGGATATTTCCCCCATTTCTCATTACATCCCATTCCCAATCGATCAAATCATAAGGCCACTTCATCTTGACTGCCAGGTCAATGTATTCCTTCACGATTTGATAATCTTGAGAACCATGGTTATATGCCCAATAAATCCATGACACCATTCCGGGTTTTATCCATTCCGTATCCTCCACCTTAGAAGGGTCAGACACATCCGTCACCAGTGTAGACTCAGTAATATCAGCTAAAGAACCAGCAATAAGCAATCGCCATGGAGACTCCCACACACCGCTAAAAGCAAGCTTTTTATCGCCCAATCGCACCTGATAATTATCTCGATTATCCCCATTATACAGAAAAGAGCCACAATGCCCCCGTCTGATATTAGCTTCCGTAATCAGCACAAACACAGAATCCCGTGGCTCTATAAGCGCCGGATATCCCCAAAGGTCAACCTCCGGGCGATTGGCAAGCTTACCATCAGTAGATAGCGGGAAAAACTTTTCATAACCCGGATCATATTGTTGCATCCATCTTTTACTCCCTTGTGGCAGAGCATACGTCGTATATTCATTAATGATATGTTCTTCATCCGAAATAGCTTTAAGCCCATACCTAAATGCAACTCCATTATTGTACACCCTAAACGTTACCTCCAAAATTTGCCCTTTATTGTTTTCCAAAGAATAAACCCGTTCGGAAGCCTCGTTCACACAATGGCTCCGTTTTCCCGTAATCATCCTATAATCATCAATCACGGATTTCGGTTCCGAAACTGATTTCAATCTTAAGTTACCGGCAAACTTTTGCGCATCTGTCTCCAATCCCAGTTCGGAACAAAAAAGAATACTATCTCCCTTGTAATGCACAACGAAAGTGGCTTTTCCATAATTGCCATCCTTTATCGTCACTACACCAACCTTTAAGGTTCCGTCAGGAGAAATAGTATCAAATGTCCCCGAGTGGCACGAACTGATTATAACAGCTATTACAATTCCCCATGTTTTTCTAAGTAAGTTCATAAACATACATATTTAGTTAGTACAACTACCCTTATTTGTTAACCCAACAAAAGTAAGGAAATATCTCTGTGCATATTTACAATTTTAGATAATCCATTTGTGACTTTAGATAATATCGTCCTTCTATCCCACTTGTAAAGCAAGAAAATCCCGAAGCATATTTCTATCGCTTCGAGCTTTTCAATCATTTGTTATTCCTGTATCAAAAACTATTCACCATTAAATTCCTATCAAAATAAGCGCTAAATTTAACCTCTAACTTTATCTAACTTAATTTTTTTCTACCACTGATTCACTACATTTTGAGATACAGCGATATTATATCCTCTGATGTCATGCGACCATTATTTATCCATTATTATTGATTCGGGAACCAACAATCGTACTGCAAAAACCCCTCCTGCTGTAGTATCCGGCTTACTCTGGAACCTAACTGTAATTTTATCTTTCGATTTCAGCAAAGTAGCCGGAATATTATATTCCACATTACAGAACAAGTCTTTCTTCCATTTCCCGACAATATTTTCCGTAGCGATAGTTTGACCGTCAACCAGAATATCAAAGCTCCTGCTACCAGACTCAGCTCCCCAATAACGGACCATCAATGAGAGATTCTCATTCCCTTTCGTGGTCAGTGTATATTCGAAATATCCCCCATTACGGGCATCACGCCAAGCCTCACCGGCATGTACTCCACGATGTGAATCCTGAGTTTTCATTGCATGATCCGACTCAGGTTGTTGCTCACCCGATGATACCATATCCACAGTACGCTTGTCGAGTATCATTCTCCCACGTTCTTCAGTTTCCACAGCTTGTTTATATTCCTTGAATGCGGGCTCGGACATTGATAACCAATACATCATATAGCGGCTATCATGAATTCCATAGAATGGTTCAAGTATCAGATTCTTATATTTTTCCTGAGTAAATAAACCGGGAACAGTAAAACTAAAAGATTTTCCTTCGACAGGCCTCATACTATTCAATTTATTCAGAATATCACTTCTTTCTCCTATAATATAAGGTGCGTCAAAAAGTGAAACCAGCGATCCGTGCGCAATATGCTCCCAACGCCCGTCTCCGGCAATTAATCCGGGCATATTTTCCGTTCCCGTCCTCGCACCTAACAAAATAGGACCACGCATGATCGAGATAGCGTTAGGTACATTGGGCAGTTCTTCAATTCTCACGGTCATCGGAGTCTTTATTTCTACTACATCTCCTTTTGACCATTGGCGATCAATGGCTATATAAGAGCCTGACTGCGCACTTTTTGCATAATCAACCCCGTTGCAGACCACCTGCATTTTTCCCTGCTCCACCCACGATGGATAACGTATCAGCAGTTTAAACTGTGTTGCTTTGGAAGGATTAACAGTCAGCGTAGTCCCCTCTTCATTCGGAAAGTCCGTTTCTTGTACAATCTTAATCTTCTTCTCTTTCCAGTTCAATTCAGAAGGTATAAAAAGATTCACATACAGAGCATTATCCGCCGTATCATGAGTATAAATAAACTGCCCGTATTTACCATGATTCTCCATACCGGTACCCACACAACACCACATTGCTTTTCCCGGTGCCGAATAAACACGATAATGCGAGGGGCAAGCAGGTGTGAAATATACATATCCCCCATGTTCAGGATGCTGGGTAGAAAGGATATGATTATACATGGCACGTTCATAAAAATCGGCATATTCCACTTTGGGATGCATGCGGAACAGACCTTCGGTAAGTTTCAGCATATTGTTAGTATTACACGACTCCGGTCCCTGACGTTCGTGCATATAATCGGAACATTTTCCTGCTTCGGGAAAATGCTCACCCCGACTGTTTCCGCCTAATGACAAAGAGCGATGAGAAACTACAGTCTCCCAGAAAAATTCAGCAGCAATCATAAAATCACTGTAATCCGGAGCGGTTTTCGAATTAAGTTCGGCCACACGCTGATATCCCACAGCTTTAGGCACTTGCGTATTGGCATGCTTGTTATCCAGATTATCAATGCGCCTTGCCATACTGTCGAAAATCTGCTTATGTGAGAAGCGCTTCGCCGTATCGAGGTATTTGGGATTGCCAGTCATTTGCCAGGCATCCGCATACACTTCATTCATACCGCCGAATTCATTATCCAGCATACGCTCCATTTGCCGGTCGTCTAAATTAGAAATAACGTCGACGCCCCAGTCACAAAACTTCAGGAAGATCTTTTTCGCTTTTTCATTTTTACCGTAAAGCCAGGCATCCCGCAGTCCGGCATAGGTTTTATGCATATTATACCAGGCCACCCAATAGTTCCATACAATGCCTACATTTCCTTTTCTTATTTCTTCCGCAAACTTCTTACTGTTTGGAAAGCCACAAATAGAGCCATCACCATTAGCCTGCTGTACACGTGCAAATTCAGAAACCATATAATCCATACGTTTTTTGCACTCCTGATTACCTGTAGCGGCATAATGAATGGCTAAAGCAGTCAGATAGTGCCCACCGATATGCCCGTCAAGACCGTCTTTTTCCCAGTTACCATACGTTTCCGCTTTCTTAGGTAATCCTGCTTCACGCAGAAAAGGAGCCAGCAGACGATCGGTATCATACTGAAGCAGAACCTTAACATTCAAATCACAGGCATGCTTAAAAGGACCTGCGGTTATTCTCACATCTCCCAGAGGAAAAGTGTTCGGATAAAGCGCGTCCTGCGCAGTAAGGCTTGTAAAACTAATAGTTATCAGTAACAATAGAATCCATTTTTTCTTCATTTCCTAATCCTTGATTTATTTCCACTTATAATCATACTTTCATATGATCTGACACAATGCAAAAATAGGCCTACTATGTTATAGTCATTGTCAATTTCAGACATTTGATTTTAGATTTCAGATAAAACTTCTTTCGTAGCTTCACCGCAACTCTACCGTACTTGCTCCGTACATTTTTCAAAAGATGTAACACCAGGAAAGAAACGTGTAACATCATTATTGGGCTAAGAAAACAGAATGCCGTATGTTTGCGACATAAAATTCAGAACCATGAAAAACATTGCAATCATCTTAGTATGCGCATTGGCGTATTGCTTCGGGGTACAGGCACAAAGTAGTATCCCCCACTCCCAGGCCGGTTTCGATGTAGAAAAAACAGGAATAGCCCAAGGGAAAATAGAAACGGTGGCTTATAACTCTAAAACCGTCGGTACGAAGCGGAAAGTATTGGTTTATACCCCTCCCGGCTTCAGCAAAAGCAAGAAATACCCCGTACTTTATCTTCTGCATGGTATCGGTGGCGATGAACAGGAGTGGTTCAATAATGGCAAACCACAAGTCATTCTCGATAACCTGTATGCCGAAGGCAAACTAACGCCGATGATCGTAGTACTCCCCAACGGAAGGGCCATAAAAGATGACCGCGCTACGGGCAATATCATGGCTCCGGATAAAGTAGAAGGCTTCGCCATTTTTGAAAAAGATCTGTTGAACGACCTGATTCCCTTTATTGAAAAGACATATCCTGTAATCAAGAATCGAGAGAGCAGAGCCATCGCAGGCCTGTCAATGGGTGGCGGGCAATCTCTAAACTTTGGTCTGGGAAATCTGGATAAATTCGCCTGGGTAGGAGGATTCTCATCCGCTCCCAACACCAAAGCACCCGAAGTGCTTGTCCCGAATCCGGAAGCTACCAAACAGCAACTGAAACTGTTGTGGATATCCTGCGGAGACAATGACAACCTAATGTCCTTCAGCGAGCGTACTCACCTCTATCTGCAACAGCATCGGATTCCCCACATCTTCTATGTGGAGCCCGGAGGCCACGACTTCAATGTATGGAAAAACGACCTCTACCTGTTCTCTCAATTGCTATTCAAGCCTGTAGATACATCAAGCTTCGATAAATACGGCCTTCACGGGACACGCGCGGAATCCAACGTACGGAATTCCAAATATCCGCAACTGACAGCAGACCACCGCGCTATCTTTCGCATAAAAGCCCCGGATGCACAGAAAGTACAGATAGATCTGGGACGGAAATATGATATGGTCAGACAGGAAGGGGGCATCTGGGAAACGGTAACCGATTCTTTGGGTGAAGGTTTCCATTACTATTCACTATTGATTGACGGAGTGGCGGTAGCCGATCCCGGAAGTGAAACTTTCTATGGCATGGGACGCATGGCAAGCGGCATTGAAGTTCCTTTCAAAGGTGGAGAATATTATGCACTGAAGGATGTGCCGCACGGTGATATCCGCATGAAACGTTACTACTCGGAAGTAAGCCGTTCGTGGAGACGCTTCTTTGTATATACGCCTGCCGGATATGACACCCACACGACTGAAAAATATCCTGTTTTATATCTGCTGCATGGTGGTGGAGAAGATGAACGCGGCTGGGCTACGCAAGGTAAAACGGACCTGATAATGGACAACCTGATCGCTGAGGGAAAGGCTAAACCGATGTTGATAATAATGTTAGACGGCAATATGGCTTCTGCCGGATTCAATGCCGGTGCCTTGAAAGCATTCGAAGCCGAGCTGATGCAGGTTGTCATTCCATTTGTAGAAAAGAACTATCGCGTCAGAAAAGAACCGGACAGCCGCGCACTTGCAGGCCTCTCTATGGGAGGCATACAGACACTTTATGCCGGCCTATACCATACAGATATGTTCGCTCATCTCGGTGTATTCAGTTCCGGATGGCTACCTTTCTACCAGAAAATCGCAGATGACCAATACGAATTTATCAACAAGAATAAAGCGGCAATAGACTCTCAACTCAGATTACTCTGGATTGCCATGGGAGGTAAAGAAGATATAGCCTATCAGAATTGTCAGAATATGCTTAAAGAGTTTGATGCACTAAAACTGAAGTATATATATTCCGAATATCCGGGTGGACACACTTGGCCGGTATGGAGGAATAATCTGTATAATTTTGCGCAATTGTTGTTCAACAAATAACAAAAGACACATTAGAAAGCAATCTATCTTCTTACTCAATACTTACTAAGATTATCATAAATATATCTGATTTTGAAATTCAAATATCTAATATCAAAAGCCACTCATCCTTCGATGACTTACTTTTGCCGCATAGTATCTTATTGAACAAATAATAACATAAATATTTACGTATAAAAAAGATTAGATTGGTTATGAAAAGAATTCAAGTCGTTTTATTATTGTTTGCTATTGTCCCTATGTTTGCAATAACAAAAGCAATAGCCGATAATAATAATCAGCCCAAAACATCCAAGTTTGTTTATCACGGAGCCGGTAATCCGTATCTACCGTTATGGGAACATTTGCCTGACGGAGAACCCCGTGTTTTTGAAGATCCCGACAATCCGGGAAAATTTCGCGCTTACATCATCGGTTCGCACGATGTCCGCTTCGGCAGTTATTGCGGACCAGACATCAGAATGTGGTCGGCACCTGTAGAAGATTTATCAAGTTGGCGTGACGAAGGGCCTATCTTTACCTATCAAGTAGAAGGACAATGGGATGTGATGTACGCTCCCGACCTTGTTGAAGTGAAAAGAAAGGACGGCACAAAAGAATATTATCTGTACCCGCATAGCCGCGGTAGAGACAGAGAAGCAATGGTTGCCAAAGGAAGCCGCCCCGACGGACCTTTTACCCCTATTAACCTGACTGCCGATGGTACAAAAACTCTGCCCGGAAGTATTCTGGGATTCGACCCGTCGATATATATCGAATATATCACAGATCCGAACGATCCGGATTATGAAATCGGATTCAGAGCCTATGGCTACTGGGGATTCCAACGTTCATTAGCCGCTCAACTGGACCAGAACACCATGTATTCCGTACGCCCGGGAACAGAGGTTATTCCTTATTTCATGCCGGCAGGCGTTCGCAGAGGTAACAACCGCGGTCCGAAGAATATTTCATATCCGCATATCTTTCCCGGAGAGGATCTCGAAGCATTCAACTTCTTTGAAGCTTCATCCATACGTAAGATTGGAAACAAATACGTAACTATCTACAGCGGACATTCAGGTCCCGACTATGGATTGGGCAGTTCCAACTCCACTTTGCGTTACGCTTATGGTGATTCTCCACTGGGTCCATGGAAAAGCGGCGGCGTTCTGGTCGATTCGCGTGCCCCGGTGTTAAATCAGGATGGTTCACACCTGCAAACAACTAATGCAGGACACAATACACACGGAAGTATAGAACTCATTAACGGACAATGGTATGTATTCTATCACCGTCCGCCACGGGGATTCGGCAATGCACGCCAGTCAATGGTAGCCCCAATCCATGTAGAATGGGATAAGAAACCGGTGTCGGAAGGCGGTAAAGTTTCCATCAGAGCCTACGATCCGTATGCAAAAAATAAAATCTGGACAGCCAAAGACAGCCAAGGAAATGAATACAAAGGAGCAGAAGTAACCTCAGAAGGATTCCATATATTCGGTCTTGATCCCTATCAGTATTATTCCGCGGGATTTGCATGTTATCTCTCCGACGGACGTATCCAACAGGATTCATGGGACATCTGGGATAATCATGCCCCCATCACAAACGTGAAAAACGGCAATATAATAGGATATAAATACTTCGGTTTCGGCGGATTGAATAAAGACAAACTGGGTTTGAAAGCTTTCGAAGGAACCAAAAAGGGAAACCAAACAGCCTTCAACCTCTTCCTTACACCCAAAACATCAAAAACGTTTAAAGTGAACGTTTGGTTAGATGGTCCGTGGGATAACGAAACCTGGAAAGGGACGAAGATAGGCGAAATTGTTGTTCCCGCCAACTCGGCGCAGAAAACGGAACAGTTTACAATTGATGTATCGAAGTTTGTTGACCACCTGGACAAGAAACATGCAATTTATCTCGTTGCTGAAAGCGAAGACACTGGCAATCTTTTCGATTTAGCCGGCTTGGGATTCAGCTCAAACAAGAAGAAGATCACTCGCCCTATTGTCCCCAAAGTAAATATAGAGGTCAATGGAAAAGCAATCGAAGTACCGGCAACTCCTGTACGCTCTACTGAAAGCAATGGTATTACCGGCTATGACATCTATGAAGCTGTTTACAAACTTCCGGCCGGAACTACCGGAACCCCTACTGTATCGGCATCAGCAACTGATAAGAATGTGAAAGTAGAAATTATCCAGGCAACATCGGTTTCCGGAACTGCTATTGTGAAATTCGATTATAAAGGGGTGGTTAAAACATATAAGGTTGTGTTTACTCCTCTTGCATAAGAATATAAACAGCAATCAGAATATAGTCAAATAGAACTGATTTGTGAATATGAAATTCACAATACATTTCTATTTGACTATATAGCTATATAGAAAGAATGTACCATGAAAAAAACATTTACTATTCTATTATTTATATGTGCAGCCACAGGGATAAATGCACAAGATAAATTGTATCCCAACGAGTTTCCGCTCTCACAAATAACACTCCTCGAAGGGCCGTTGAAACATGCCCGTGACTTAAATATCGAGACATTACTCAAGTACGACTGTGACCGTTTGATGGCTCCCTATCGAAAAGAAGCAGGGCTGACACCCAAAGCCAAATGTTATCCCAACTGGGACGGATTAGACGGACACGTCGGAGGACATTACCTCACAGCTATGGCTATCAATGCAGCCACCGGCAATAAAGAATGTCGCAAGCGTATGGAGTACATTATCAGTGAAATTGCCGAATGTGCCGAAGCCAATCGCAAGAATCATCCCCAATGGGGTGTTGGCTATATGGGCGGAATACCTAACAGCCAAAATATTTGGAATGGCTTTAAAGACGGGGACTTCCGTGTATACAGTGGCTCATGGGCACCGTTCTACAATTTGCATAAGATGTATGCCGGCTTACGCGACGCATGGCTATATTGCGGCAATGAACAGGCAAAGAGTCTTTTTCTACAGTTTTGCAATTGGGCAATCCACATCACATCAGGATTGTCGGACGAACAGATGGAACGGATGCTTGGCAACGAGCATGGCGGCATGAACGAAGTGCTTGCTGATGCGTATGCCATTACTCATGAACAGAAGTACCTTGACTGCGCAAAGCGTTTCTCCCACAAACGGTTATTTACTCCTATGTCGCAGCGGCAAGACTGCCTCGACAATATGCACGCCAATACGCAAGTACCCAAAGTTATCGGCTTTGAGCGTATATCAGAGCTGTCGGGAAATGAAGATTATCATGTGGCAAGTTCATTCTTCTGGGATATCGTAACCGGCGAGCGCAGCCTTGCATTTGGCGGGAACAGCCGTCGTGAGCATTTCCCTGCCAAGGATGCTTGTATGGATTTCATCAACGACATTGACGGCCCTGAGAGCTGTAACACCAACAATATGTTGAAACTTACAGAAGACCTCCACCGTCGTAATCCGGAAGCGCGGTATGCCGACTACTACGAGCTTGCCACATTCAACCACATACTCTCCACCCAGCACCCGGAACATGGAGGCTACGTCTATTTCACGCCTGCCCGTCCCCGCCACTATCGCAACTACTCCGCTCCTAATGAAGCAATGTGGTGTTGTGTCGGCACCGGTATGGAGAACCATGGCAAGTACGGACAGTTCATCTACACCCATGCAGGTGATGCCCTTTTTGTGAATCTATATGCGGCTTCACAGCTCGACTGGAAGGAACGCGGCATCACGTTACGTCAGGAGACGGCTTTCCCTTATTCTGAAAACAGTACTATTACTATTGCGGAAGGTAAAGGCACATTCAATCTCATGGTGCGTTATCCGGGATGGGTACATCCGGGCGAATTCAAGGTCAGTGTAAACGGAAAGCCTGCCGACATCATTACAGGCCCGTCATCCTACGTCAGCATCAATCGCAAATGGAAAAAAGGCGATGTAGTAAACATCAATTTCCCAATGCACTCATCCCTGCGCTATCTACCCAACGAACCGCAGTACGTTGCTCTCATGCATGGGCCTATCCTGCTCGGAATGAAAACCGGTACAGAGTCGATGGCGTCACTTATAGCGGATGATAGTCGCTTCGGGCAGTATGCAGGCGGTCCAAAGCAGCCTATTGATAAAGCTCCAATCCTCATCAACAATGACATTGCCAGTATCCCGTCACAGCTCACTCCTGTGCCTGGTAAACCACTGCACTTCACACTCAGCACCCGCATGGAGAACAAGATTGAAGGGGAGTTGCAACCATTCTTCGAGATTCATGACTCTCGTTACATGATATATTGGCTTGCCCTCACCGAAGGTAGTTACAAGCAGTATATCGATAACATTGCCAAGCAGGAACAGGAGCGTCAGGCACTCGAAGCAAGCACTGTCGACAAAGTGCAGCCAGGCGAACAGCAACCGGAGACCGACCACCAGATGGAGACCGACGAGTCATACACCGGTAACACAAATAATGTCTTCTATCGCGATGCCCGCAACGGACATTATTTTAGCTACCTCATGCAAACCGATGGTCTGACTAACCTCAAGCTGCGACTCAAGTATTGGGGAGTGGGCGAATGGAAAAGCCACGAATTCGATATCTATATTGATGATGTGCTTCTCCGTTCCATCAACAACACCGGCAAATATCGCATATCAGAGTTCAAGGCAGAAACCTATGACATTCCGGCTACTCTTTTGCAGGATAAGAAACAAGTACGCGTCAAGTTTGTGGCAAAACCCAACAAGCAAATAGGTGAAATATATGAAGTAAGATTAATAAAACAGTAGCTGGATAGCTACTGTTTTATTTCTTTTCCAATACGGATACAAGCTCCGCCACCCGGCGCTAACTTTATATTCAGAACTTCATTCCGCGTTACTTTCTTTTTCGAAACCTTAATCGTTTCTCTGTTACTCAAATAATGGGCATTCTCCCCATCTTCTATAATTTCCGCTTCATAGTCTCCTTTACCTAAGAAAGACAGCGGCACACGTAAAGTTCTACTTTCTTCGTTAGTTGCAGCTCCTACCAAGAATGCTCCATCTTCCGCTTGACGCATCATTACGATATATTCCCCTATTTTGCCATCCAAAGTCTCACTTTCCAGCCAAGGCATCTTCTGTGCAGACAAAAAGCGGAGTAAAGCAGGGTATTTACGATAATATTCAGGAATATCCGGAATAATCGTTGCGCCGGAGAAAGTGATCAATGTTCGTGCAGCTTCCGATACCACCGTTGAAGGTACCTCCTGATTATTATCCGAACGCGTCGTTTTCCCCTGTCGCAAGTCAAACATACCATTATTCATATCAATCGGGCCGGCTATCATATTCACAAATACCGAAGTAACAAAGGTCTTGGGATAGAAAATCTCATGGCCGTCCAATTGAGCCTTGCAATATTCACGTGTCACAGCATTGGGCCACGTCCGCATCTGCCCATAGGGATGCACCGGATAATCATGAAAATCTACCAATAATTTATACCGTGCACACATTTCAGTTATACTCTTCGTTCTGGTATTCTTCTCTTCGCCATCTCCAGCCATAAAACCATACTTCACCCCGGCAGCTCCCCATGCGCCATATTGCTTCAAGGTTTCCTCCAACGGATAATTACGTCCTCCTACATCATTCAGATACAGCCAAATGCCTACTCCTTTCTGTTTTCCATATTGAATCAGCTTTCGTACATCCCTGGCCTTATCTCCCTTTACAGGATCTGAGCCTTGCTCAAACTCAGGTCCATACCAGTTGGCATCAAGAACCAGATAGGCAAAACCCTGTTCGGCGGCAAAATCAACCATTCTTTCCCAAGAAGGATAAGACATTGTATAATGAAATCCTTCCCATTGAGCACCATTGATACGCCAGTCCCACAATGCAACTCCCGGCTTTACCCATGAAAAATCATAATCTCCGGAAGGTTCCGGATTCAATAATTCCAAGAGATGAGAATCTACCAGATCGCCCGGACGATTGCCGCAAAGAACCACACGCCATGCCGATTGATACCCCGCATGAAGCAAATGCGGCTTTACAGACACAGAAAACAAACATTGCCCTTTTTCCGACTTTAGTTTCAAAGGTTCCCCTTCATCCAGACAAGCTTCATGGACAGCCAGATATAAATCATCCGCAGCTTTCACCGTCATCACAGGCAAGCGTTCACCATCAGTTTCCGTCAATCGTTCCGGACCGATATTATGCCTTTCACCATTATAAAACCATGCAGTATAATCGCCTGCAAAATTAAAAGTAGTAAGTTCCAATGCAGAACCTGCATCTTGAGGCGACACATAGCGAAAAGCCACACCTTCATTATAAGCCCGTGCCACTACCTCCAAAGCATCCGATGATTTCGCTTCATTCACAAAAGACAGCTTCATCTCATTGTATTTATCGGGTACCACGGCACGCTTTCCCCACAGAGGCTTCCAAACAGAATTCACTTTGTTACGAGTAACCTTTCCCATTTTCCATCCCCGGAAAGGAAAAGTCAGCCCATCTTCCGTTTTAAACCCCAATGCAGAAGCATCAATCACTTGTTTACGCTTCACGGATAATTGATAAGCCAGCTCACCGGCATCCGTTTGAATAATCGCTAACTGTATCTTTCCGTCAGGCGAATCAACCGTATATTTTCTTTCACCGGCATAACAATAGGTTCCTATCAATAAGAACAACAAACACAATCTTCTCATAATCCGATTTTATCACATCAATAAACTTTATTAAATACCGGCTTCATTATAAAACTGAATTCATAATTACCGTACGGCAAGCGGTATTGCGGATAAGCGATAGCTCCCCAACTATTTTCACAAGCCAGCCCCAATTGAGCCTTGTCTATGCAAAGATTCGTATAATCCACCGGGATTACTTCCGGCGAATGACGCTGATCTTTATTCAATCCGTCGTCCAAAGATTCAATCGTATAATTCAGAGCCGATGCCGAGAACGGTGCTTCCGCAACAAATTGAATCCGTGATACATCCATATCAGTATCGCTGCCCCCAAAAATAACGGAAATGCAATCTGCAAACCTTTATT
>ENA-UEYD01001917-UEYD01001917.1-human-gut-metagenome-genome-assembly--contig:-NODE-1917-length-12911-cov-3.609553_pt1 | contig 12911 bp, 12 predicted proteins | sample MGYA00242907_ERZ507875 | MGnify/ENA primary metagenome ERZ507875 (study PRJEB26167, sample SAMN06115506) | human gut metagenome | host: Homo sapiens | place: China:Shandong | collected 2015-08-07...
CCAAGGCACGACCAGCTCCCGCGCCATTCTCTTCGACCGCGGCGGCCGCGTCGCCGCGATGGCGCAGCAGACCTTTCCGCAGCACTACCCGCAGCCCGGCTGGGTCGAGCATGACCCGCTGGAGCTCTGGGAGAGCCAGCGCAGCGTGGCCGCGCAGGCGCTCCGCAAGCTCGGGCCGGACGCGCACATCGCGGGCATCGGCATCACGAACCAGCGCGAGACGACGATCCTGTGGGACAAGGCGACCGCTGAGCCGGGGTACAACGCCATCGTCTGGCACTGCCGCCGCACGGCGGCTCTCTGCGACAAGCATGGCGGAGACGATCGCGGAGAAGACGGGTCTGGTCATCGACGCCTACTTCTCCGGCACGAAGCTCAAATGGCTGCTCGACAACGTTCCCGGCGCGCGGGAGCGCGCCGAGCGCGGCGAGCTGCTTTTCGGCACGGTGGAAACGTGGCTCATCTGGCGTCTCACCGGCGGGGCCGCCCATGTGACCGACTACTCCAACGCCAGCCGCACAATGCTCTTCAACATCCACACGCTCACATGGGACGAGGAGCTGTGCCGGCTCCTCGGTATCCCCATGTGCCTGCTCCCCCGGCCCGTTTCCAACAGCGAGATCTACGGCACGGTCGTGCCCGGCATCGAGGGGCTGGAGGCGCTCGCGGGCATTCCGGTCTGCGGCGCGGCGGGCGATCAGCAGTCGGCGCTCTTCGGGCAGGGCTGCCACGAACGCGGGCAGGCGAAAAACACCTACGGCACCGGCTGCTTCACGCTGATGAACGTCGGCGGGCGCGCCGTGCGCTCGCGCGCGGGCCTTGTGACCTCGGTGGCGTGGAGCCTCGGCGGAAAAACGATCTACGCGCTTGAGGGCAGCGTGTTCAACGCCGGCAGCGCCATCCAATGGCTGCGCGACGAGCTGGGGCTGATCGGCACCTCGCATGAGTGCGACCTTCTTGCCGAGAGCGTGCCGGACGCGGGAGGTGTCTATCTCGTGCCCGCCTTCACCGGTCTCGGCGCGCCGTACTGGGATATGTACGCGCGCGGCTGCATCGTCGGCGTGACGCGTGGGACGACACGCGCCCACATTGCCCGCGCGGTACTCGAGGCCATCGCCTTCGAGGTGACCGACCTGATGAACGCCATGCGGCAGGACGCAGGCTGCGAGATCACCGTGCTGCGCGTGGACGGCGGGGCGAGCGTGAGCGACGTGATGCTTCGCTTCCAGTCCGACCTGCTGCGCATCCCGGTGGACCGCCCGCAGATGGTGGAGACGACCGCCTTCGGCGCGGCAGCGCTGGCGGGCCTTGCCGTCGGCTTCTGGCAGAGCATGGACGAGGTGCGCGCCCTGCGCGTGAGCGACCGCGTGTTCTCCCCCGAGCGGGCGCAGGCCGAGTGCGATGAAAAATACCGGCTGTGGAAGCGCGCGGTGAGCTGCGCCTGCGGCTGGATCGAAAAGGCATGAAATGTGCCGAACACTTTGGATAACGGACACAAAATATTTACATTCTCGTGCATTTCTCCGCTTGCAAGCGCGAGGGTGTGCGCGTATAATAGGGGCAACAGGAAAACCCCGCATAATAGAAAGGAGAAGAAGATCATGGCATTTTTTGAGGATCTGAGCAGGAAGGTACAGGACGTCGCGTTTGCCGCGGCCGAAAAGGGCAAGGAGGTCGCCGCCATCGCCAGCGAGAAGGCGCAGGACGCCGCCGACACCGTCAAGACCAACGTCGCCATCGCCGGCGAGCAGCGCGCCATTGAGAAGAACTACCGCGCCATCGGCGAGTGGTATGTTTCCGAGCTCAAGGGCGAGGCTCCCGAGGCGGTCGCCGACATCGTCGCCGCCATCCGCGCCAGCCAGGCGAAGATCGCCGCGCTGCAGGGCGAGGACGCGCCCGTCGAGGCCGAATGTGCCGACGTCACCGAGGCCGCTCCCGCCGAAGCGCCGGTCGAGGCGCCCGCTGAAGCGCCTGCCGAGGCTCCCGTTCAGGAGTAAGCGCACCGCACATAAAAAAGGAACGCAGCTGCACAGCAGCCGCGTTCCTTTTTTATGTCTTCTTACGCGAGGAAGCCCTTGAGGATGGTATCCTCCGCCTCCTCGGCGGTCAGGCCAAGGGTCTGGAGCTTGAGGAGCTGGTCGCCGGCGATCTTGCCGATGGCGGCCTCGTGAATGAGCTGGGCGTCCGTGGAGTTCGCCGCGATCTCGGGAATGGAGCGGATCTTCGCGCTGCCCATGATGATGGAGTCGCACTGCACATGACCGAAGCACTTCGCGTTGCCGACCATGCGGGGATAGAAGAGCTGGCTGGACTCGTCCTGCGCGACGGAGCGGGAAATGACGCGCCCGCGGGAATTTTCGCCGTCGAGCACGATCTCCATGTCGCTCGTGGCCTCCTGATGGCCGTGTGTGAGCAGGCGCTCGGTGACGACGCCCTCGGCATCCTTGCCGCAGACGATCTTCGTGTAGCGCTTGGTGGAGTCGATGCCGCGGATCTGCACGGTGTCCATCTGGATGCTCGCGCCCTCCTCCAGATACACGATGGTCTGGGGATTCATAACGTTTTTGCCGTTGCCGTCTCCCTCGCCGTAATGCTTCTCGGAGTAGTGGACATGGGAATTTTTGCCGACGTAGAAGGTGTGTACGCCGTCGTGGCGGCTCTCGTCGCAGCCGGAGTTGTGGATGCCGCAGCCGGCCACGATGTCCACATCGCAGTCCTCGCCGATGTAGAAGTCGTTGTAGACCATCTCGGAAAGGCCCTCGGCCACGATGGGCGGATTCTCGGTCTTTATGACCTTTCTGCTCGGTGTGAAGTTCATCGTCCGCCCCGTCATGACGACCAAGGAGGCCATGGCCGGCGTGAGCGCGAAAAAGCGCGCCGTGCAGTCTATTCTCTGCGGCGTGCTCATCGGCTTTATCTGCGGCTTTATCGGCGCGGGCGGCGGCATGATGATGCTGCTCATCCTCACCAGCGTGCTGGGCTACGAGTTGAAAACTGCCGTGGGCACCAGCGTGTTCATCATGACCTTCACGGCCCTGACCGGAGCTGTCAGCCATTTCGCCATCGGCGGTGCGCCGGTCTGGCACGTCTGGGCGCTCTGCGTCGTCTTCACCCTGCTGTGGGCGCGCATCGCGGCGGTCTTTGCCAATAAGGCCGACGCCAAGACCCTTAACCGCGCCACCGGCATCATCCTCGTCATCCTCGGCGTGGTGGTCATGGGCTTCAACTGGCTCAGCTGACCGTATCCGGACAAAAAGAAATGCCTGTGCGGCAGATGCTGCACAGGCATTTTTAATGTTCTTTTAACGGACGAACTCGACCTCAACGTCGCCGTTTTTGGTGGCGAGGTTCAGCTTGTTGGGGGCATCTGCATTCTGCTGCAGGGTGTCCTTGCCGAAGAAGACGAAGTTCTTGTCGCTGGCGTCGGAGACGCGGATCTTGCCGCCGCCTGCGGCCAGCTCAAAGCCGTAAGAGCTGCCGCTGCCGATCACAGAGCCGGTGATGCTGCCGTTCTGCACCTTGGCGTTGCAGACGTTGGCAGAGATGTTTTCCAGCTTGAGGGTGCCGCTGTTCTGGATGGTGGCAGCCACATTCTGGGAGGTGACGCCGCTCATGGTGATCTTGCCGTTGCGGGTGGTGCCGCTCAGGGTGGAACCGTTGAAGTTCGATACCTCGATGCGGCCATTGTCGGTGGTAAGGCTGGCGGTCTGTGCCGAAACGCCGGCCAGCGTGATGCTGTCGTTGGTGGTGCTGACGGTGATGTTTGCCAGCGTCTGGCGGGGTACCTGCAGCGTCAGGGTGCAGCTGCGGGTGTCCTGGCTCTGGATGACAAGGGAAGCGTTGGGCTCCCGGGTCTTGGTCACGGTGAGGGTGCTGCCCGCCACCGTGAAGTCGTAGAGCTTGGAGCTTTCAAAGGCGTAGCTCGAGGTGTAGGTGTAATCGGCGCGGATGTGGTCGATGTCGGCGGCCTGCAGAACGACCGCAGCGCTGTTGTCCTGCACCACGATGGCGTTGATGCCGGCCGGTGCGTCATAGCTGGCGCTGTAAGTGGCCACAGATGCTGCCGCGCCGCAGAAGAGCGCAGCCGCCGTGACAGCTGTCAGAAGAGCGAGAAGAAACTTTTTCATAAGGAAAACCTCCTGTCGCAATAAAATAGATGAGCGGAATGTCCCGCAGAAGATTTTACTTTATCCGTCCGGGCCGCAGCTGCGGCTTGGATAGAATTTCTCACCCTAAAAATACCGCAGCAGAGAAAAAAAGTCAAGAGAGAAAAAATGAACAATAAAAAACGCCTGCACAGTGGTGCAGGCGCAAAAGCAGGATAAATTATTTTTCTTCGATGGTGGAGTGCTCGATGACATAGTCGGCAGCGCGGCGGATGCCCTCGTTGCGGCGGATGGCCTCCACGTTGGACGCAGCCTTGACTTCCTCGAGGGTCTTCTTGGTGCGCTCAGCGCGCTCGGACAGGGTCTTGTCGATGTCCTCCTCAGTGGGGACGAGGTTCTCGTTCTGAGCGATCTGCAGCAGGGCCATCCGGGCGCGGGTGTTCTTCTCCGCAGCAGTGCGGACAGCGGCAGTGAAGCTCTCGCGGGTCTGATGGATCTGGCTCAGGTAGAGGTCAAGGCTCAGGCGCTGCATCTGCAGCTGCTGCTGGACCTGCTCCATCTCCTGCTGATAGGCGCTCTCGACGAGAACGCTGGGCAACTCGCCTTCAGCGGCTGCGGCCAGCTGGGTGAGGATGGCGTCCTTGGCGCGGTTGAGCGCGGCGGCGTGTTTGTTGTCGTGGAGCTGCTGACGGATCTGGGCGCGGAACTCGTCCATGGTGTCCACATTGGCAGCCTTCTTGGCAAAATCGCTGTTCAGAGCGGGCAGCTGGCGGACACAGACGTCGTGCAGCTTGATTTTGAAGACCACGGGCTTGCCGGCCAGGTCCTTGACGTGGTAGCGTGCCGGGAAGGTGACGAAGATGTCGAACTCCTCGCCGCCCTTGTGACCGAGGATGCCTTCCTCGAAGCCGGGGATCATCCGGCCGCTGCCCAGCTGCAGGGTCTGGTTCTGGGCGGCGCCGCCGTTGAAGGGCTTGCCTTCCAGCAGGCCCTCGTAGTCGATGTGGACGATGTTGCCCTTGACGGCCGGACCCTTGTGAGGCACCAGCTCAGCGGCCATGGCGCGGCGGCGCTCCAGCACAGCGTCGATCTCCTTGTCGGTGACTTCCGGGGTGACGCACTCGGTCTTGAAGCCGGTGGTCTGGGTCAGGCTCAGCTCAGGCTGCAGGGCGGTGGTGGCAGTGGCCACAAAGCCCTCGTCCTTCTTCACGCTGACCAGGTCGTAGACCGGCTCGTCCACAGCGTGGAAGCCATGTTCTGCCATCGCTGCGTCGTACAGGGCCGGGACGTCCTTGTCCATCAAATCGTTGATGGCGTCGTACCAGAAGGTGTGCTCGCCGCGGTCGGCCTCGATCTGGGCGCGGTCAGCCTCGCCTTTGGCAAAGCCCTTGATGGTGTATGTTGCGCGGGTGCGCTCGTACACGGCGTTGGACGCAGCTTCCAGCTCCTCAGCCGAAGCGCTGAAAGTCATTTTGCAGACACTCTTTTCGGGAGTTTCCACGCTTACCAGTTTCATAGGTTCTACCCTCCGTGCTGCCCCCTGAAAGGGCAAGATTCAAAACATTATAAAGTTATTATAGCACAATAAGCTCAAAAGCGGTATAATAAAAAGAAAGAAAATCTGTTCTTTTGTCAGCGAATGGGCTCCCGGGCGCTGCAAAACGGAAGGAAGTGTACACCTCATGCGTCTGTTCGACGTTCTCGGGCCGGTGATGATCGGCCCCTCCTCCAGCCATACGGCGGGTGCCGCCCGCATTGGATATACGGCTCAGAAGCTGCTGGGCGACGTCCCCGCCGAGGCGGACATTGGGCTCTACGGCAGCTTTGCCACCACAGGCCGGGGCCACGGCACCGACCGTGCGCTGGTGGCGGGTCTGCTGGGCCTCCGCCCGGACGACCCCCGCCTGCCCGACAGCTTCGCGCTGGCCGAGGAGGCCGGCATGAAGTTCACCATCCATCCGGTGGAGCTCCGTGCCGCCCACCCGAATACGGCGGTGCTTACCTTAAAGAGTAAGGCGGGCCGGACCCTCGTCCTGAAGGCGGCCTCTGTGGGCGGCGGACGCATCCGCGTGACTGAGATCGACGGTGTGCCTGCCGACTTTGGCGGTGACAGCAACACCCTTATCATCCATAACGAGGACACCCCCGGCTGCATCGCCGAGGTCACTATGTCGCTGGCCCAGCGCCGCATCAATATCGCGTCCATGCAGGTGTTCCGCGCCGCGACGGGCGGCTACGCCGTTATGGTGCTGGAATGCGACTCCCACATCCCCCACGTGCTGGAACAGCAGATGGCCGTGATGCCGGGCATCCGCAAAGTCACCTGCCTGAACATCGACGAGCCGGAAGAATGCGAGGAGGGCTGAGAAGTGTCGTTTTTATCCTGTGAAGAGATGCTGGCCGCTGCCCGCAGCCAGAATATTTCCCTTTCGGAGGCCATCCTCCGCAGCGATTTAGCCGAGAGCCGCCTCACCGAGGCCCACAGCCGGGAGATGATGCACCACCTCTGGCAGGTAATGCAGGCCACCAGCCGGGACTATGACCCGGCCCAGCGCAGCCGAAGCGGCCTTTCAGGCGGCGATGCAGCCAAGGTGGAGCAGGCCCATAAAGAAGGAAAGAGTCTTGGCGGCGATTACCTCGCCGCAGTGACGGCCGAAGCTCTCAAGACCGCCGAGTGCAACGCCTGCATGAAGCGCATCGTCGCTGCCCCCACGGCGGGCAGCTGCGGCGTCCTGCCCGCTGTTCTGCTGCCGCTGGCCCGCAGCGGCGAGGCCGACGAAGAGTCCATTTGCGACGCCCTCTATGTCGCCGCCGGGTTCGGTCAGGTCATCGCGGCCCGCGCCACTCTCGCGGGCGCGGAGGGCGGCTGTCAGGCCGAGGTGGGCGCTGCCAGTGCGATGGCCGCGAAGCCACGCTGACTACGGTGGAGTCCTTCTGCATGGAGGGCATCATGGCGATGGGGGAGCCCACCATTGCAGAGTTTTCCCGCATGATGGGCATCTCCACCCCCAACGCGGCTTATAAAATCGGCAGCCTCGTCAAAAAGGGCTATGTGGAGAAGATCCAGTCCACCACCGACCGCCGCGAATACTTCCTGCGCCCCACCCAGAAATACATCGATTACTACAGCATCAGCTATTCTTACCTGCACACGGTCATCGAGCGTGTGCGCAAGCGCTTCCCGGCTGAGGACTGCGACAAGATGGAGCAGATGCTCTCGGTCATCAGCACCGAGCTGATGCCGGAGCTGGATATGCTGGCCAAGTGCCGCCACCCCGAAGCTCCTAAATCGGAAGAATAAAATACAGCACAACGAAAGCCCCCGGCATTGCCGGGGGCTTTCTCATTATCCTATAAAAGCGAAGCGCGGCCGCCCCGACGGAACGGGACAGCCGCAGCTTCATGGGAATGTAAAAGACAGAGCTTGTCTGGATGTTGGGGGTTATGCCTTCTCCTGTGCAGCGTTTGCAGCGGTGCGCTTATTGATCTTGCTCTGGTTGTAGACAGAGTAGACGATGACCAGGATAGCGACCGTTGCAAAGACCATTGCGATGGGAGAAGTGGTGATGGCGAAGAAGTTGCCGCGCTGGATGTTCATGTAACGCACGAAGTTCTTCTCGCACATGGGTCCCAGAATGAGGGCCAGCAGGATGGGAGAAAGGGGGAACTCGTACTTGTTCATCAGCCAGCCGATGATGCCGAAGGCGACACAGACGCCCACATCAAAGGCATTCTTGTTGATGGAGAAAGCACCCAGCAGGGAGATGACGAGGATGATGGGGTAGAGCATCTTCTTCTCGACGGAGACGATCTTTGCAAAGAAGCGGACGCCGAGGCAGCCCACCACCAGCATGCAGAGGTTTGCCAGCATCAGAGCTGCGAACACGCGGTAGACGGTAGGCAGCTCGGTGACGTACATCATGGGGCCGGGGGTGATGCCCTTCATGATGAAGGCACCCAGCAGGATGGCCGTGACGGAGTCACCGGGGACGCCCAGAGACAGCAGGGGGATCATAGCGCCGCCGGAGCAGCCGTTGTTGGCGGACTCGGTAGCAGCAACGCCGTTGGGGATGCCGGTGCCGTACAGCTCGGGGTGCTTGCTGGCGGACTTGCTGGCGCCGTAGGAAACGAAGACGGCGATGTCACCGCCTGCGCCGGGGATGGCGCCGATGAAGGTGCCGATGAGGCCGCCGGAGAGGATGTTGGGCCAGATCTTCTTGATGGTCTTCCAATCGGGCAGGACGTTGGTGATCTTCTCGTTGGACTTCTGCTCATGCTCTTCGCCGCGGATAATGCGCTCAACGCCGGCGATGACTTCAGAGACAGCGAACAGACCGATCAGAGTGGGGATGAACTGGAAGCCATCCAGCAGGCCGGTCTGCTTGGTGGTGATGAAGCGGGGGATGCCGTTGGTGGGGTCGAGGCCGACGGTGCAGAGCAGCATACCGAAGAAGGCACTGATGAGGCCCTTGGCCACAGACTTGCCGGAAATTGCGACGATGACCGACAGGCCGAAGACGGCCAGCATGAACATCTCGCCGGGGCCGAAGTTCATGGCCATATCAGCGACCAGCGGAGACAGGAAGGTCATGACCAGTGCGCCGATGACGCCGCCGCAGAAGGATGCGAACATAGCGACGGACAGAGCCTTGCCGGCCTGACCTTTCTTACACATGGGGTAGCCGTCCAGCAGGGTGGCGGCTGCGGCGGGCGTGCCGGGGGCGTGGATGAGGATAGCGGAAATGGAACCGCCGTACATACCGCCGCAGTAGATGCCCAGCAGCAGGCCGATGGACGGGATGAGGTCCATGCCGAAGGAGAAGGGGATGAGCAGCGCCACGCCCATGGTGGCGGTCATGCCCGGGATAGCGCCCAGCAGAACGCCGCCCAGTGCGCCGATGAAGGTCATCAGAAGGACCTCGGGGTTGGACCAGACAGTAGCATAGCTGGAAAGAAGCAGACTAAAATCCATAACTGTGCTCCCTCCTTATATCATGTCCACGAGGGTGCGCAGGAAGTTCAGCGGACCCAGCGGAATATTGACGGTAAGCACCTTGTAGAACACCAGCCACATCAGCAGCGGCACCAGAACGCTCACAAGGACCATCTGCACCCAGTTGCGCTTGCCGATGAGGAACATGATGATCATGGACAGCACCACAGCGCACAGGATGTAGCCGCAGCTCTTGAACAGAGCAGCGAACAGCACACAGAGGAGCATGACGAGGTAAGCAGCGGCCACGCCCTTATCCTTGAGGGGATTCAGAGTGCCGACTTCGACAGCAACGGGGTCGGTGGGCTTCATGGTACCCATCAGCTTGAAGATGGACTGGATGAGCAGGACCACCGAGAAGATGAGCATACCCACGATCATGACGCGGGGGAAGGTGGAAGCCTGCACATAGGTGTTGGCCACCTCAGGGAAATTATCGGTCTGGAACCACGCCCAGATGCCGATGGCGAGGAAAATGATGGAGCCTACCAGATTGGAGAAGGCCATCGTTTTCATTTTGTCTTTGTTCAAAAGGGGTTCCTCCTCTCTATATCTTCTCATAAAAAGGGGCGGGCATGAACTGCCTGCCCCAGCAAATACTCAGAGAGACAAATCAGAGGCCGACAGCGTCCATAGCAGCTGCGACATCGACAGCAGCCTGCTTCAGGTAGTCAGCATAGCCCTGTGCATCCAGATAGGAGATCGCCTGACCGTTGTTGTTCATGAAGGTCACGAAGTCAGGATCCTCGATGGCAGCGGCGCAGGCCTCTTCCAGACGGGTCATGATGGCATCATCAACGCCCAGAGGAGCGGCCATACCGCGCTGGGTGTAGTAGGTGATGTCGTAGCCCTGCTCCTTGCAGGTAGGAACATCGGGGAAGACGGGGTTGCGCTCTTCGTCCATGACGCCCAGGCAGATCAGGTCGCCGGACTCGATGAAGCTGCGAGCTTCGGCCAGAGAGACGGTAACGCCCTGAATGAAGCCGCCGGCTGCGTTCTGGACAGCGGTAGCAGCGCCTTCCTGATAGGTGATCATCTGGATGTCGATGCCGGTAGCGCTCATCAGGTAGCCGCCAGCGATGTGCCAGACAGAAGCGTTGGAAGAACCGCCCATCTGCACCTCACCGGGGTGAGCCTTGCAGTAATCAATGAAACCGGGCAGGTCGGTGATGCCGTTGTCTGCAGCCCACTTTGCGCCGACGGTGATGGCAGCTGCGTCGGTGTTGACGCGGCACAGGGGAGCGTAATTCTCCCAGGTCAGTTCACTGGTGCCCAGCTTCTTATAGGTAGCCAGCTCGAAGGTGATCATACCGATGGTGTAGCCGTCGGTGTTGGCGTCTGCGATAGCCTGATGGCCCAGGATGCCGCCGCCGCCAGTCTGGTTATCGACAGTCAGGGTGACGCCCAGGTTCTTGCCCATAGCCTCGCAGAATGCGCGCAGGCAGGAGTCCGTGCCGCCGCCTGCAGACCAGGGGCAGATGACGGAAATACCCTTGGTGGGGTAGTCGGTAGACTTGCCGCCGGCAGCGGTGCTGGCAGCAGTGGAAGCTGCAGTAGAGGTGGCAGTGCTGCCGGAAGAACCGCCGCAGGCGGTCAGGACGCCAGCTGCACCCACAGCAGCAGAAGCTGCGAGGAAGTCACGACGAGAGATCTTTTTCATTTCTTGTTACCTCCGATTCACGTTGCGTTTATCCGTATTATGGCAGCGCCGTGCTTTGCTCACAGCGCCATTCCTTCCGCATACGGGTCGCCTTTGGATATTATGATAGCGCATATTTTCTCATCCCGCAATTAGATTCAAGCACAAATTTTTCAGGCAATGTTTGTACAAAGTGACCCGTTTGATTGGTTTTTGGAGCTTTCTGCAAGCCTTCCTTTCGATTCTTAGCTCTTACATCCAAAATTCTTTGCTGATGTATTTTTGATGCATCCAGTCATTCTGAAATTCCATCTGTTCATCGTCCGGATTTCATTGTATCCATCCCGCAGGCAATGCCCGCAGGATGGCTTTATTTCCTGTGAAATCATACCTTCCCGGCACCCCTGTCCAGGATCTTGTCGAAGCGGGAGAAGAAGGTGATGGCTGTAATGGTCGCTGCCAGAATATCACTGACCGGCTCGGCGAGAAAGACGCCGAAGCACTTATCTGCCGTGAAGCAGGGCAGGATAAAAATCAGCGGGATAAGCAGGATGATCTTGCGCAGACAGGCCAGCAGGAGGCTGACTTTGGCCTGACCCAGCGCCATAAAGCTCTGCTGGCAGGCGATCTGAACGCCCATGGCGAGGATGCCCGCCATGTAGATGCGCATGGCCCATGTGGTGTATTCGATGAGGGCGGCATCCGAGGTAAAGATGCCCGCCACCACGCCGGGGACCAGCATCATGAGCAGCCAGAACAGGGTGGTATAACCGAAGCAGAGGGTGAGCTGGAAGCGGAACGCCTCCTTGACGCGGGGCTTTTTGCCTGCGCCGAAGTTGAAGCTCATGACCGGCTGGCCGCCCTGACAGATGCCCTGAATCGGCATGGTACAGAGCTGGGACACGCTGGTGATGACGGTCATCGCGCCCACAGCCACATCGCCGCCGTAGCGGGCGAGGCTGGAGCTGAAACTGATGGAGAGCAGACTCTCCGTCGAGAGCATGACGAAGGACGAGATGCCCAGCCCCAGCACCGGCAGGATGATGTTTCGCTCCACTTTGAGATTTTCTTTCCGCAGTTTGAGGATGGTCTTGGGGCCGGTGAGGAACTTCAATATCCAGCAGGCACCCACGGCCTGACTGAGCACCGTCGCCACTGCCGCACCCCGGACGCCCCAGCCAAGACCAAAAATCAGGATGGGGTCGAGGATGATGTTGATGACTGCGCCGATGACTGTCGTGAGCATACTGATCTTCGCAAAGCCCTGGGTCGTGATGAAGGGGTTCATGCCCATGACCAGCAGCACGAACACCGAGCCGAGGATGTAGATGCGGCCATAGGCCACCGCATAGGGGAGAGTGGCGTCGCTGGCACCGAAGAGCCGCAGCAGGGCGGGCGCACCGGCATAGAAGCCCGCCGTCAGCACCACAGCGAAAAACAGCAGCACGGTAAAGCTGTTGCCGATGATTTTTTCGGCCTCGTCTTTATTGCCCTGTCCCAGCGCGATGGCCGTGCGGGGCGCACCGCCCGCGCCGATGAGCATGGCGAAGGCGTTCAGGAGCATAAGGATCGGCGCAAACAGGCCCACGCCCGTCAGCGCCGCCGCGCCGATGCCCTCGATGTGGCCGATGTAAATGCGGTCTACGATGTTATAGAGCAGATTGACCACCTGCGCCACCACGGCGGGTATCATCAACTGCAAAAGCAGGGGCTTGACTGGCCCGCTGCCCATATCCTGTCGATTCTGTGCCATAGGTTCTCCTTTGAGTACATACTTCAAATTTGAAATAAATATAGCACACCCCGTTCTGCCTGTCAAGCACAAGGGGAAGGGCTTTTTGTATTTCCAGTTGACGGAAAGGCGGGATTTTGCTATAATAATTAAGCTGTATTGTGAATATGGAGCATTACTCAAGTGGTCGTAAGAGGTCGCACTCGAAATCCAAGTGGATGCTTCGCCGGATGCCTCCATATCACACGAGGGGACGTCAATTTTGATGTCCTGACAGGCTTCGGAACCTGTCTGAACGATGCGTTTTCTAACAATATTCTAACAGCTTTATCATTCGGAATCAAGATGAAGTTACAATACAAATTGTAGCATCACCTGATATGTATACGGAGAGGTACCGTAAAAGTGAAACTGGACAATGGTAGTCTGAAACCGGAATCT